>Ga0114915_1000781_pt1 | contig 14217 bp, 18 predicted proteins | sample MalvirAntarct_55_FD_87288 | JGI IMG/M metagenome (GOLD analysis project Ga0114915, IMG submission 87288) | Marine viral communities from the Global Malaspina Expedition - Malaspina viral metaG Antarct_55 | ecosystem: Environmental > Aquatic > Marine > Oceanic | place: South Georgia Island...
CTAGCGAAGTTGTACTGTCGGCTGTAGCCGCTCCAAACGTTTTTGATTTATAATTTTCCGCCATAGCGTTCTCCTATTAAATGGTGAGGCTGTTACACCTCACCTAGATTATTGTTTAACTCCAAGGGTTAGCAAATGCACCATTACCAATTAGTTGTGCACTAACCTGCCAAAGTAAACCATCAACTGCTCTACATTGAATTTGAGCACCTTCTAGTCCACCTTTAGTAGTAGCAGTTAAAGTTAGTGTATCAGTTCCACCTGCTGTAAAAGCAGTTACAGCCCCTGGATCAGTTGCTGTGTTGTTGTAGATCGCCATACCTCTAAATACATCTGCTGTAGCTCTACCTGCTGCAGTTCCTGCATTTATAACAATAGTGTTACCACCTGTTAAACTTGCAGTAACAATGAATTCATACATTATTCCTACTCTGTTTAAGTTAGCTGGATCACTTCCAGGACCTGCTGAAGCTCCGTCAGCTGTGTCTATGATTGAAGGTAAGTTAAATACAGTATTAGCGTTTCCAATCTGTATAATTTTTCCTTGATATAAATCTATGCCAGCAACAGTAGTTCCACCATCAACGGTGCCTGTTATTGAAGCTGCCATATTTGGACCTGTTCCCAAAAAACCATTTAGGGATCTGACTGGTCCGTCAAATGTAGTTCTAGCCATTTTATTCTCCTTTGGTCGTATAGACCATTATCGTCACGCCGTCTCTATACCGTCTGCTTAGCCAGTCTGCGTAACTAAATTAATACTAAGAATTGCATTCTAAAACAAAAAAGGCGGTCTTGCAACCGCCTTCTTCTATCTGGGAGGATCCAGTGTAAGTTTTTATTAACTTCCTTGAGATGCGTAAACACAACGAGGATCAGAGTAACCAAAGCTATATCTCTCACGAGCTTTGTATCTCATATTTCCTGTATCAAAATCGCCTTCCATGCCAGTAGCAAGGGCAGCTCTTGTGAAATGTTTAAATCCATTAGGAGCATCGGTTTTAATAAACCAAGCATCTGTGTCAGTTAAATAATGGTTAACAGTGTAACCACCAGATAACATCCCCATGTTTTTCATAGCATTGATATCATTATCAGCAGTACCAACTCTTAGAGTTGAGTTCAAGACTCTATCAACTACAAATTGAATGTTTACAGGAATAATTAATTTTTTCCCTTGCATACTAATTTTTAGTCCTCTTTCGTCGATATAACCGGCAATGTCAATCATTGCTTGTTCTAACGAGGTTTCGTTAATATCTGCGTCCGTCGCAGATCTGTTAGACCAAGTACCACCTAGTGCAGTTGGATGTGCTGTATTAGCTAATGTAACACCATCTCCACCAGTTGTTGTAAATGCTGTGTTTAATACATCAGCACCTCTTACTTGTTTAGTGTAAGCCATAGATCTCGCTAGGGCTTTAGTGTAACGAGCAGATAAAGTATCATACAAGTTGTCTTCGACAGCTTCCTCAGTTAATGCAAACGCTAAAGCGATTGTTTCATGAGTATAACGTGCAGTAAAAGACTCAGAAGCGGTATCGAAACCGATTGCTGATCCTTCTGCTTTTACGTTTGCTTGTCCAAATCCAACCAACATAACTTCTTCTTCAAAAGCTCTATCACTTGATTCTTGCTCAAAAATTTGAGCAGCTTCGTTTTCGTATCGCTTGTACTCTAAACCGAACAGGGCGTTTAAACCAGGTTCTAGTTCTTTGGCAAGCTGTGCTCTATTAATAGCCATAGTCTATCTCCTTATTAAATGCCTAGAAGGCTGTCCATGTAATGAACGTTGAGTCGCACAACCGCTAATCGGCCTGCTACGGTTTTATCGACTGTTCCGATATCAGTTGATGCTTGATCATCAAACGCTATAACTTTTAGGTTTAATGTAGCAGTAACTGCTCTTGTAGTTGGATCTAATTCACCAAGTGAGTAACCGTAAGTGTCGACGCCAGTTGTTGCTGTTGAAAAATTCATGTTAATGAATCTATCAGTATCAGGTAAAGCGGCAGCCGCGTTAATAACGTATAACGCATCGGGATTATCGGAAATAAAAGCAGTTGCTTCTGTTAACGGTTTAATCGCTGCGTATCCAGGCCAGTAAGCTGACCAGGTTGGTGTTCCGTCAGTTGCGATATAACGACAACCTTGAAAAACACCTAACAAAGGTACGGTACCGCCTGCGACAGCACCTACAATATCTATTAAACCACTTCCTAGAGGTACAACTGGGCTACCAGTCCAAATTTTGGACGTAGTTCCAGATGAGTAACCATCAGGGTTTATAGGATATGCATTAACACCTTGGTTATTATAGTTTGAGCCTGATCTTTCGTATGGACGTAGACCAAAAGCAGCATCTATATTAGCCATAATATGTCTCCTTTAGACAATAGGTAGAGACATAGACCTTAACCATTAAGATTTTTTGTTTCCACCAAATTGAACCCTACTTTGCCTTTCTTGCGAAATGGGCATAGAGGGATGCTCTTCTTTCATTAGATCATTTTCAATAGATGCCTTTTGATCGCTAGTTTTATTTTGGAAGTATTCGTCGCGATCTTCTTTAACTTCAATTGGACATCTCATTAATAATAATCCTCCAACTCCGATTACACCTTTATATTTTCCATCTATCATAGAAGGAAGATCTTGCCTATCTGGATATTCATCAACTCTTACGAATTCGTATCCTGAGCGTATACGACCCAAAATGTTTTTTTCATCTTGTTCGCCACGAAATTCGGCACGAACCCAACGATGGTGAAAACCTTCGGGTGGTTCGGGTGCATCTAAACTTGAAGGAGGAACCCATCCTCTCTTCCGAGCTTTTTTTTCACGGGTTTCAATTTTGCGCGGGGATTTATTTATTGTTTCAGTCATTGTATTATGCCTCCTTCACGTGTTTTGCATATTCTTCTAATGGCACACCGAGTTTTCTTGCTATAGCAACTTGTGAAGGTGTGAGTCTCACAGTGCGGCGTCCAGAGGACGATGTTCTTGTTGCCGAGGCTACTTTTTGAGTAGGTCTTGGCTTATCCTCAAATTTATGAGGAAACTCTTTACGAATTCTCGTATTAATTTCATTATAGTAGTCATCTGAGCTTACGTCAAACCCTTCTTGAACTAATTCTTCGTGAAAAGACATAGCTGTGTAAGTCATTCCTTTATCTTCTCCAAACCATTTGTTAGCACCTGCCCACTCTTCTGCTTTATCATCTACTGGAGCTTGTTGAGTTGGAGGTTTATCCCAAGGTTGTTGAACAGTATTTTCCTGCTGTTGACTATTTTCTTGTTGAGCTAGTCTTGATTTTTGAATTTTTAAACGTTCTTTTGCTATAGAAAGTCTAGAAAGTTCTTGTTGAGCTTCAACCTGCTTACCTGTATCTTGGTTTTCAATAGCTGCCTGCAAAGAATTTTTCATTAATACTTCTTGTGTGACTAAGCTTTCCTCATTTTTCTCAACATTAATTCTATTAACCGATTGAGACTGAGATTGAATTTTTTTATTTTCTTCGTTAATCTGTTTTGCGTACTCAATAGCCGCACTTTCTCGACGTTCTGCTTCACGCATTTTTCTTGTTAACTTATCAATACGGCGTTTTACGCCAGCACTATATTCTTCTAGTTCTTCTTCTTTACCTTCTTCCTTAACTTCTTGAGTAGTCTCCTCTACAACCTCAACGTTTGGGGATTCTTCTTTTGTTATCTCTTCTACGCCTTTTTCTTCCAATACTACGTCTACTGAATTACCTGACGTATCAATAGGTACTAATTTTTCTGATGGTGTTGCTTCTATAGTTTCTGGCATGGTGCCTCCATGTTATAAAATGTTAGCCGGCAAAATATCGCGAGGATCATCAATGACTGCCAGTATTTCATCATCGTTGACTATTCTAAGTTCTCCACCCTCAATCTTAATACGAGATCCTGCATATCTTGTAATTAAAACCCAATCTTTTTCTTTACACCAGGGTCCACTAGGAAAGCGTTCTTTATCGAGAAAACAATCTGGTCCCATTTTTAAGACCTTACAAACATTGGTAGAAATTTGTGACGCTTCTACTGTTTCATCAGTAAGATGAAGACCTGCTGTTGTTTTACTTTCCAATTTTAATGGATATAAAACCATTCTAAAGCCTGTTGGTTTTGGTATTTTCTCTAATTCTTTTTTCTTTTCTGCTGGGCCTTTTTTATCCCATACATGCTTTGGCATAATTAACTTGCTCATTCGTCTCGCTCCGTTTTGTTTAGCAGGTCCGTGAGTTCCTGTGATTCTTGTTGTAAGGCATGTAACTTACCTGTTAAATACCTATATTCGTCCCAATCTTTGACACCTTGCAATATAGCGTTTTTTACTTGATCTTGTCTAGTTTTTAATTCTTTTTTGTAGTAGGTAAAAAAATTTTCTAAGCGCATTCTCTCATTAATTTTGCAAGATATTCACATCTTGATTTTGTTTGCTTTCTCCACCTGGAATCCAGCATTTCAATACTAGCCGTCTTATAGTCTTTTTTTTCAAGAGATAAAAGCATTTTTAAAAATTTTCTCACCCCTGATTTTCCAAGTTGATAGCACATTTCAATAATGCAATCTCTTGCGACAACATGTAATTCTTGAATATGTCCTACAATGTCGTTAGCTTCTTCTTCGGCTTTATTTAAATCTATTCTAAATAATTCTAATAATTGATTTTCTGGATATTTTACGCCTGGTTTAAAATCATCATCGTCTGTAATTAAGTGGCCGTAGCCTATGGTGGCAAAGCCTAAATTATCTTGGTATAATACATCTGAAAAACCTTCGTGCTGACGAATTCTTTGCTCCAATACTCGAGAAACCATTATGCGTATATTCTTGTTCTTTGTTTTTTACTTGGTAACATTCTTCCAAAACCTCTCGGAGTTATTACTACATAACCTCCTTTACTATATTTTTTTGCCCACTTTTTTGCTATTTCAGGTTCATTAGCAAATAAATATTTTCTTTGTTTTTCTGATTTAAAAGGCACTATCTTTTTTTTGCAGTTTTAGCACTTTGTTTAAATGCCTTAGATGTAGGAGCACCTTTAGTTCCAACTTTTCTCATTTTTTCACCTGAGCCAGCTTTAATTCTAGCTTTTTTTGCTGCGATGTTCGCGTATAGTCCTGGTTTACTCATTTCGTTAACCCTTTGCTCTTCTCGAAGGACCTGAGTCCAGCGACGCCGAGCATTGAAGTGACAATTGCTAGTAAAGGTCCAGTTTGAATTTCAGGAGCCAATAAATTTAATCCTGCAAATTTAGAATACCATTCAATTCCTGGAGATAGAATAAATTCAAAGGCAAGCGCAAAGCCTCCACACCAGCCGATGAAAGGCCTCCATCCAGAAACGAAAATTGATCGATGACCTGCTTCTTTAGCATTTACATCCAATTGTTTTTCAGCGAGTTTTTGTTGAATTCGCTGCATCAATATTTTTTTGTCTAGCATTTCCTCATCTGAGGTATGCAAGTCATCGATCACTTTAGAAATAGTTTTTAGTGCACCACCCTGGCCTCCTCCTAAGATTCCTTGAATGATGCCTAGCATTTATACTGCTCCCGTTACTTTTCCGAGAACTATAATAACGACGACGGCAACGATACCGGCTTTAATCCAGTCCTTCATGCCCCATTCGCTCCACTCTTTTAAGTGTTGCCATATATCTTTTAAAAGTTTCATAAAACCTCCTTTAAAAAAAACAGTCTACCTTAATAGTTTAATGTTCGCAAGAATTACAATGACAGTCTTCTTTATTACAACAAGACCCTACTTTACTGCAATGACAGTCATGCCCGCAGATTTTGCAGTCCACTAAAATAAGCCCTTAAAAGGAACCTTTTTAATTTGTACTTTACTTCTTTGACCTTTTGGTCCTTCACCTAAGTTTTGTGTAACTTTTGGTCCATTACTAGATGAAGTATAAAGCTCACTTACTTTTTCTTGATTTACAAATTTTCCTGCATAAGGATTCATATCCGTGGTTACAGTCATTTTTGCGTTAGGGTATTTAGATCCGTTTATATATTTTGCTTTCATTTTATATCCTAGTATATTTTAGTAGCGCGTCTTTTTGCTTTCAAATCAACACCATAGCCACGCGAGTACATCTCGGTAACTAAACCACCTTTTTTATATCCTTTGGTAAGCTCACCTATAATTCTTCTTTTTTCGGAAGTTCTGTTTTTATTAGGTCTTTCAGCGTCAACACGACCCATTTCTTCTAGTAAATTCATTCTTCCAGTATTAGCCATGTTTACCTCAGTGTATAGTTGGTTTGACCAAGTCAATTAAATCAAACGTGTTAGCGTCTATAATTTTCTGACCTTCTTGCGGTCCTAGATTATCAAAATATAGAACTTGAACCATACTCATCATAGCACCTGCTAAAAGTATACTATCTTCTTTACTTTTGGAAGTCTTTTCTACAAGTATCACTAATGTTTCAAAGTATTGGCTTATTTTAAGCTCTGAGGGTGACATCTTAATTCTCAAAATTTACATTTTTCTGTAGTTCTTCTTTTCTAGGAGTATTTGCTTTTTCTAGATTAACATTAGCTCTTAGTTGAGCAATATCTTCTTGAGATTCAATCTTATTTTTATGTTGTTTCGAATCAGCAGCTATTCTTTTCTCATCAATACCTATTCTTGCCTCGTCATCCATAATTTTTCGTTGCAGATCTTGATTTCTAATATCAATCTCTTGTTGTTTTAATGCGATAAGAGGGTCTTCACCTTGTTTTTCCATACTCTCTTGTTCTTCTACAAACATTTCCTCTATAAACTCTGTAATTTTAACAGCTATTTGTTTTTCTAATTCTTCTTGAAACTGTTGTTGTAGTTCTGGAGGTAATTTTCCACCATATTTTGCAGCTTCCTCTTGTATTTGTTGTGCGTTCTCTTCTTGAATCATTTGTCGTGCAAGTAATGAAATATGTTCCATAATATGCGCTTGTAGTAAAGTAGTTACGTTTGGATTTCCTCTAATTAACATAGTAGACATAAAAGTTCTGTGAGCATCTATGTGCGCTTGATGATCTTGTCCTTGAAAGGCAGTAAGCTTTTTAGCCATCAATGCATCTGCATTTTCCAATCCTGGATCTTTCGGAGCAGGGGCTTTTGGAGTCGGAAGAATAGCTTGAATATCGTGAACACCTAGTGCTTGATACATACGTTTATATGCCTCATACATATTATGAGATGCAGGGTCTGCTTGAGCCAATTGTAGTTGAGTCTGAGCTAGTGTTACACGTTGAGACATCGAGAAAATATTAGGGTCTGATACAGGCATAATATCAATGCGATCATCAAAATCTGATTGTTTTATACTTGGAATAATATCTTTTCCTACACCATACGGATAAGAAGGTTCTGTGTAATCTCTGAACACTTTTGCTAGAAGTCTAAACTCCATGCGTTGAGCATAATGCATTCTTTTATGAATAGCACTCATCACTCTTGTGCCTCGTTCCATAATAGCCATAGTTGTACCTACAGGAGCTCCTGCTCCTCCAGCATCACTTATTGATTGGTCGGCTATTGTAGCAAAACGCTGTCCTGCTGCAACGACGAAGCCTAGTAATTGAAATAAAGTAGCACTTGGTTCTTTGTAAGGAAGAGGCATTAAGCCTGCTCGTAAATCACCACTTGGTGCATCTACATCCCTAAACTCTCCTGGTTGTAAGGGATTGTCATCGTCTTTAATTCGCAATCCTCGAGCTTTAAAACCCGCAGGGAGATTGGACAATGTACCTGCATCAATAAGTTGTCTAAGTGCTGATGTTGCAGTTCTTGATAAGCCTCCGAGCATGTGGATAAGACCAAAGCCGTAAAAGCCAAGGCCAGGTAAAAACTTATAGTGTACAAAATATTGTTTTTTCTTTTTAAGTGTATCTTCTTCTGCATAATTTCTATAAATAGATAATACTTTTGATGATCCTTCATCAATTGTTATAATGTAAGGTAGCTTAATACCATTGTCGTCTTCAAATCCTTCTAGGTCTAAGTCAGCATGAATTTCTAATAAAGTATAATCTTCTTGATAGCTTGTATCTTGAATACCTTCTATTCTATTTTTGGTTTCCTGTATTCTTGTTTCTTCCTTGTAAGGTTCAATATCTACATCACGATAAAAACCTAAAACTTGCATTTTTCTAATATCATTCTCTGTGCGTCTTAGAACATGTGTCACCCTTTCTGCGGACTGTAGATCAGTAGCCGTATATGGTACAATCAAATCTTCAGATGCTACAAATTTAGAAACTGCTCTTCCGAGAGTAGCGTCGTAATAAATTTTTTTAAATGTTGAGCCTGTTAACGGAAGGTAAAATAACATTTGATCAAGCTCTGGATCAAATTCTTCCATTACATGCATTATTTGATAGTTCATGTAATCTTTTATTCTTTCCGCTTGTTCTTCTTTTTGTTGGTCGGGCGCTCCTAAAATTTGTGTGCGAACTGGACCACCACTAGGTAATAATTCTTTGTACGCTTGCGCTTGAAATTGAGTAACGGACTCTGATAGTAAAGGATGGGTTACGCCACTTGCTCCTGCAAAAGGCATTGTTCGTTCTTCATATTTAAAACCTAAAAGTTCTAATCCTTTTCGGTAAGCTTGAAACCATTCATCGCGAGAACTTGTATCGGATTGGTAATCTGCCATTAAATCACTTGAAATTAATTTTAAATCATCTTCTTCAATGTAATCAGCTAAATTTGAATCAAATTCTACTTCCTCCTCATCTTCACCAGGATTTATTATAGCAGAACCATCTTCTTGCATTTCTACTGCTTCAACATCAAATTCAGGAGTTTCTATGTCTACTTCCTCTAGTTGAATTTCGGTGTTAGGTTCTCCTATTGGTTTGTCAACTGCCATTACGCTACCTCAAATATATCAATATCTTCCACAAGTCCACCCATGGCTTTATGTGTCACATAAGGTTCTAACATTTCTTTAGTAATTTTAATAGCAAATACTGAATCCATATTCGTGGGATCGGGAGTTGCTATAGGCTCAATTTTGTAATTTGGATTTGTTCGTAGTAAGTCAGCTGCTTGATCTCTATTAGTTAATGTAGCAACCATATTACCATTTTGATCTGTTACTTTGAAAACAACCTTATCACTTTGTTTTAATTGAATTGGCATTGTCACAAATTCTGAATTGTTTTCTTTTGCTTGTTTTTGTAAAATTTTTTCTAAAGTACCTTTGTAGTGTGGCTCAGTTGCTTCATAGACAAAATTAGAATTTTGTTGGGCAAACGCGTTTGCCTCCCCAGCATTTTCGGTAGGTTTAAATTCTTTTACTCGCTGATAACCTGTTGTTTCTGTAAGAGGTTTCCCGTCAGTATCCATCCTTACTATACCATCAGCATCTTTTACTTTTTGCTTAATAGGCTTTGATTTATCTACAACATGATACACCTTAGGGGCTGTAACATTAGGACCTCCATAAAACTCATCCATGCCTACACCTGATAATCGAGAATTAGTCAACTCTCCAGTTTCATTAAAGTAATCCAGTTGGCGTTGTTTTTCTACAGCTCTTTCGGCTGTTGATGTGTTCGTTCCTCCCTTATGTGAATATCTTTTTTTAACAAAGTTAGAAGGTGACACCGCATAATACTCGGCAGCATTAGGATCTTTTAAAACAAACTTACGATAAGCTGCTTCATACAGATCAGCTTTAATAATTGCATCACTCCATTCGTTTCTATTCTTAAAAGGTATATCAGGAAATAATTTATCCATGGTAGAAGAATCAAGAGTAGAAACATTTTTAAATAAAGAATTCATGTTCTCATTCATTACATCAGACAACTTCTTAATATCTGCATCACTAATCTCACGAGTAGTTACATAATTATCAATAATATCTGCTACCTCATCTTCCATTAAATTCATTTTTTTTCGTAGTATATCCACTTCTCCTGCACTTTTAGCCTGAGGGCGAAAAACACTTTTGTTGTCTTCGTAGAATTTTAATAGTTCTTTATTTATTTTAGCAAGAGAGGATAAATCAGTTGCTGTTTCGTTTCTTTCCATTAATTGTTTTAAAGTTTGACCTAAATATTGTTTTCGTCTAGCTGCTTCTTGTAGTAAATCGGATTGTATTTCATCAGCGAACGTGACACGCACATAACCTTCTGTGCTAGGTGTCGTTACTTTTTGTAGATCAATTAATGATTTATCAATAGACATTTGCAAATCATCTACCTGTTGTATCATTCCAGGGCTTAATTCTTCTATAGCATTTTCATATCTTAGAACATCATCTATACTTTTTATTTCCATCCGCGCAATATCTTCTTCTGTTAAAGCACCGTTAGCTGCTTGGACTCGACGACGAGCTGATGCTTGCAGTTTACTTGTAATCTCCCCAAAGAGACCTGCTTGCTGGCTTTGTTGTTTAGCTAATATTTTTTGTATTTTTTGAACAGATCCTTTAACGACAACAGGTCCTGATATCTTTGGTGGAATATACCCTACACGATCGGTAAGTCGTGACCAGCCAATTGTGTAATTATCATCTCCTTGACCAAAATTATGATTAGGTGCTGCGTCGCCTTCTCCTTGGATATTTTCTGGTAATTGACCTGAGTCTCCTGGCAAATTCTTTTTAGGAATTATAAGAACACGCTCCCTGTAACTATTAGGTATACTTCCTGGTTCATAATAGTGATCATGACCTGGTCGTACATATCCTTGAGGATTAACAATTTCAGAATTAAATCCTGTTCCGTGAATACGAATTCCTGCAATAGGAGCTTGTCGTATTTGTGTAATTAATGTAGTCGCATCAATTGGTACCCCATCAGGTAAATCTTTTAAAATAGATGTCACACGATAATCTACTTTTTCCGAATCTTTAATATTGTTTTTTTCTAAAAAACTAAATACTTCTTCTTTTGAATTAAATGTTTTTGGTGCGTCAGGTCGTGATAATACTCTTTCAATGTCGGAATAGAAAACACTTGTAGCAGGTTGTTTTGTGTAAGGTGTAACACCTAAAGGTGCCTTTACTTGTTTTTCTGGGTCAGCAATATTAATAGGTGTGTCGGGAGTTGGATCAAATATTTCTGTTTCCTCTTGTTGAATTTTATTTAAAATTTCTTTTTTAGGTCTAGGTGTACCATCAGATTTTGGTGCGAGATTATCAACCTGGTCTAATTCTGATTTAGGAATAGGAATACCTGAGAAGGTATTTTTTGGTGGTTTTCCAAATAACTTAAATAAAGGTAAAATTAAATTTGCTGTATCATAACTAGCTTCATCATCAAAAATAGATTGATCTTCCATAGTTGGAAGGGTTGGTATGTCTCGTGCGCCAGGGTCCGCGGACATCGGCTCTTCAAAAATATCTTCTTCCACCATACCACCACTCGCCATAGCCAATATATCAAGTTTACCTGCGCCTTTGGATATTATATTTATACCCGCATTAAGGTCTTTTAACATTTTTTGAGTAACCCCGTCTTGTTTCATAAGGTCTGGTCGACCAACATATTTTCCCCATAGCTCTAAAAGTTTTTCTTCAATATATTTATGCCTACCGTATACTTTCCCATCTATTACTATTTCAGCACCTATGGATTCTAACTGTTGTTCAACTTTGTCTAAAGCATTCTTGTTGCCCTCCGCTATTGCTTTTCTAGCTTTTGGCTCTAATTTTCTACTCTGTACTAGAGAATTAAGTACTGATATATCTAAATAATATGCAGAAGGTGTTCCTCCTGTTCCCTCTAAACCTTTCGGAACAGTGTTACCTATTTGTGTATTTTCAAATCTATGAGCAATCTGTAAACTGTTGTTGGTAGGATTAATAGTTCTCGAAGGAAAAATTTGATTTAAAAATGGTTTTATTTTTTCACCCGCTCTGTCTCTGACATCATCAAACTCTTTGAAATATTGGTATTGTTTGTAAAATATAGAATCTGTATTTTTTAAATCTTTTATTTCTAAATCAAATTCATTCATAAAATTATCAAAGTTACCATCTTTTCCTTTCCTTGTAGTAGGAGAACTTTCTCGTATAAAATTTAAGTATCTATGTAACGATTTTTTATCTATATTTGGATTACTTGACGCTATGTTAGCTATATTGTCATTGGAGTAGAAATACTTTTTAAATGCAGCGGGTTCTGACGGTTTACCTTTATTAAATTCAGATTTTCTTAATTTTTCCAATCCTCTTTCGCCAGTAAATCTATCCAATTTTTGTAAAAATTTCTTTTTAGTATTTCCAGTGGTTATTGGTTCTAACCCCGTTGCACGTGTGTATGCGTCTTCAAAAACTTCATATAGTTGTTCTTGAGGCATTCCAGAGATATCCATACCTTCAGTTGTGTTATCAAATTCTGTTTTAATATTTTGAAAAACTATTTCAGAATCATACTTATTTATTAGATCCGCAGTTTTTTTATCTCTCGATTTACCTAGATTATCTAGTCTTCTTTGTTCTAAACTTTTTACACTAGATGGTATTTCATAAAAATATTTATCTGGGTCTTTCTTCATTTCGTCTAACATTTTTCTATCACTCATTTTCATGTAATTTGCTTTTATAAAATCATCTGCCGCAGTTTTATATTTTAACTGTGGATATATTTTTTTAATTTCATCGGATGCTGATATTGTGGGAGAATTCTTAATAAGTAGTTCCTCTGCTGCGTCTAGCATCTCCTCATATTGTGCAGGTGTTAAACTGTCACGTAGCTTTTTAATTTGTAATTCGTTGGAACTATTTATAATCTTTGCAAATTTTTGAATTGTATCGGGACTCGTTTGTTTAAGTATAGCAACACTAGGTGTAATACGTAATGTTTCAATAACTTCATCTTCTATAGATATACCAGGACTTAAATAAGGATCAGATACATCTTTCGGTTTAAGAGGATCAAAATCTTTATATTTTGAAATAATTTGTCTATCAGATAAATCTGTAAATTCGGGTTTAGCTTCAACATCTTTTATTACAGATTCTGCAATCTCATCGGTGCTTTGACTAGGTGTAAAGATATCTGTCTCAATAGTATCTGATTTTAAATCATCATTTATTTGTTTAGTAGATACTTCATCAAACTCATCTGTAACACCAGATCCTACGCCTAGTTTAGCTTTTGCTTCTTCTGATAGCTCGTCAAAAGGTGTACCTTCATCCAATAATGAATAAGTTTTCATTAGCTCTGGATTTTCTTGTAAGAGCAAATAATTTTCGACAGGACTTTTTTTAGTAAAATTAGAAACTTTATTTAATCCATTAAAAGCGCTTTTAAAAGTAGCTTTTACTCCTGCTCCAGCTCCAGCAAAATCCAATCCTACAAATCCTAATTCTATTAATTGAAAAGGAGATATTTTTCTTTCCATTTCCATTTCTCTTAAAGTTTTTCCAGGGTTAGGCCCAATTATAATTTGACCGGCTTTTCTCAAACCTGCTGCTGTCATTGATATCTGGTTTAAACCATATTTTTCTATTAAATCAGGAAAATCAACTCCTATTGCGTCAACTAATTTACTTGATTTTCTGTAAGCATTAGAAGCTATATTACCTTTAGGATAAAAATCAAAAGATTTTTCTGCACCTTTTCTCATTAATACATCAAAAGAACTTTCATAACCTTCAGGCATTCCCTCCATAGTTGGAGGTAGTTTTATTTCTTGGACGCCATTTCGGGTAGAAACGCCAGGCATCATATTGTCTATTGCAAAGTTATCTTCAAAAATATCTATTTCTTCAGGCATTATTCAACCTTTTTGTTTTCTTTTCTATTCATATCTACCATAGTGCTAATCATTTTAGAAAAATCTGTTGCTTCATCTTCTGTTTTAAATCCTGTTAAAAAATCACCTTTATCTTTTGCATACTGTAAAGGATCTTCTGGTTTAAAAAGTTTACCCTCATTATTCATTCTTATTGTTGGAACAAGATAAATTACTCCATCTTCTTCAAATGATGAAGTGAATACTGTTTGATTTGCTTCGGTAGTGGGGGTACTTTTATCACTTGCTCTTTCAAACCACGGCGTTTGCATAAATTTACTTTTATCAGCCATTAATAATATTCTCTTGGTTCAATATACATAGGTTCGTCCACATGATCGCTTTCCAATTGAATAAAGTTACCTTGTCTAAAACGAAGCAACGCTTGTGTTGTTGAATCGACTAAATCATCATGATCACCATACGGGAAAGC
>Ga0114915_1000786_pt1 | contig 14169 bp, 5 predicted proteins | sample MalvirAntarct_55_FD_87288 | JGI IMG/M metagenome (GOLD analysis project Ga0114915, IMG submission 87288) | Marine viral communities from the Global Malaspina Expedition - Malaspina viral metaG Antarct_55 | ecosystem: Environmental > Aquatic > Marine > Oceanic | place: South Georgia Island...
AATTTTGATGATGAGTATACTAAAATAAGTTGTGATTCTCAAAGTAATTACTTTGATGTTTACATGGCAGGACTACAACCAGAAAGATATTATAAAATTTTAATTCAAACAACGGTTAGTGGTAGTACATTAGTTAAAGATGATAATTATTATTTTAAAGTAGTTAATGGATAATGGCAGAAGAAAGATTAGATCTTAGAAAAGAGGTATTTAACAAAGCACAATATATTAAAACTATTAATACTAGTTTTGATCAATTTGGTGCTACGACTATAACCGAAGATTTAGAAGCTCAAATAACTGTTGAAGAATTCTTTGGATTATACAACTCTCTTTTTTATGATATACCCGCACTGGGTGAAACTAATTCTCATGATTATTTAGTTAAAACTAGTGGTGGTTATATTAATTTTGAAGAAGTAAATGAAGAAGTAAAGGCGCTACAAGCAGAAATAGCTCAACTAAGACAAGATTTACTTAATGCACAAATGGAAAATATCCAAAGCGCAGCAAAACAATCAAACGATCCAGTTACAGATGCCTTATTAAAACAAACTAATACTATATTAAACAACACAAATGCCGAATTAGTAAAAACTAATACAACCTTAGAAGAAAATACTAATACTTCCCAAAACACACCATCTTCAGTAGGTGGAAATACTTCAGGAACAAGTACTTCAACCGGAGGAACTTCATCAGGTGGTGGAGGAGGATATTAAAAATAATATAAGGCTCAAGATATAACAATACTAGACAAGATATGACATTAGATACTATAATATCCCCATTAAATCCTGATACTTTTGAGTATCAGACATATTCTAACTCAGATGAACAATTAATAGTTCAATCTCCTCTTGATACTATATTTTCTACTTCTACAGATTATATAGAGTATTATGTATATGATCAAAATAAAAAATTAATATACCCTGCGGTTACAACACCCTTGGTTGATTATAATGTAAGAGAAGGTGATGTATTATTAGACCCTTCTTCTAATTTAGAAGAATTAGGTTTTGATGTTGGTGTATATAATATATTATATTCTTTCTATAGAAAAAGGGGTTCTTCTTCTATTACAAATAAATATTTTATATCCGAGATATCATCTGATAGAACAGAAATAAGGTTAGATAGTAATACTATTGAAAATGAAGATATAATTTCTTCTATTAATGATTTTGTTGATTATAGAGAACAACAAACATATTTTGTTGATTTTTATTTAAATTTTGGTCAGAACAAAACCTGTATTGCTAATAATATAAAATTAGAAACTGAAGAAGGTATTGATCCTACAGTTTTAATAAAATTATATGAACCTCTACCTGCCAATTTTGGTTTAAAAAACGAATTATGGTTAGTAGAATTGTTATCTCAACCTCAGGCATATGAAGTAGATTTTCCCTTTGAACCTATTATAGAAGACGACTTTACCTATATAGCAGGTCCAAACTATAGCTTAAACATTACAGGACAAACAGCAACACCTGGGGAAGTATTTTCATATAATACTTTATTAAATTCTGATGTAACCAGTTCAATAAACCAGATTCAAAGTTTATTAAATGAAAAAGAAATTAATATAAATATTGATTATGAAAAATATTCTAATTTTATCAATTTTAGTTCTGCTAATACTAGATTAGAAAACTTTTTTTATAAAGTAGAACTAATCCAATCAAAAACTCTTGAATTAATCTCACTTAGTACTTCTGTAACAAGTAATACTACAAATACCTTTGCATTTAGTTCAAGTGAAGCTAATTTAACTAGTCAAATAGATACCATTATAAAGAATTTTGATGGTTATGAATACTTTTTATATTTTAATAGTGGTTCAACAACTTCTTATCCTAAATCTAATACACAACCACCTTTTAATTTACTACCAACTAGTAATACTGAAGTTCAATCATGGATAACATCTTCAGCTGCATCCTCATCTGCTTATGATGAAGAAAATAAGGATTGGTTATATTATTCAATCCCTGAATATTTAAGAGAAGACTCTGCAAATAGAAATTACGAATTATTTGTTGATATGGTTGGTCAATATTATGATAATGTATGGTTATATACTAAAGATGTAACAAATAAATTTGACGCAGACAACCGTTTAGATTATGGTATTTCTAAAGACTTAGTAGCAGATGCTATTAAAGATTTTGCCGTTAAATTATATTCTAATAATTTTAATACTGATGATTTATTTACCGCCTTTCTTGGAATAACACCATCAGGAAGTGCATTTCCATTTCCATACATGACAGGGTCAATTGGTGGCGCAGTTGCAACACCTTCTGGGTTTGAGTACGTAGATACTCAAATATCAGCATCAAATGATATAGTCCCATTAGACGATGTTAATAAGAGCATATATAAACGAATTTACCATAATATACCATATTTACTTAAAACTAAAGGTACAGTAGCTGGTTTAAGGGCATTAATTACTTCTTACGGAATACCAGATACAATTTTACGAATAAGTGAATTTGGAGGTAAAGATAGAAATGAATCCCAAGATTATGATTTAAAACAAGATGTATTTAACTATGCATTTGATACAGGTACAGATGCAGACAATTACATTTCATCATCTATGCCACCAAATTCTAAATTTCCAAATCTAAATACTCCTGCTGAACAAGTAGGTACAGTGCAATTTAGATTTAAACCATCAGCTATTCCTCTCCCTATTAACAATGTAGCAAATTCTAATATAAGGTATTCACAATCCCTATGGTTAACAGATAGAAATAGTGGTGCACCAACTTGGTTAGATGCCGACTTAGGAGCAGCTGTAGTTTTAGAATATAATGGAAAAGGTCTTATTAGTGGTTCATATTCAGGATCAGTACCAGATGCAAGGGATATTAATGCTACTTTAAAATTTTACCCTGATATTGAATATTCCCCAACAGAAGTTTGTGCTGTAGAGGCTCCATTCTTTAATGATGATTGGTGGTCTTTACAGTTAACATTTACAGGAGATGGTACAGCTGGTAGTTCTACAGTAACAGCTTCAATGTTTGTAGCTAATGAAATTGGGGGGGAAATTGGGTATTCTTTATCATCATCTAAAGTAAACCTAGATGGTAGACCCTGGAATAGAAGTAATCATTTTAAAATAAATGATAAGAGTAATCATATTATAAATAGTACTACGTATACCCCATTTTCTGGATCTTTCCAAGAATATAGAATGTATGTCCCAATGATAAGTCAAAGTAATTTCTTTGACTATACAGTTAACCCATACTCAGATGAAGGGAATGGTATAAATTCAACACCAAATCAACTATTCTTTAGAGCTGCTTTAGGTACTCAACTAGACACAGGTAGTAGAACATCAATACATCCTAGAATAACAGGATCTGCTATACAAATTACACAATCCTTTGCTACTAATAGTGAGTTTTATATTGAATCTTCAAGGTTTGTTACAAATGTAGAAGATATATTTCAAGACCAAGTACCAGCAGGTATTAAAAATAGAATTACAAATAAGATACAAACCGAAAAATTAATATTAGCTGAAGCACCGTATGGTTTTCCAAACCCTACATCCTCAGTCCCTGAAATTTCAAGTGCTGGAAATGATACACAAACTATTTCTGCAATGGAGTCCATGCAGCAATATTCTTATGTAAGCCAAAGCTATACTCCTAATGTTAATTATCTAGAAGTAGCATTTTCACCCTCAAACCAAATTAATGATGATATTAATGCTCAACTTGGGTATTTTAACCTGGGTGAATTTATTGGAGATCCAAGATTTGTTTCTTCATCATTATATACATACCCAGATTTAGATAGATTAAGAGACTCATATTTTGAAAAATATATGAGTAGTTATGATATAGTTGATTTTATTAGGTTAATTAAATTCTTTGACAATTCATTATTTAAAATGATTAAAGATTTTACACCTGCTAGATCAAGTTTAGCTTCTGGTGTAGTAGTAAAACAACATTTATTAGAAAGAAACAGACAAAGACCTGCTCAAGTAACATCTTCACAACATGTTTATGAAGGTTTAGTAGTAAATCTACCAAAAGACTACAGTTCAGGTTCATCTGATTTCCCACAATATTCAACTGAAGGGTCCTCATTATATAAATTCAGTGGTGGACCAGGTGGTTCATTTAATAGATTTAATGGTTTACAAACATATCCTGATGTTTTAGGAACATATGGTTCACTTCAAGGGAATACCAGCTTAATCCCTGTTATAATATCTAATGATATAGTATTTACTACAAATGGTGTTTTTGATGATACATTAATAGATGTTCCTAATAAAGGTAATGGTCTATATCCTATAAATGTTGATCTATCGCTTGATATAGAAGTTAGTGGGTTAAAAGTAGTGGAAATAGACATTAGCACTACAGAAGCCTCTCAAAAATGGAGTGAAGGAAATATAATAACAATACCAGGTAGTGAATTTAGCCAAGGTACAGGGAATATAGTTATTCAACTTACTCGTGCCCAAATACAATATGCAGGACCAGTAACTGTACCTTTTAATAGATTTGGAATAACACAAAGCTGGCAAGATGGAAATGATGGATCAGTATTAAATACTACAAACTTTAATCAAAGTAGTTCACAATATATTAGTGGTTCTTATTTAGGACCTAGAACATTCCCTAAAGATAACCAATCAGAATTTTATAATGGTATATTTAGTGGTTCTAAAATACTTATAACTAATGGAGATTTAAATCCTGGTTGTGAACCTTATTTAAATGCTAATGATACCCCTATAGTATACAGACCTTTATTTTTTTCTTTATCTACAGGGCTTGATCAGGTAGTTCAACAGGGAGAGTTTTTAGACCAGAATAATGTTCCACCTAGTGGGAAGGCTTGGATAGCTTCTACACAAACCAATTTAGGAGGAGCGGGTCAGCAACAAGTTTATGCCATAAAGTTAAGCGAAACTGATGTTAATGGAACCGAAGTTATTAACTATTTAGATGATTTTACTAGTTTAAGGCTTCTTCTTCCTGATGCTAATCTTCCATTTAATGAAGGAGCAGTAGAATATATTATAACAGGAAGAACAATATACCCAGACCATGCTTTATTATTTGTATCCCAAGAAGCGGGCATACAAGGTAATAATTATTATAGATCAATACCCCAATTAGGTGCTGCAAATTTAATATTCCCTGCTATTACAAGTTCAGCTAATGGTGGGTCAGAAAATTGGAGTTTATCTGCTTCAACCAACTATAATACATTTGAAGGATCTCCAAATATACCAACCACTGCTGATGATTTACTTCAACAGGGTGCGTTTTTAAATCCTGGTATTACAAATCAAGAACAAAGTTATTACTTTTGGAATGGTAGTGTTGAAGATCCTTTAAACTTATTTAATAAAGGAATAGTATCAAGACAAACATCTACAATATTAAATACTACAGAATCTGCTTATACTATACCTTATACCCCAAACATACCATGGATGGTATCGGCTTCAATTCTAGTATCATCATCCTATAACCCAAATGCTGAAGTTGAAACGGTAGATGATGGAATTTACCATTCAGCTTCTTTATATCAAGGTGCAGGTTTAACAAATCAAAACTCGGTATTAGGTGCTAGTGTTAGTAATGGTTTTTTCTATATAAGTGCACCTGCATCATCTCCATCAGCCGCTAATCAGTTAGCAACACCAACCTCAGCAGGCACTAAAGTATATGTTAATGGTGCTGGTCCAATCCAAGCATCATTAGCACCAATTACTAACTTTTATAGTAATCCCGATTTAACCGTTAGGTATCCCACTAATTTTATAAATCAATATTATAAAATAGCAAATGGGAATTCAGCCGGGGGTAGTTTACAATATGTAGTTGTCAGAATAATTTTAAATATAAATACAGGTCTTTCCCAATTAAGTAGTGTTGAATCTTATAGAAATCCTCCAATACCTGGTAAAGATTCATTACGTCCTACATCATACTCTGCCACTAACAACTTTAGACCTGCTACTAAATTTACACAGGATTTAGGAACTGTTAACTTTAACCCTAATACAAACACACAAATTCCAGGTAGTGATAACCCAGGACCTGCAAATGTAACTATTGCTGGTGGTCATCCAAAAATAAAACAAGCAGGTACTGCTTCTTTAAGATTAGAATTAGAAGATCTAACTTTAGCTGGAACAGTCCCAACATTAAATGTGGGTTCAAGTACATTTGTATTCTTCTCAGGATCTACTGCTGATTCAACATCACCTGCTAATGGTAATTTTACAATTCAAGGAGGAGGAGGATGGGGTGGTGGAGCATTTGCTAACCCACTACCGTTAGAATATACTGGTGGTAGTGTTCCTAATATGGGAGCTGCTTATGATGGTTCTGTTCAAATATCCCCAGCAGGAATTATATCATATATAGATGCAAATCAAGGAGAACTAGTAGATACTACTAATGGACTTAGATCCATTAGATTTAGAGTAAATGCCGATATAATATCAGATATTACTAGTACTGATACATTCCAAGTTCAATTTATTGCTCAAACATGGAATGAGAGTCCTTCAACTTTAGGACTTGAACAAATACTTAAAACACTAACATCCCAACTTGTAAATGGGGTACAGAGAGTTGTCTTTAGTAATTCAGAATCTTCTCCAGTAAATATGCCTAATTTATTACCTAATGGGACTGACGCAGACGATTATATAAGATTAGTTTTTAAAGTAAAAAGTCCAAGTAATGGTAGTGCTTTTAAGTATGAATTTAGAGTGGAGGAAATTGCTGCTTATGTAGAATATATAAATGAAAATGGTACATTTTTCTACCCAGGACAAAATCAATATGATGAACTTTATAATGGTGGAGGATCTCCAAGTGAAAGATATCAAATTGGTAATGTTAATAATTCCCCTCCGGTAGTATCAACAGATTTCTACCCAGAGGCTGTTGTAGATATTTTCTTAAAAAGAACAGGATCATTTGGTGGTACTGACTATGATCTTATTATTACATCATCTGTTTTTGACGCAAGTTCTAACCCTACTGGTGGTTATTCTGGTTCAATACACTCAGGGTCTATTATATCTTTTAATGATCCAGATTTCCCAACTTTACCAGATTTAATTTTTAATAATATTGCATATGATGGTACAGATGCGACATCAGGATCTACTAGAAATGAAATAGGAGATATATATTATATAGAGTATTCATTTAGAGATTATAAACCAGGTGTAATAGGAGGAGTTGCATTTACAACTCAAAACCTTGATTTTGAAACTAACAGTGATCAATCTAGATTACAAATAACCCAATCTGTTTTAAACTCAGGTGGTGGTGGAGTATGGCCAACTGCTTTTGATGCTACTGGGAGTCTTAAGTTAAGAAAATATTCCTTATCTAATGATAATACAGGTCTTGGGCAAGAAGTAATTTCAATTCCTTTTCAACCTATTAACTCTGTTATTACACCAACACCAAACCCTATAAGAATAAACATAGAAGCCCCAATAACCAATCAATTTTTTCAACATGATGATATTTATAGGTTTTCAATAGGTTTAGATAAAGTTAGTCTAGGATCAGGTATGGTGATACAAGAACTTACTGCTAGTATATTTCCAAATCAATCCATATGGTCACCAATTACAGCACCCTTTGAAATTAATAATTTTAGAACACCTTTACTTACTGACTTTTTAGTTCCAACTTTTTATGGTGATAGTACATTACCATTTGATTTAGCATTAGATTGTCAACCATTATTAAATAACTTTAATTTACAAAGAAAAAATACATGGTTAATGAATGTTTCTTATACTAACCTATCAGGTCCTATAATCCCAGTAAATCAAAAACAAATATTAGATGGTACTGCTGTACGAGCATCAGTTCCAGATTCTAACTATACTTCATTGGTTTCAATTAACCCAAAATATAATGGTGTAAAATCTACAAGTGCTAAATTAAATATATGGAGTGTAGGTGATATTGGAACATTTGGTAAAAACCCAACAGTAGAATTAAGAGATGCTTATTTTGGATACTTTAATGACATATCAGATCCTTATCCAAATATTAATGCCTTAACTCGGGTTAATATAAACTATTTAATTGACGAGCAAGGTAATGCCTTACCTCCTTCATTAAATGACCAACTTAGTATTGATACTTTTAAACAAGTTTTTCCAAATACTACATTAGGTAAATTAGCAATTAAAGATGGAAAAAATAGATATACCCCTCTTTCAACCCCAACTCCTATAAGTCGTATAATGGAATATGTAACACCTATATGTTACTCACAAAATTCTGGAAATAACTATTCAAAATCAATTCCATTATCTGGATCAGGTTATATTTCAAGATACGATAATAATGATGAAAATGATATAGATTTCGCACAATTTTCAGTAGCAGGTACTTCATCAGTAGTTGATATAGTAGGTACAGATAGACAAACAGTAAGCTATTATTTAGATGCTGCAGAAACTAATGCTTCTCCTGTGGGAGCAACTACACCATATTCCGTAACTACCCTAACAGGATCTGCAAGTTATCCTACAAGTACATGGGGTACTGCCGTTCCTGATACTACTGGACAGGCCTTAAATAACCAACAAATTGTATCAGTACAACACTCAATTGTAACAACTTATGTAAGTGAAACAAGAAGAGTTGGACAAGAATTAAAAATGACATTTAGAATGTTTACAGGTTCTGATGCAGGGACTGAATCTCCATTTAATCTTGAGGGTATTGATTGTAAAGTATATACAGAAACAGGTCAAGTTTATTTACTAAGAGATGTAGATAATTATGGTTGGTTTAGATATGAAAACTTACCTACTACACAATTAATTAGAGATAGAGTTACCGATTATTTTTTAACTGGTTTCAACAAATGGGAATACACAAGAGTACCTATCCCAGGAGGAGGAATTGTATGTACTGCTGATTGGGAAATGTATGATACTTTATTTGATTTAGGTTTAATGAGAGAAAGATCACCTAGAAATGGATCCGGTGTTGTAGCTTTAGAATGGATATTTAAAGCAAATTCTGGAAATGTTGATATAAAGCAAGGTGAAAAAATAAGTTGGAAAATGGAAGGTGAATTTAGAAATGCTAGAGGAGGATTCCAACAAGGTTACTTCTTCCCTAATGCATATACTGGAGCTTACACCCCAGCTATGATAAAAGGAATGGGTGCTTTAGACTACAAATTAGATGAAGCAAATAAAGCAGTAGCTCCATTCTGGACATTCTCAGGATCAGCAACAGCTTTAGATGCTGATTTATCTATTATAGAAATGTCATCTTCAAACTTTAATGAAGCATATGGTACAGGATTCTATCAAGGAGATTTACCTTACGAACCAGGATTTTCAGAGTATTTTCCTGGAAGTATAGAACCAAAAACAACTACTTTTGATAAAATTGAAAACCCTATAGAATTCTTAGAGGGAGATGAAATAAGATTTGGTAATAATGAATCTTTTACATATAAGGTTTTAGAAGTATTTGCCCCATCTGAAAATGTTAGTTCAAGCGCAGCAGGTAGCTTTGCTAAGGTAAAACTTAAATTAAACAAACCCGTAGATGCTTCAATAAATAAAGATTTCTTTTTAATTAGAAGACCAATTACAACACCTCAATCACTTTATTTGGATACGCCATTTCCTTATGGTATATTATCGAGTGGAAGTATTTTTACAAAAATTAAACAAACGGGGTCAATAGAATTTGGATTAACATCTTCTACAGCAACAGGAAATTTTCCATCCCCCGATGGTGCAGGATTATATACAGCATCAATAAGTGATGTAGAAGCATTATCAACACCTGGTATTTTATACCCAGATTTCCCAACGGAATATCTAGTACAAAGTGCCTCTATGATAGTAAACGATTTAATTTCTAAAGGAATAATAGAATCCTAATAGAATGCATATTTATAACATATAACAACATTTATATAAAAACATAACATGGGATATTTAAACAATGCCGTAGTCACAGTTGACGCGATTTTAACAACAAAAGGTAGAGAACTTTTAGCTAGAAATGACGCTTCATTTCAAATAACACAATTTGCTTTAGGGGATGATGAAATAGATTATACACTTTATAACCCTAATCATCCATCAGGTTCAGCATATTATGGTCAAGCAATTGATAATATGCCATTATTGGAAGCATTTCCAAGTGAGCTACAAATCATGAAGTATAAATTAACTACTTTACCTAGAGGTACAGCTAAGTTACCTGTATTAGATTTAGGTTTTGCTTCAATTACATTAAAACAAGGTGCGATATTAGCAATTACACCTCAAACTTTAAATTATTTAGGTAATGAACAAATATTTGAAACATCAGGATATAGTGCAACTATAGGAGATGTAAGATTACTTAATATATTTACAGGACAAGGAATTCAAACAGAAGCTGCAATATCAGCTAATGCCACTTCAACTCAAACTTTAGGTACAAACGTAACTAAAACAATAATTGGTACTCAGGTTAATATGACAGCTACAACTGTTAATACATTATTTGGTTCAAATAAACAATTAAGAACAACATTAACCGTAACTGGATTAGATAGTGGTGCTAGATTAACAGTCCCAGTTACAATAACACAACAATCCTTAACTTAATAAGATATGGCATTTAAAAGATTAGACCCAGAAGATTTTGTAGTAAGTTCAGATTCAGTATCGTCTACTGTATGGAGTAATAATTCTCCTTCTCTAAACACTTATTTTAGTTCTTCAACCCAAAAAGAAGGTACATCAGGACCTTATTATTTAAACGTATACCAAACAGCCTCTAATACAGATACGGCTGCGGTGCAATTTCAAATTGCTTATGCTAATAAAAATGGTGGTGGAGGTGTAAATTTTGATTCTTCTGTACCTTTTGTATCCGCTACAACTACAATATACGGTCAATATAGAACCCTAGTATTAGAAGATGAAAATGCTGCTTTTGCATGGGGCACAAGCTTTACGGGTAGTGCTGATAATGATTTTTATGTAATTTCTCCTGAAAGAGCAAGATATAAACAATCATTCCTACCAGGTTCATTAAATTTAACTTTAGATAATATAGGAGGAGTTGCTACTTATTCACAAATTCACCTAACAGATGATTCTAACATGGTAACTCTACCAACATATTATGGTACAATGAGAGCTTATCAATTAATTAGTGGATCTAATGGTCAATCATATCAAGCAGTTGCTGGTGGAACAGGGACAGGATATACACCTGCAAGTGGTTCTTATGGTTTAGTACTACCAGATATAGCAACCATTTTATTAAATGCTTCAGCATTAAATGATAATACGTCACTTGGAGGTGGTATAAATTTAGGTACTGTTACCACTGCTGATTCTTTTGGAGATAACCCATCAAAATTATATAGAGCAATATCAGGTTCAACAGGTTTAAGTGGTAATATATTTGAATTAAACTCTCAAGAAACAATTACATCAGATTATGTATTTGTTAGAGCAAGAAATAATGAATATAATTATACAGAAAACCCATCATTTATATCAGGATCTACGGGTGAAGTAATATTTCCTTACTTTATTAATAACCCACAAACATTCCCTACTACAATTGGGTTGTATAATGATTCAAATGATTTATTAGCTGTAGCTAAGTTATCAAGACCAATACAAAAAGATTTTACAAAAGAAGCTCTTGTTAGAGTAAAACTAGATTTCTAAAATGAATGAGCGCTTACAAACAACTATCATCACAAGACCTAATAGTATCTCCATTTGAGGTAAACAAGAACTTTCATTATACTGGGGGTTTAGCGTTAACTGAATCAAATGTAGAAATTGGAAGGTATATTGGACGAAACGGAGGATATATTGAATCAGGTAGTTACTTAACAGGTAATGTACTTATGGGACAATTACCTCAAGTATTAGTTTATGATGGAATTCAACAACTTTACTACTCTAATTATATATCAGGTAGTGGGGGATTTGTTGGTGAAGCATTAACTTCAAGTATTCTTATAGGAGCTGATGAAGCGGGTAACCGTTTAAGAGGAGGAGTAGAAACAACAAATTATTATAACTACGACCAAACTTCATTATGGCCTAGTAGAAACTTTCCAATTCCATCTCCAACAACTTCATCTGTACCCATTGGAGTACTTTCAATTCCATCCAAATTGTGGGGTAATTATATCCAACCACATTCTTTCTTCTTAGAAGGCCTTTCAGGCTCAATAAAAGATGATGGTGAAGGAAGATTATTATTCAAAGGTACAGAAAGTAATGCTACATTTGATTATATGTCTGGTAATATAATTTATGATCATGGTATTGTAACTATATTTGATTCACATTTACCTGGAGCAAAACCAGATCCTGATAGTGGTGGAGATACAGATTTTTATGGTACAGCAATTTATGGTACTAGTTTATATGGAGGACAAGGAAATACATTTATAAATACTCCTATTTTTATTGACTCATTTATTATAAATAACAATGTAACTATGTCATTTTCTAGTTCATTAACTATTTATGAAACCCAATATCAAGCTACAATTAATGAAAATGAATTTAATTATAGTTTAAATCCAAGTTCTATTACAGGTAGTCAAATCCCAACAATATTTTCAGGAAGTAGCATAAATTGGGAAAATACGGCTTCTATAGGAAAACAATTAAATACCATTACTGGTTCTTACTTTTCACCTTATATCACAACTGTAGGGTTATATAATAAAGATTTTGAATTATTAGCTGTTGGTAAATTATCTAAACCCTTACAATCTTCTTTAACTACTGATACTACAATTTTAATAAATATGGATAGATAGTTCATATTTATAATAAATACCAATTAGAAGATGGCAGAAAAGTTTAAATACCAATCCGAAATAATTACAGGACAAATAGTACAGGCTCAACACGTTTCTCAATCGGTTGAAGCTTTTACAGGTGTTGAAGAATATGATATAACTATTTCGGGATCAACAACACTAACGGGTTCAATGTATATTAACCCTTCTACTTTACTCTCTACTTCCCAAACACATACCTTAACTTATAATAATACCACAGGACAAGTATTTAAAACCCCTTCTGCAGGAAATGGAACTTCCGGTTCTTCAGGAACAAGTGGTATAGATGGTACATCAGGTTCAAGCGGTACAAGTGGTATAGATGGTACATCAGGTTCAAGTGGTACAAGCGGTTTAAATGGAACATCAGGTTCTTCAGGAACTTCAGGTTCAGATGGAACTTCAGGTTCATCAGGTACAAGTGGAGACTCAGGAACAAGTGGGTCAAGCGGTACAAGTGGTATTGATGGTACATCCGGTTCTTCAGGAACATCTGGTTCAAATGGCACAAGTGGCTCTTCAGGAACATCTGGTTCAAATGGCACAAGTGGTTCTTCAGGAACCTCTGGTTCAAATGGTACATCAGGTTCATCAGGAACATCGGGAGATTCAGGTTCAAGTGGTTCATCAGGTACAAGTGGTGACTCAGGTTCAAGTGGTTCTTCAGGAACTTCAGGTTCAAGTGGTACAAGTGGTATAGACGGAACTTCAGGTTCAAGTGGTACTAGTGGTGCAGATGGTTCATCGGGTACAAGTGGTGTAGATGGTGATTTATATGCTAATTGTAGTACCCAAAATATAAGTTTACCCCAAACCCTAGGTGCTACTATTAATATTACTATAGGAACAGGCTTAGCATACACACCAGCACAAACAATATTATTATCTTTAAACGTTACAAACTTCTTAGAATGTACCGTAGTTTCATATACTTCAGGAACAGGAGCAATATCTTTAACTGTAGTAGACTCTACAGGAACATCAGGTGGTTCAGGTACCTGGTGTATAAATTTAGCAGGTGCTTCAGGAGGAGATGGTTCTTCAGGAACATCAGGTACAAGTGGTTCCTCAGGAACAAGTGGGGATTCAGGTTCCAGTGGTTCAAGTGGAACAAGTGGAGATTCAGGTTCAAGTGGTTCATCAGGTACAAGTGGTGACTCAGGTACAAGTGGTACAAGTGGTTCAAGTGGAACAAGTGGTGACTCAGGCTCAAGTGGTTCAAGTGGAACAAGCGGAGACTCAGGTACAAGTGGTTCTTCAGGAACAAGCGGAGACTCAGGT
>Ga0114915_1000787_pt1 | contig 14165 bp, 14 predicted proteins | sample MalvirAntarct_55_FD_87288 | JGI IMG/M metagenome (GOLD analysis project Ga0114915, IMG submission 87288) | Marine viral communities from the Global Malaspina Expedition - Malaspina viral metaG Antarct_55 | ecosystem: Environmental > Aquatic > Marine > Oceanic | place: South Georgia Island...
ATCTCACCATCGACTGCGCGGTGGACGAGATGATGAAGGTGCGCGCCGCGCTCAACGAGCGGGCGCCCGAGGGCGTCAAGATCTCGGTCAACGACCTGATCATCAAGGCGCTGGCGCTGGCGCTGCGCAAGGTGCCGGACGCCAATGCGTCCTGGGCGGAGGACGGCATCCGGCGCTGGAAGTCGGTCGACATCTCGGTGGCCGTTGCCATCCCGCAGGGCCTGATCACGCCGATCATCCGCCACACCGACGAGAAGGGGCTGGCCGAGATCTCCGGCGAGATGAAGGACCTCGCCAAGCGCGCGCGCGACGGCAAGCTGAAGCCCGAGGAGTTCCAGGGCGGCACCTGCAGCATCTCCAACATGGGCATGTACGGCATCAAGCAGTTCGACGCCGTCATCAACCCGCCGCAGGCCTGCATCCTCGCCATCGGCTCCAGCGAGCAGCGGCCCGTCGTGAAGGACGGTGCGGTCTCGGTGGCGACGATGATGACCTGCACGCTCTCCTGCGATCACCGCGTCGTCGACGGCGCGCTCGGCGCCCAGCTGCTGGCGGCGTTCAAGAGCCTGATCGAGTTCCCGGCGGCGATGCTGCTGTAGGGACGGCTCGACGGCCGCACCGGAAGAGGAGCCATCCGTGGCAGACACCAGCTTCGACCTGATCGTCGTCGGCGGCGGGCCGGGCGGCTACGTCGCCGCCATCCGCGCCGCGCAGCTCGGCATGAAGACCGCCGTGGTGGAGCGCGAGCATCTGGGCGGCATCTGCCTGAACTGGGGCTGCATCCCGACGAAGGCGCTGCTGCGCTCGTCGGAGATCAACCACATCCTGCACAATCTCGACGCCTACGGCTTCAGCGCGAAGGACGTCAGCTTCGACCTCGCCAAGGTGGTGAAGCGTTCGCGCGGCGTCGCCAAGCAGCTGTCCAGCGGCGTCGGGTACCTGCTGAAGAAGAACAAGGTCACCGTCATCGACGGCCATGCCCGCCTGAACGGCGCCGGCAAGCTGAAGGTGGAGAAGGATGGCAAGGCGGTCGCCGACCTCAGCGCGAAGCACATCATCCTGGCGACCGGCGCGCGCGCCCGCACGCTGCCGGGCCTGGAGCCGGACGGCAAGCTGATCTGGACCTATCGCGAGGCGATGGTCCCGGACGTCATGCCGAAGTCGCTGCTGGTGATCGGCTCCGGCGCCATCGGCATGGAGTTCGCCAGCTTCTACGCCGACATGGGTGCCGAAGTGACGGTCGCCGAGGTGCTCGACCGCATCCTGCCGCAGGAGGACGCGGAGATATCGGCCTTCGCGAAGAAGGCGTTCGAGAAGCAGGGCCTCAAGATCCATACCGGCGCCAAGGTCTCCGACCTGAAGGCGGGCAAGGACAGCGTCAGCGCGACGATCGAGGCCGGCGGCAAGAGCCAGTCGATCACCGTCGACCGCGTCGTACTGGCGGTCGGGATCACCGGAAACGTCGAGGACATCGGCCTGGACGGCACGAAGGTGAAGGTCGAGCGCGGCCACGTCGTCGTCGACGAATGGCTGCAGACCGGCGAGAAGGGCGTCTATGCCATCGGCGACTTGGTCGGCGCGCCGTGGCTCGCGCACAAGGCCAGCCACGAGGGCGTCATCTGCGTCGAGAAGATCGCCGGGGTGAAGGACGTGCATCCCCTCGACACCAGCACGATCCCCGGCTGCACCTATTGCCGGCCGCAGGTCGCCAGCGTCGGCATGACGGAGGCGAAGGCCAAGGAGGCCGGGCACGAGGTGAAGGTCGGGCGCTTCCCGTTCATCGGCAACGGCAAGGCGATCGCCCTCGGCGAGCCGGAGGGACTGGTCAAGACGGTGTTCGATGCGAAGACCGGCGAGCTGCTCGGCGCGCACATGATCGGCGCCGAGGTGACCGAGATGATCCAGGGCTACGGCATCGCCCGAACCCTGGAGACCACAGAGGTCGAGCTGATGCGCGCGGTCTTCCCGCACCCGACCATCTCGGAGTCGATGCACGAGGCCGTGCTTGACGCCTATGGCCGGGTTATCCATGTCTAGCCCTCGGCGGCCTTTCGCGGCGCACCGCGCTCCTCCCCGCGAGCAGAGAGACGCATGACGACGGCAACCAGAGATCCGGCAATCGACGGTCCGGCGACGACCGACCCGCTCGCGCGGACGGTTCGGCATCCCGAGAAGGCGCATCGGCCAGACAATCCGATCCAGCGCAAACCGTCCTGGATCAGGGTGAAGGCGCCGACGTCAAGGGGCTATGCCGAGACGCGCCAGATCATCCGCGACCACGGCTTGGCCACGGTCTGCGAGGAGGCCGCCTGCCCGAATGTCGGCGAGTGCTGGGCGAAGAAGCACGCGACGATGATGATCCTGGGGTCGATCTGCACCCGGGCCTGCTCGTTCTGCAACATCGCCACCGGCCGCCCCGGCGCCGTCAATCCGCACGAGCCGCAGAACGTTGCCGACGCGGTCGCCAAGCTGGGCCTGCAGCACGTCGTCATCACCTCGGTCGACCGCGACGACCTCGCCGACGGTGGTGCCGCGCATTTCGCGGCGACCATCGCCAAGATCCGCCTGTTCTCGCCGGATACGACGATCGAGATCCTGACGCCCGACTTCCTGCGCAAGGACGGCGCGCTCGAAGTCGTCGTCGAGGCACGGCCCGACGTGTTCAACCACAATCTCGAAACCGTGCCGCGGCTCTATCCGGACGTGCGGCCGGGCGCGCGCTACTTCCACAGCCTGCGCCTGCTCGACCGGGTGAAGGAACTCGACCCGTCGATCTTCACCAAGTCGGGCATCATGGTCGGCCTGGGCGAGGGACGGCCCGAGGTCATGCAGGTCATGGACGACCTGCGCAGCGCCGACGTGGATTTCCTGACGATCGGCCAGTACCTGCAGCCGACGCCGAAGCACCATGCGCTCGACCGGTTCGTCACGCCGGAGGAATTCGAGGCCTATGCCCACATGGCGTACGGCAAGGGCTTCCTGATGGTGTCGTCGTCGCCGCTGACGCGGTCATCCTACCACGCGGCCGAAGACTTCGCGCAGCTGCGCAGCGCTCGCGCCGCCCGGCTCGCTGCCGCCGAATAATCCACCGGGCGATCCGTCATGCCGACACACGCCGAACGGCGTTTCCTCCCCTATTCCCAGGAACAGCTCTTCGCGCTCGTCGCGGACGTGGAGCGGTATCCCGAGTTCCTGCCCTGGTGCGTGGCGGCGCGCATCCGAAGCCGCGACGAGAACGTGCTGACCGCCGATCTGGTGATCGGGTTCAAGATGGTCCGCGAGCGCTTCACCTCACGCGTGACGCTCGGCCGTCCCGACCGGATCGACGTCGAGTACACCGAGGGACCGCTGCGCTATCTCAACAATCATTGGGGTTTCGAACCGAAGGAGGGCGGCTGCGTCATCGACTTCTTCGTCGACTTCGAGTTCAAGTCGATGATCCTGCAGAAGCTGATCGGCGCCCTGTTCAACGAGGCGACCCGGCGCATGGTCGGTGCGTTCGAGACACGCGCCCATGCGCTTTACGGGCCGGGCGGACCCCAGGCCGTCGGTAAGGCCGCCACGGCGGCGCAGGTGCAGGACTGATCGCGGGCTCAGCGGAACTCAGTCAGGGTGAACGTCACGGTTCCGTCCTTTTCGGGGGCGGTCAGGCGGACGAGCCGGTCGTCCGGGTCGAACCACACCTCGTAGGTCTTCTCGTCAGCGGTCACCCGAAAGCGCCGGGCTTCCAGGTCCCTGCCGCCGATCGTAACCGTCTCCGTGCCGGCGTCGACCACCGTCGCGGGATAGATCTTGCCGGATGCCGAGGCGAGGACGGTGTCGGCTCCAGCGATCGCGGGCGACCAGGGGTTCATCGGCCAGATGTCCGCCGGTGCGCGCTCGACGGTTCCCTCGCCACGCCTGACGACGAACGCATCCCCGTCCGCACGGCCCTCGACGAGCCGGTCCTTGCCGTTTTTCACAGTCTTGCTGCGATAGCTGACGAGGCGCCCGTTCCGCCATTCTTCGTGTCTGTCGGCCGTCTCGCTGTAGAGCGTTATCGGACCGAAACCGACGCTGAAGTCGAACCGCGTGTCCACGGTCGTACCGTCGCCGCTGGTGCGGATCGTATTGGTGTAGCTGCCGATGTCGCCATGGTCCGCATGCCGCACCTGATAAGTATAGGTGCCGGCGGGGGGCATGGCCGCCGCCGCGGTCGGGACAGCGAGGGCCATCGCCAGACAGATAATCCGAAGCATGCGGTCAGGGTCCCTGAAGTTCCTGCATGCCGAGGTCAACTCCCGGGTTCTCCCGTGGTTCCGATGCGACGGCCAGCGCGGGGATCCTCGGGTTTCGCCGCTGCCGTAAAATAGCCTGATTGAGGAATATGATCTGATTGTTCCTGGTAAAATCTTAACCGAGTCGCGGTCAGGATCTGCGGCATAGCGTCCCTTCCTTTCGAAGGACGGCCTGCCTAGCCACACTCGGGCTTGCCAATCGGGGCACTGTATCGGTAAGTAGCGACAGTCGTCGCTTTGCACGGGAATGAGCGGTTCGGGGGGTATACCGAACACAATTCAGGTCATCCGGTCGGACGCCGAAATCGGCTTCGAATGTTGCGGCCCCCGGACTGAATCCATGCGGTTCAATCCGGGTGTAATTTGAGGTTGCATCTACTCGAAGAATTCGCGTCAGGCCGGACCAGCCGGAGTGGAACACTTGATAAGACGGACAACCTCGAAACTGTTTCTCTCGCTTCTCGCGGGAGCGATGGGAATTTTCGCCGCGGCGATCGGTGCCCCGGCGCAGGCGGGGTCCGTCCAGTCGCCCGTCGCGATCGACGGCGACGATCTGGAGTGTCTGGCACTGACGATCTACTTCGAATCGCGGGGGCAGGGACCGGCGGCGCAGAATGCGGTCGCTTTCGTCGTCCTGAACCGGGTGTCCGATCCCGCGTTCCCGGATACGGTCTGCGGCGTCGCCAAACAGGGCGGCACCGATCGCTACAGGTGCCAGTTCTCGTGGTACTGCGACGGGCGCAGCGACGCGCCGACCGAGAAGGCGTCCTGGCGCGAGGCGAAGATGCGCGCGCGTGCGGCGCTCACCGGCCGGATCAAGGACCCGACCTACGGCGCCACCTATTTCCACCATGTCCGCGTCAATCCCTCGTGGCGCAGCGCGGTCGAGCAGACCGCCCAACTCGGCCCGCACGTCTTCTATCGCTGAGGCGATTATCCGGCCGGCTGAAGTGCGGGCCGGGGTCCGGAGCGGACGCCGACGGCTGCGCCGACGCCCATAAGCAGCACCGCCGTGACGAAGAGGATCACCAGCCCCGGCCGGCCGCCGTCGAGCATGAGCCCGATGAGCAGCGGCGCGAGGGCTGAACCCGCATCCAGCCCCGAATAGACGAAGCCGAAGACGCGGCCGCTCGCGCCCTTCGGGGTCGCGCCGCGGACGAGCATGTCGCGCGAGGGTGTCGTCGCGCCGGCGAGGAAGCCCGCCGCGGCGACCATCGGCACCAGCGCTGCGCCGGTCGCCAGGGGCAAGGCGAGCATGGCGACCAGAACCGCCGCACCCGTGAGGCCGACCGCGACGACCAGCCCGTGGCGGGGCGAGCGGTCCGCCAGGACGCCGCCGAGGAGCACCCCGGCGGATGCGCCGAGCAGGAAGCCGGTCAGCGCGGCGTTCGCCGTGACCAGTTCAGTGCCATGCAGTGCCAGGAGCGTCGCCGGCAGGAAGTTCTGGATGCCGATCAGCGCGAGGGCGAGCAGGAAGAAGTAGGCGAAACAAAGCACGATCGGTCGCGAGAAGAGCGGGGCCACGCCGCCGGCGGCACCCGGTGCGGCGGAGGGGGCCGCACGATCTTCGCTCAGGTGTCGCCGCTGCAGGAACAGCGCGGCGACGATCGGCAGGCCGGCGCAGCCCACGACGACGGGTGCGGCCCGCCAATCCATGACCGTGGTCAGGGCCAGCACGGTGACCGGCGCCATCGCCCAGCCGAGGTTTCCTCCCAGGGTGTGGATGCCGTAGGCGCGCCCGAGGCGCGTCTCGCGGACCGAGGACGAGAGGATCGAGAAGTCCGCGGGATGAAAGACGCTGTTGCCGAGCCCCGCCAGCATCACGAGCGGCACCAGCATCCAGTAGTCGACCACGAAGCCGTAGGCGATCGTCGAGAGGCTGAGGAGACCGAGGCCCAGGATGAGCACGACCCGCGCGCCGAAGCGGTCGACGAGAAAGCCCGCGATCGGCTGCGCGACGCCGGACGTCCCGTAGAATAACGCCATCAGCAGGCCGAGTTCGGCGTAGCCCACCCCGAACTCGGCGCGGAGCAGCGGGAACAGGGGTGGCAGCACGAGCTGATAGAAGTGGCTGCCCGCATGCCCGATGCCGATCAGCGCCATCACGCGCCCGTCGCGGCGCACCGTGACGTCCGTCTCCGAATTTGTCCTCACGCGCGTGTTCCTTTGGGTCGCGTGGCGGGGTCGAACCGACTATAGACCGGTGGGCAACGGCCGGCGACGCTCCGCCGGACGGCTCCGCGGCGTCACGTTCCCGGCGCCCGCGGCCGGGATGTCCGCTGAGGGCCGAGGATTGGGAGACTGCATGCGACGGATACTGGCAGCGGCCCGGGTCGCGACGGCGTGCCTGACGATCGCGGGGGCAGGCATGGGCTCCCTGCCTGCCGCAGCCCAGCAGCAGGCGACGTGGAGCGACCGGGACGTCGCGGTGCTGCAGGGACTGGACAAGATCACCGCGCGGGTCTGGACGTTCGAGGCGCGCGTCGGCGAGCAGGTGCGCTTCGGTACGCTCGAACTGAAGGTCGAAGCCTGCCGGAAGCGCCCGCCGGAAGAGCCCCAGGACAGCGCCGCGTTCGTCGACATCCGCGAACTGCCGGTGGCGCCGGGAAGCCCGCCCCTCTTCCGCGGCTGGATGTTCGCGTCGAGCCCCGCATTGTCCGCGCTGGAGCATCCCGTCTACGACGTCTGGGTGCTGGAGTGCAAATAGGCTAGCGGCCCTCGCCGACGATCGTGCAGCCCTGAAGAAACCGGTCGAGCGCGTCTTTCGGCAGGGCCGTGGGGAAGACGGCGTGCGTTGCGACCGCTTCGGCCAGCATCCGGCGATATTGCGACCGCGGGATCTCCAGCGCCCCGAACGTCGCGAGGTGCTCGGTGACGAACTGTGCGTCGAGCAGGCGGAACCCGCCCGTCACCAGCCGCGCCACCAGATGCACCAGGGCCACCTTGCTGGCGTCACGGGCGCGGCTGAACATGCTCTCGCCGAAAAAGGCGCCGCCCAGCGCCACGCCGTAGAGGCCGCCGACGAGTTCGCCGTCCTGCCAGCACTCGACGGTGTGGCAGTTTCCCATCTCGAAGAGGCCGGAATAGAGGCGCACGATCTCGGGGTTGATCCACGTGTCGGCGCGGTCGGGGCCGGGATCGGCGCAACCGGCGATGACCGCGTGGAAGTCACTGTCGCAACGTATCTCGAAGGCGCCGTGGCGGACCGTGCGGCGCAGCCGGCGCGGCACATGGAAGCTCTCCAGCGGCATGATTCCGCGGCGCTCAGGATCGATCCAGTAGACCGTCTGCGCGTCGCGCCCCTCGGCCATCGGAAAGATTCCCGCGGCATAGGCTCGCAGCAGAAGTTCCGGCGTGACCTCGATCACGATAGGCGCGCCCGCATCATGCCGACCATCGCGACCCGCTGGAACCGCTCCGCCGCCGTACGAACGTCAATCCTGTTCCGCCATCCATCGTTCGAGCCAGTGGATGTCATAGTCTCCGGCGGCGAAGTCGGGGGCTGTCACGATCCGGCGGTGAAGATCCAGGTTGGTCTCGATCCCGTCTATCACATACTCGCCGAGCGCGCGCCGCAACCTCTGCATGCACATCGCGCGGTCGCGGCCGTGCACGATCAGTTTCGATACCATGCTGTCGTAGTGCGGCGGGACGACACAGCCCGCGTAGAGATGCGAGTCGATCCGCACGCCGATGCCGCCAGGGGGGTGATAGCCGCTCACCCGGCCCGGCGAGGGGACGAAGGTTCGCGCATGCTCGGCATTCACGCGGCACTCGATGGCGTGGCCGGAGAAGTGGATGTCCGACTGGGAGTAACCCAGGGGCTCCCCGGCGGCGACGCGGATCTGCTCGCGTACCAAGTCGATGCCGGTGATCGCCTCGGTGATCGGATGCTCGACCTGGATGCGGGTGTTCATCTCGATGAAGAAGAACTCGCCGCCCGTGTAGAGGAACTCCATCGTCCCGACGCCGCGATAGCCGATGCGGCGGACGGCATTCGCGGCGATCTCGCCGATCGAGGCGCGCTGCTCCGGCGTCAGCGCGGGCGACGGGGCTTCCTCCACGACCTTCTGGTAGCGCCGCTGCAGCGAGCAGTCGCGCTCGCCGAGATGGACCACGTTGCCGTGATTGTCGGCGAGGATCTGCACCTCGATGTGCCGCGGCCGGTAGAGATAGCGCTCGAGATAGACGGAATCGTTGCCGAAGTTCGCCTGCGCTTCGCGCTTGGCCATCGACAGCGCGCGCTCCAGGTCCTCGGGACCCTGGGCGAGCTGCATGCCCTTGCCGCCGCCGCCGCCGGCCGCCTTGATCAGGACGGGAAAGCCGATCTCGTGCGCCAGGCGGATCGCCTCGCCATCGCTCTGCACCGGGCCGTCGGTACCCGGGACCACCGGCACGCCGGCTTCCTTCGCCGTGCGCTTCGCGGTGATCTTGTCGCCCATCATCGCGATGTGCTCGGGCGTGGGGCCGATGAAGGTGAAGCCGTGCTCCTCCACCATGGCAGCGAAGCCGGCATTCTCCGACAGGAAGCCGAGGCCGGGATGGATCGCGTCGACATCGGCGATGCTGGCGGCCGTGAGCAGTGCCGCCTTGTTGAGATAGCTGTCGCGCGACGCCGGCGGGCCGATGCAGACGCTCTCGTCGGCGAGGCGGACGTGCATCGAATCGGTGTCGGCGGTCGAGTGGACGGCCACCGTGGCGATGCCGAGGTCGCGGCAGGCGCGCTGGATGCGGAGCGCGATCTCTCCGCGGTTGGCGATCAGGACCTTGCGGAACACGGGTGCCCCCGTTCGACGGTCACTCGACGATCATCAGCAGTTCGCCGAACTCGACAGGCGAGCCGTTGGCGACGACGATCTGCTTGACGGTGCCGCCGCGCGGCGCCGGTATCTGGTTCATCACCTTCATCGCTTCGACGATGAGCAGCGTGTCGCCCTTCGCGATCCGGTCGCCGACCTTGACGAAGGACGGTGCGCCCGGCTCCGGCCCCAGATAGGCGGTTCCGACCATCGGCGACGTCACGGCGCCCGGATGCGTGCGGTCCAGCGCCGGGGCGGTAGGCTCCGCCGCCTGCTCCGCCGGCGCGGGAGCAGGCACCGCAGAGGCCTGCGGCATCACCGTCGTCGTCTGCGCCGCGGTCCTGGCCACGCGGATGCGCTTGCGGCCGTCGTCGAACTCGATTTCGGTCAAGCCGGTCTCGTCGATCAGTCCGGCGAGCCGCCGGATCATGTCGGCGTCGATGTCGAAGGCTGGCATCGTCGATTGCGTTCCCGTCACAAGTTTCGGCCCGTCATGCGCGATGGCATGCCGATCAATTCTCCGGCGCGATCCCGAGGATGGAAGCGACCGCATCGATCGCGAGTATGTAGCTTTGCCCGCCGAAGCCGCAGATCACCCCCTGCGCGGCCTGTGACACATAGGAGTGCCGCCGGAATGCCTCGCGACGGTGAACATTGGACAGATGAACCTCGATCACCGGAACGTCAAGCAGGAGCAGGGCATCGAGCAACGCGATGGAGGTGTGGGTAAACGCGGCCGGATTGATGACCACGGCCGACGCCTGCCCGCGCGACGCGTGCACCCAACCGAGCAGTTCCGCCTCGCTGTTGGTCTGGCGGAAGTCGATCTCCAGCCCCAGCGCTCCCGCCCGGGCGCGGCAGTCGGCCTCGATGTCGGCGAGGGTCTGGCGCCCGTACACCTCGGGCTGCCGGACGCCCAGCATGTTCAGGTTCGGGCCGTTGAGCACCAATACCGGCAGCGGCATCGCAGCCTCATTCGCAGTCTAAACGACGTTCGGGGCAGGCGTTACCCCACCCCGAACCGCACTGCAAGCCTGCCGATGGGTCAGAACCAGGTCTCGGGCGGCCCGGACAGGTCCGGCAGCGGCACCGCTTCGCGCCATGCGCCGCCGACGACCATGCCGCGGCAGGCAAGGCGCTTGCGCCCGTCGAGCCGTTCGCCGATCGCGTCGCGATAGACGAAGTCGCCGTCCTCGATGTCGATCACCGTCGCGTCGCCTGGGCCGCCTGGCGCCAGCACGCCGAGTTCCGGCCGGTTGATCGCCTGGGCCGGCGCCACCGTGGCACAGCGGATCACGTCGCCCAGGTCCATGCCCAGGCAGACGAACTTCGACATCGTGTCGAGTACGTGCGGCGCCAGCCCGACGATGCTGAGCACGTGCACGTCGCTGCTGATCGTGTCGGGCAGGAAGCCGGCATCGAGCATCGCCCGCGCCGAGGCGAAGCCGAACGACCCGCCGCCGTGGCCGACGTCGAAGATCACGCCGCGCGCGCGTGCCTCGAGCACCTCCGGGCGCACGCCGCCGCGGGGCAGGGCGGGACCGCCCGGGAAGGGACGGAAGCAGTGCGTGAGCACGTCGCCGGTGCGCAGGCGGGGCAGGACGTCGTGCCGGGTCGGCGGCGGATGGTCGAGATGCGCCATCAGCGGCAACCCGACCTGCTCGGCGACCTCCAGGGCCAGCTCGAAGGGAGCCGCACCCATGCTGCCGCTCGCCACGCGGCCGACGCGAACCTTGATGCCGACGACGAGGTCGCGGTTGGCTTCCGCCACCCGGACGCACTCGTTGAGATCGAAGAGGCGCAGATCCTGGGCCTCGCCGACCATGACGGTGCGGCTGAACGCGTAGATGCCGGCATAGGACAGGTTCAGGTAGGCCACCACGCGGACCGGCGCCGGCTCGATGATGAAGCGGCGGAAGCCGTGGAAGTTGCCGGGCCCGGCGCTGCCGGCATCGACGAGCGTCGTCGTGCCGCTCGCGGCGGCCACCGCACCGGGGTCGACGCCGAGCGAGGTGCCGCCCCAGTAGACGTGAGCGTGCAGGTCGATCAGGCCGGGGGTGACGATCTTTCCCGACACGTCCTGGACCACGGTGCTCGGCTTGACGGAGAGGCCCGGGCCGATGGCCTCGACCTTGCCGTCGCTGAACGAGACATCGGCTATAATGTCGACGCCCCGGCCGGGGTCGATCACCCGTCCGCCGCGCAGGATCAGGTCCGTCATGCTCACCTCGCCGTACGATCCGATTCGTATCGCTCAGAGTAGAGGTCCGGCCGGTCCCCGCAAACGAAATCCGAAGTTCCGACCGCGCCGTGCCCCGCCAGAGGCAGTGGGACGATGCGGCAACTGACACCTGCGAGGGGCCTGCGTAGCATGCGCTTTCGATCCATTGAGAGGTGCAGGTCGTGCCGTCCGTATTGACCGAATACTGGCCAGCCGTAGCGGCGATCCTGGATGGCGCGAACCCTAGGCATCGCTCCGTTTGCATGCGCGTGAGCGGACTGAGACCGAGAGAATTCGACGGACGCGCCGCCGTGCGTTCACTGCTCGCCTCTGTGGAGCGCCACTGGCCGGACAAGCCGGCAACCCGAACGACCAACAATTGGAACCTTCGACGGGAAGTGCCGCCATTCGTGACGCGCAGCCCAGAAGTGGCGCTGGAGCGGACCATCGCGGCTCGCGCGTCTGGAGCCTGGTTCTGCCAGATGTCGACGGCCAGCGGGATCCATGGCCCAGCAAGCGATAAACGTCGCGCCATCGATCTCGTCCATCATCCGAAAGACGGGCACTATCGGTTCATCGAACTGAAGATCGGAAGCGACAACCCGCTGTATGCGCTGTTCGAAGCGCTGGGATATGGCTTGATCTACCTGATGTCCCGGCGCTCCCGGTGCGGCTTCGGATATTCCGATCGCGATCTCATGTCGGCGCACGCGATAGAGATGACCGTCCTCGCCCCGCACGCGTTCTTCGATTACCGCCGAAGGGGACACGATGCAGCCTTCACGTACGATCTGAACTGGCTGGAGGAGGAACTGTCCGAGGGACTGCAGGAAGTCGCCGGCGACGATGTCTCCATGGTCCTGAATTCAGTGGGCTTCGAGCCCGGCAGCAGGCTCGAGGATTCCGCTGCCGCGGTGATCGATCTTTTCGAGCGGCGTGTGTTTCACCTTCCGACATGGTCTATCCGCGGGAGGCTGCGCCCCGCCGGGCCTGATGGGCCGTGATGAAGGCGGCGTGGCTCCAGCCGAGGTCCTTGGCCGAGGACGGTTCGCCGGTGCGCTGGTCGAACTGCTCGGCCAGCGCACCGTCTTCGCGCGCGAACCGGCGGATGGTCGACATGTAGGCGTCCCCGGCGGCGCATTCGGACCGGGCATCCGCGGCCGACCGCGCGGCCCGGCTGCGGCGGTAGTGGAACTCCGCCGCGGCCAGGGTGGCGAAATGGTAGGCGCCGCCGCTGTAGTAGCGATCGCCGCGGAAGCGGCCGAGTACCGGCGCGTGACCCGCCGGCAGGTCGGCGTTGATGGCATAGTCGGCGGCGAATCGCCGCGCGAGCTCGGCGAGGGTCGCGGCGACCCGCTCGTCTAGCACGCTGTGCCGACCGCCCTCCAGAGCCGCGTGGAGCACGCCGAGAACGACCGCGATGTCGGGCTGGGAGGGGCTCGCCGGATCGGCCGCCTCGCGGCTCAGATAGCACCGGGCGGTCTCGCTCCAGCACGCCTCCAGCGACGGGGGGATCACGGCGGCGGCCGAGCGCCACCGCATGGCCGCCGCCGGATCCGAGGCCGCGATCCGCGCCGCGCCGCGCAGCAGCGCCGCGAACTGGACGATCTGCGTGTGGTAATGCCGGCCGGTCACGTCTTCCCACAGGTCGATGCAGGCGGCGCCGGCGTTGCCGGCGGTGTAGTCCAGGTCCGCGCACAGCAGCGCCTCGAGCCCATCGCAGCCGAACCCGGCCGCCTCGGCGCGCATCAGGGTCAGCGCGCGCAGGGCCGGGCCATCGTGCTGCGGCCGTCCCCAGCGGATGGTGTCGAGGGTGCCGTCGGGCGCGAAACGTACCTCGCCGGGAATGCGGTCGCCTTCGACGCGTGCCAACTCCTCGTCGGGGCGGACGAACTGCAGGAATTCGGGCCTTGCCCTGGCGCCCGGGCCGCCATCCGCCAGGACGTCGCGGCCGCGCAGGCCGGCGAGCCCGAGGCTGAACCGCACATGGTCGCGGAGGTGAACGGCCCAGTCGGCCGTCTCGTCCCGGTTCGCGGCGAGCCGGACGGCGGCATCCATGACCAGGGCCGAATCCCTGATCCAATGGAAGAAATAGTCGGGGTCCGGGTCGTAGTCGGCGAGCACCGGCGAGGCGACGACCGAGCCCGGCGCCGGCACCACCGTCATGCCGAAGCCGGGACGATGCTTCACCAGGCCGGTGGCCGAAACGCACGCCGCCATCCGCCGTGCCGACAGCGCGAACTGCCGGTCCATCCAGGTCTGCAGCGGTTCAGCCGCGAGCATTGTCGCACCCCCTCCTAGACCGGTGCACCGTAGGCGCGCGATCTGCTAAGTGGTACCGAAAATGCACGGACGACGGATCGCGGGGCGATGGCCGCCTGCGCCGTCACATGGGGGTTATCGAGTATGTTCAAGGGTTTGGCTGCCGGCATCGCCGTCGCGCTCGTTTCCGGTGCCGCCGCGGCCCATACCGGCGACGGCGCACACGCGCATTCGCTCGCGGCGGGCTTCGCGCATCCGTTCACCGGGATCGACCATCTGCTGGTCATGCTGGCGGTGGGTGTCTATGCGGTCAGGGCGACCGCGCGCGCCTGGCTGCTGCCGGCACTCTTCGTCGCCTTCATGCTGGTCGGCGGGGGCCTGGGCGCCTACGGCGTGCCGGTCGCCTATGCCGAAGAGGGCATCCTGGCTTCCGTCGCGATCATGGCGGTCCTGGCGCTCGCCGCGCCGCGCATTCCGCTGCTCGCGGTGGCGCCGATGGTCGCGGCCTTCGCCGTCCTGCACGGCTTCGCCCACGGCGCCGAGATGGCGGTGGACGGCAGCTTCCTGGGATACGCGACCGGCTTCGCCCTCGCCACGGCGCTGCTC
>Ga0114915_1000788_pt1 | contig 14141 bp, 13 predicted proteins | sample MalvirAntarct_55_FD_87288 | JGI IMG/M metagenome (GOLD analysis project Ga0114915, IMG submission 87288) | Marine viral communities from the Global Malaspina Expedition - Malaspina viral metaG Antarct_55 | ecosystem: Environmental > Aquatic > Marine > Oceanic | place: South Georgia Island...
GCTCGCTGCTTCTGACCTCGGGCGAGAAGGGCAAACGGTTCGCCCTGCCGAACGCCCGGATCATGGTCCACCAGCCCTCCGGCGGCTTCCAGGGTCAGGCGAGCGACATCGAGATCCACGCGCGCGAGATCCTCTCGATTCGCCGCCGGCTGAACGAAATCTACGTTCACCACACCGGCCAGCCGATCGAGGCGATCGAAGAGGCGCTGGAGCGCGACCGCTTCCTCACGCCCGAGGATGCCCGCGAATTCGGCCTCATTGACGAAGTCGTGAAGCAGCGTCCGCCGGCTGAACCCGAGGCGAAGCGCTGAAGCGCAGCGCGAATTAACCCCCTGTTGAGCGGAGGACGCTCAAATCGGAAGTCGGAGTGCCGGTGATGGCCGGACGGCGGTGTGGCGCATTAGGCGTTGTGCGGCCGTTGGCCGTCTGGCTAACATGCTTCGGCTACAGTTCCGTTTCGTGATGGACCAGCGATGACCAAGGCCAGCGGCGGCGATTCGAAGAACACGCTCTACTGCTCCTTCTGCGGCAAGAGCCAGCACGAGGTGCGGAAGCTCATCGCGGGCCCGACGGTATTCATCTGCGACGAATGCGTCGAGCTCTGCATGGATATCATCCGTGAGGAGCACAAGAGCACGCTTGTGAAGTCCCGCGACGGCGTTCCGACGCCGTCGGAGATCCGCAAGATCCTCGACGACTACGTGATCGGTCAGGACCACGCCAAGAAGGTCCTGTCGGTCGCGGTACACAACCACTACAAGAGGCTCGGCGGCGGCGGCAAGGCGACCGACGTGGAGATCGCGAAGTCGAACATCCTGCTCGTCGGTCCGACCGGCTGCGGCAAGACCCTGCTCGCGCAGACCCTGGCGCGTACGCTCGACGTGCCGTTCACCATGGCCGACGCGACCACGCTCACCGAGGCCGGCTATGTCGGCGAGGATGTCGAGAACATCATCCTGCGCCTGCTCCAGGCGGCCGACTACAACGTCGAGCGGGCCCAGCGCGGCATCGTCTATATCGACGAGGTCGACAAGATCTCGCGCAAGTCGGACAACCCCTCGATCACGCGCGACGTCTCCGGCGAGGGGGTGCAGCAGGCGCTGCTGAAGATCATGGAGGGTACCATCGCCTCCGTGCCGCCGCAGGGCGGGCGCAAGCATCCGCAGCAGGAGTTCCTGCAGGTCGACACCACCAACATCCTGTTCATCTGCGGCGGCGCGTTCGCCGGCCTGGACCGGATCATCTCGATGCGCGGCAAGGGCTCGGCGATGGGCTTCGGCGCCCAGGTCCGGTCTCCCGACGAGCGCACCACGGGCGAGATTCTCCGCGAGGTCGAGCCGGAGGACCTGCTCAAGTTCGGCCTGATCCCGGAGTTCGTCGGCCGCCTGCCGGTCATCGCCACGCTGGGCGACCTGGACGAGCCGGCGCTGATCGAGATCCTGACAAAGCCGAAGAATGCCCTGGTGAAGCAGTACCAGCGCCTCTTCGACATGGAAGACGTGCGTCTGACGTTCACCGAGGACGCACTGACCGGGATCGCGCTGAAGGCCATCGCCCGCAAGACGGGCGCGCGTGGCCTGCGCTCGATCATGGAAGGCATCCTGCTCGAGCCGATGTACGACCTGCCCGGACTCGAGTCGGTCGAGGAGCTGGTGGTCAATCGAGAGGTGGTAGAGGGACGGGCACAGCCCCTCTACATTTACTCCGAGCGCCGCGGGGACGTCGGGTCGAGCGCCTGATCGTGCCTTGAAGCGCCGCCCTTGCCGGCCATCTAGTTAAAGAGACACCCGCCGTACCGCACGGTTCGGTCGGCGGGTGCGCCTCCCCAACGCAAAGTGGTGCGATGCAGCAAAAGCCGAGCGGCAACACTTACCCGGTCCTTCCGCTGCGCGACATCGTGGTGTTTCCCCACATGATCGTGCCGCTCTTCGTCGGCCGCGAGAAATCGGTCCGCGCCCTCGAAGAGGTGATGAAGGACGACAAGCAGATCCTCCTGCTCACCCAGAAGAACGCCACCCAGGACGACCCGGCAGCGGCCGATCTCTACGAGGTCGGCACGATCGGGACCGTTCTCCAGCTCCTGAAACTGCCGGACGGTACCGTCAAGGTTCTCGTCGAGGGCGTCCAGCGCGCGCGCGTCGGTGCGTTCACGGGCCACGAGAACTTTTTCGAGGTCGAGGCCGACCTCCTCGAGGAGGAGCCCGCGGGCGAGGCCAGCGAGGAAGAGGCGCTGGTGCGCACCGTGGTGGCGCAGTTCGAGCAGTATGTGAAGCTCAACAAGAAGATCCCGCCCGAGGTGCTCGTCTCGATCAACCAGATCGACGAGGCGGCGAAGCTCGGCGATACGGTCGCGGCCCACCTGACCCTCAAGATCCCCGAGAAGCAGGAACTGCTCGAGATCGCCGGCGTGAAGCAGCGGCTCGAACGGGTCTATGCCTACATGGAAGGCGAGATCGACGTTCTCGAGGTGGAGAAGCGCATCCGGAACCGCGTGAAGCGGCAGATGGAGAAGACCCAGCGCGAGTACTACCTCAACGAGCAGATGAAGGCGATCCAGAAGGAGCTCGGCGAGGGCGAGGACGGCCGCGACGACGCATCCGAACTGGAAGAGCGCATCAACGCGACGCGCCTGACCAAGGAGGCCCGCGACAAGGCGTTGGCCGAGCTTAAGAAGCTCCGCTCGATGAGCCCGATGTCGGCTGAGGCGACCGTCGTCCGCAACTATCTCGACTGGATGCTGTCGATCCCGTGGAGCAAGCGCTCCAAGGTGCGCCGGGACATCCACCATGCGGAAAAGACCCTGCATGCGGATCACTACGGCCTGGACAAGGTCAAGGAGCGCATCCTCGAATATCTCGCCGTGCAGCAGCGGATGAAGAAGGTGAAGGGGCCGATCCTCTGCCTCGTCGGTCCTCCGGGCGTCGGCAAGACGTCGCTGGGCAAGTCGATCGCCCGCGCGACCGGCCGCAACTTCGTGCGCATGTCGCTCGGCGGCGTGCGGGACGAAGCGGAAGTGCGCGGGCATCGCCGGACCTACATCGGCTCGATGCCGGGCAAGGTCATCCAGGGCATGAAGAAGGCGAAGACGTCCAATCCGCTCTTCCTGCTCGACGAGATCGACAAGCTCGGCGCGGACTGGCGCGGCGATCCGTCGTCGGCGCTGCTCGAGGTGCTCGACCCGGAGCAGAACAGCACGTTCAACGACCACTATCTGGAGGTCGACTACGACCTGTCGGACGTGATGTTCGTGACGACGGCGAACACGCTGCGCATGCCGCAGCCGCTGCTCGACCGGATGGAGATCATCCGCATCCCGGGTTACACCGAGGACGAGAAGATCGAGATCGCCAAGCGCCATCTCATCTCCAAGCAGACCGGCGAGCACGGGCTGCGCAAGGGCGAGTTCAGCATCAGCGACGAGGCCCTGCGCGACCTGATCCGCTACTACACCCGCGAAGCGGGGGTACGTAATCTCGAACGCGAGATCGCGAACCTGTCGCGCAAGGCGGTGAAGGAGCTGGTCAGCAGCAAGAGCAAGAAAGAGCTCAAGATCACGCCGCGCAATCTCGGCAAGTATGCCGGGATCCGGAAGTACCGCTACGGCGAGGCCGAGCTCGAGGACCTCGTGGGCGTGACGACTGGTCTCGCCTGGACCGAGGTCGGCGGCGAGCTACTGTCGATCGAGGCGGTGATCATGCCGGGCAAGGGCGCGGTGTCGCACACCGGCAAGCTGGGCGACGTGATGCAGGAGTCCGTCCAGGCTGCACGGTCCTTCATCCGGTCCCGGATGCTGCAGTTCGGCGTAACCCCGCCGGAGTTCGACAAGAAGGACATCCACGTCCACGTGCCGGAGGGTGCAACCCCCAAGGACGGCCCCTCGGCAGGCGTCGCCATGGTCACGTCCATGGCGTCGGCACTGAGCGGGATCCCCGTGCGCAAGGACGTCGCGATGACCGGCGAGATCACCCTGCGCGGCCGTGTTCTTCCGATCGGCGGCCTCAAGGAGAAGCTGCTGGCGGCGCTTCGCGGCGGGCTCGGGACCGTCATCATTCCGAAGGACAATGAGAAGGACCTGGCCGACATTCCCGACAACGTCCGCAAAGGCCTGAACATTATCTGTGCGGAAACGGTCGACGATGTCCTGCGTCAGGCGCTCGTCCGCATGCCCAGCCCTGTCGAGTGGTCCGAAGAGCCGAAGGTTCCGCCCGTCGGTAAAGGCGGCGAACAGACGGGACCGGGGGTCGTTACCCACTAGCCCACAGCGTGGTCGCGCGGCGGCCCGTCGGATTCCCCCAGGAAACCGCCGGTTGTCGCGCGCTTCGCGTTGACGGTGAAGAAGGGCCCGATCTAGACTCCGCCTGCTTTGCATGGGGGCTGTTGTGGCCGTCAGGGCGTTTGTTACTTTTGATTGACAGGGGAAGCTCCGTGAACAAAAACGAACTGATCGCTGCGGTTGCCAGCGACGCGGATCTGTCCAAGGCCGACGCGACCAAGGCCGTGGACGCTGTTTTCGATGCGATCTCCGGTGCCCTGAAGTCCGGTACCGAAGTTCGTCTCGTGGGTTTCGGGACGTTCTCGGTGAGCGAGCGTGCCGCGTCGACCGGCCGCAATCCGCGTACGGGTGAGACGATCGAGATCGCCGCTTCGAAGCAGCCGAAGTTCAAGGCCGGCAAGGGCCTCAAGGACGCCATTCAGTAAGACGGACTATCGCCGGCAGCGACTGCCGGTGAGCCGGCCGGAAACGGCCGGCTTTTTCTTATGGGCGGTTAGCTCAGCGGTAGAGCACCTGCCTTACACGCAGGCTGTCGCTGGTTCGATCCCAGCACCGCCCACCACATCCGTCGAACACTTGTCCGTCCGACATCTATGCTGGCGACGTGACCGGGTCGGTGGCCTCCGGCGCCGGATCCGCCTCCGGCTCGTTGTACGAGCCGCACGTCGGGCAGCGGAAAACGGCGGACCGAATGTCGCTGGCCCTGAAATCGGCGAGCAGCAGGTCGCCGCACGAGCCGCACTCGAAGCGGGCGATGCCGAACCCGCGCGCGATCGGCGCGCGATCTGCGAAAAAGACCAGCCGACTGTTCGCGGGCGGTGTCGGCACGATTCTCATCTTCATAGCCCGTGCCCTCTTGGTCGCATCGGTTGCAGAACATGCAACGGCAGTAGGCTCACTATAGCAGCGGTGACCGTGCGATCCGAGTCGTCTCGCCGGTCCGTAGGATGAAGCTTGTGTTGCCATCGCGGAGCGGCCGGGCCAGGGTTTCGGCGAACCCTGGGAGGATGAAGTGATGACTGAGAAGGGAGCGCTGGCCGGCCGGGTCGCGATCGTGACGGGTGGGGCGCGGAACATCGGACGGGCGATCGTTCTCGCCCTGGCCGAGCAGGGCGCCTCTGTCGTGGTCAACGCCCGCGCCGACGCTGCCGCCGCCGAAAGCGTCGCGGCGGAGGCCGAGGCGGCCGGGGGTAGGGGGCTCGCCTACGTCGCCGACGTGACCGACCCCGAAGCCGTGGATGCCATGGCACGGGCCGCGGTCGATACGTTCGGCCGGATCGATTTCCTGGTCAGCAACGCGGCGCTGCGACGGCAGACGCCGTTCCTCGACATGCCGTACGCCGAATGGCGCGAGATCCTGTCGGTGGCCCTCGACGGCGCGTTCATCCTGTCCAAGGCGTGCGTGCCGCACATGATCGCCGCCGGCGGCGGGTCGATCGTCACGATCGGCGGGATTTCGACCCATGTGGGCACGAAGAACCGCATACACGTCTGCGCGGCGAAGGCCGGGCTGGAAGGCCTGACGCGGGGCCTCGCGATGGAGTTGGCCGAACACGGCATCACGGTGAACTGCATCGCTCCCGGATCGATCGATACCGTGCGCGGGGCGACTGCCGGGGCGCGGCCGGGCAACATGGGGGCCACGGGCGTGCCGATCGGGCGCTTCGGCCGCCCGGAGGAGATCGCCGCGATGGTCCGGCATCTCTGCCTGCCGGAAGGCGGCTTCATCACCGGCCAGACGATCCACCTCAACGGCGGCGCCTGGATGCCCTGACGCCGATGCCGCCCGACGGGCCTATCGGCGCTCCGCGTCGATCGCCCGGCGGGCGGCATCGACCATCGCTCGCGGTGCCCGGATCGGCATGGAGAGCACGAGGGACGCCAGGGTCTTGCCGTGTCCGTCCAGGTTCAGGCTGTCGTTGACGCCACCTTGCAGCACGTCGTCGACGACGAAGTTGAGGGCGTGCAGCAGGGGCAGTTCGTACCGCACCGCATTGCCGGCGCCGCGGTGCGCGAACAGCGCCTGGACCCGCTCGGCCGTCACCTCCTGGAGAAGGAGCGGCCAGGCCCCCGGTTCGTAGGCGATGACGCTGACGTTGATGCGGTTGCCCTTGTCGCCCGTCCGGCCGTGGGCGATGTCGTGCAGCGTGCAGTCGATCGTTTCGTCAAAGTTCATTGTTGCCCACCAGGGTGACTGTCGGACGGACGCGATCGCGCGACAGCAGGAACGACCCGGTGTTGACGCGCGAGGTGACGCCCCAGCGAACCCCGCCACCGCCGGCCGGCCCGCAGCAGTAGAGCGCCAGGACCTCGCGGCCGACTCGGTCGGCGACGCTGCGTTCGGCACTGCGGGCGGCGACGCGCAGGCGCACCTCGGCGGGTTCGGCTGCCTGGTCACTCCGCATGGCGCCCGAGTCGCCGTCGAACACCGAGGCATAGCCGATCAGGTCGTAGCGCGGCTCGCAATCGAGCCCGAGTCGCCGGATCCGCTCCAGCACCGTTTCGCCGCCCATCCGGGCGCGGGCGAGCGCGTTGATGCCCGCATAGGTGATCTCGCCCTCGCCGAGCCAGCCGCCGTCGACGCTGGCGGTGACCTTCAGCGTCGGCGGTCGCTCGCGGCCGCGGGCGCCGGCGACCTGTACCCGGTCGCGGCCGATTTCCGTGACTTCGACGCCGGTGATGTCGAGCACGACGTCCGGCGTCAGATAGCCCCGCGGGTCGTGCATTTCGTAGAGGATCTGCTCCTTCACGGTCCGTGCCGTCACCAGACCGCCGGTCCCCGCAGCCTTGGTGATGACCGCCGATCCGTCGCGCGCGACCTCGGCGATGGGAAAACCGATGTTCGCCGGGTCGGGAACGTCCTTCCATCCCGGGTCGCCGAAATAGCCCCCGGTCACCTGCGCGCCGCACTCCAGGAGATGACCGACCAGGGTCCCCGCGGCGAGTCGGTCCCAGTCGTCCTCCGCCCAGCCGTAGTGATGGATCAGCGGACCGAGCGCCAGGGAGGGGTCGGCGACGCGGCCGGTCGCCACGACCTGGGCGCCGCGCCGCAGGGCCTCGGCGATCGGGAAGGAGCCGAGATAGGCGTTGGCGGCGATGATCTCGGTTCGCGCGAGGTCGATCGGCTTGTCGGCTTCCCAGCGCGCCATCTCGTCCGGTGCGACGCTTCCGCGCACGTCGTCTCCGCCGATGACGCCGACCTTTAGCGCGGGGATGCCTTCGTCGCGGGCGATCGCATGAATCAGGCGGGCGGCGCCCATCGGATTCGCGGCGCCGAAATTGCCGACGATTGGAATTCCGTGATCGACGCAGCGTTTGAGGATGGGCCGGATCAGCTCCGCCAGCATGGGTTCGTAGCCGGCGTCCGGGTCCTTGCGGCGCGCCAGTTGCGCCAGGGCCAGGGTCCGTTCCGCCAGCACCTCGAACATCATCGCCGCCGGTCTTCCCGAGGCGATGAGCGTGTCGACCACGGGTCCCGGGGCATCCAGCCGGTCGCCGGAAAACCCGGCACCGTCACCGATCAGGAAGACGTCGTCGCGCATCATTTCCATCCCAGCGGCCTTCGCTCTTGCGGCAAAGGCCGGGCGGTGCCATAAGCCAGTCATGGTCGGCGGCGGCCTGGTGGATGTCAACGACATGCCCAGGTTTCGCAACGACCGGTGAGCCGAATGAAGGCAGCGCAAGCAGTTGACACTCGGCTACGGGGACAGTACTTACACGCTCCGTCTTTCGACGGTCGCGGGGGTGTAGCTCAGTCGGTTAGAGCGCCGGCCTGTCACGCCGGAGGCCGCGGGTTCGAGTCCCGTCACTCCCGCCATTCCTCGGAAGCATCGTTCGGCAGCGCCCGAATCGCCGTCGCTCCTTCGTGGTCGCCCGCGATTGCGGGCGGTCGCGGATCGAAGTCCATCGCCACGCCGGGCCCATGCGCGGGCTCGGGAGCCAGGAGCGCAGCGTCCGCCGGTGCCCGTACCAATGGAAGACCTCCTTCTGCAGTACCTGCCGATCCTGATCTTTCTCGGGATCGCCATCGTCGTGGCCGGAGCCGCGATCGGCGCCTCGCTCCTGGTGGCGCCCCAGAATCCCGACCCTGAGAAGGTGTCCGCGTACGAATGCGGGTTCGAGGCCTTCTCGGACGCCCGCTCGAAGTTCGACGTGCGCTTCTATCTCGTCGCCATCCTTTTCATCATCTTCGATCTCGAAGTGGCGTTCCTGTTCCCCTGGGCGGTGACGCTGGGCGGGATCGGCATGCTCGGGTTCTGGTCGATGATGATCTTCCTCGGGATCCTGACCGTAGGTTTCGTATACGAGTGGAAGAAGGGTGCTCTGGAATGGGAGTAGAGCGGACCGACATCTCCGGCCCGATGCAGCGCGGCGTCCTGCCGCCCGGGCAGGAGCAGAACGCCCTCCTGCGCGGCGTCACCGACGAACTCCAGGACAAGGGCTTCATCGTCGCCAGCGCGGACAAGCTGGTGAACTGGGCGCGCAGCGGCTCTCTGTGGCCGATGACCTTCGGCCTCGCCTGCTGCGCCGTCGAGATGATGCACACGGCCGCGTCGCGCTATGATCTCGACCGCTTCGGCATCGTCTTCCGCCCGAGCCCGCGCCAGTCCGACGTGATGATCGTCGCCGGCACGCTCTGCAACAAGATGGCGCCCGCCCTGCGCAAGGTCTACGACCAGATGGCCGAACCGCGCTGGGTGATCTCGATGGGATCCTGCGCGAACGGCGGCGGCTACTATCACTATTCCTATTCGGTGGTGCGCGGTTGCGACCGCATCGTGCCTGTCGACGTCTACGTGCCCGGCTGTCCTCCGACGGCGGAGGCGCTGCTCTACGGTGTCATGCTGCTTCAGAAGAAGATCCAGCGCACCGGCACGATCCGGCGATAGGCGAGGGCGGCAATGGACGAGGCGCTGACCGAACTCGCGGAGCACATCACCGCGACGCTGCCCGACGAGGTCGATCGGACCGAGGGGCAACGGGGCGAGTTGGTCGTCTGGGCGCGGCGCAGCGCCATCGTGAAGGTGCTGACCTTCCTGCGTGACGATTCGAACTGCCACTTCAGGCAGCTGATGTCGGTGTGCGGCGCCGACTACCCGGAGCGCGAGCATCGCTTCGAGGTCGTCTACAACCTGCTCAGCCATCGTCACAACCAGCGCGTTCGCGTCAAGGTCGCGACCGACGAGGAGACGCCGGTACCCTCCGTGACCGGCGTGTTCAGTTCCGCGACCTGGTACGAGCGCGAGACGTGGGACCTCTACGGCGTGTTCTTCTCCGATCACCCGGACCTGCGCCGGCTGCTGACGGATTACGGCTTCGAAGGCCACCCGCTGCGCAAGGACTTCCCGTTGACCGGCTATGTCGAGGTCCGCTACGACCCCGACCAGAAGCGCGTCGTCTACGAGCCCGTCAGCCTGACCCAGGAATTCCGCTCCTTCGACTTCCTGAGCCCGTGGGAGGGCTCACGCCAGATGCTGGCCGGCGACGAGAAGGCGACGGTCACGCTTCCGGAGGGAAAGCAGACCTGATGCCCGAAGCTCTGATCCGGCACTACACGCTCAACTTCGGCCCGCAGCATCCCGCCGCCCATGGCGTGCTGCGCATGGTCATGGAGATGGACGGCGAGGTCGTCGAGCGCATCGACCCGCATATCGGCCTGCTGCACCGCGGCACCGAGAAGCTGATCGAGTACAAGACCTACATGCAGGCGCTGCCCTATTTCGATCGGCTCGACTATGTCGCGCCGATGAACCAGGAGCACGCCTTCGCGCTGGCCGTGGAGAAGCTCCTCGGGGTGACGGTGCCGGAGCGCGGCCAGTATATCCGGGTGCTGTTTTCCGAGATCAGCCGCATCCTGAACCACCTCCTGAACCTCACCGCCTTCGCACTCGACGTCGGTGCGATGACGCCGCTGCTCTGGGGCTTCGAGCAGCGCGAGATCCTGATGGAGTTCTACGAGCGGGCGAGCGGTGCACGCCTGCACGCCGCCTATTTCCGTCCCGGCGGGGTCCACCAGGACATTCCCGCGGGGCTGACCGAGGATATCCGCCGCTGGGCGGAGCAGTTCCCGAAGTTCATCGACGATCTCGAGGCGCTGCTCAACGAGAACCGCATCTTCAAGCAGCGCACCGTCGACATCGGCATCGTCTCGCAGCGCGATGCGCTCGACTGGGGCTTCTCCGGGCCGATGCTGCGCGCTTCGGGCATGGCCTGGGATCTGCGCAAGGCTCAGCCCTACGACGTTTACGACCGGCTGGATTTCGACATCCCGATCGGCAAGAACGGCGACTGCTACGACCGCTTCCTGATCCGGGTCGAGGAGATGCGGCAGAGCCTGCGCATCATCGACCAGTGCCTCGATCAGATGCCGGGTGGACCCGTCCTGGTCGAGAACCACAAGATGTCGCCGCCGCGGCGTGCCGACATGAAGCGCTCGATGGAAGCGCTCATCCATCATTTCAAGCTCTACACCGAGGGCTATCACGTGCCCGAGGGCGAGACCTATACGGCGGTCGAGGCGCCGAAGGGCGAGTTCGGCGTCTATCTGGTCGCCGACGGCACGAACAAGCCGTATCGCTGCTACATCCGCGCGCCGGGTTTCACCCATCTGCAGAGTATGGATTTCTGCAGCAAGGGCCACATGCTGGCCGACAGCGTCGCGATCCTGGGTGCCATGGACATCGTGTTCGGGGAGATCGATCGGTGAGTGCAGCTGGCCTTCCTGATGCGGACGATCCGCGCCAGCCGGCGACCTTCGCCTTCGACGACGCCCACATGGCGCAGGCCCGCGCGATCATCGCCAAGTATCCCGCCGGCCGTCAGGCCAGCGCGGTGATCCCGCTGCTCGACCTGGCGCAGCGCCAGAACGGCGGGTGGCTGCCGCGCGTCGGCGTGCCCTACGTCGCGGACATGCTCGGCATGGCCGAGATCCGGGTGTGGGAGGTCGCGACCTTCTACACGATGTTCAACCTGCACCCGATCGGCCGGCATCACGTCCAGGTCTGCACCACGACGCCGTGCTGGCTGCGTGGATCCGCCGACATCGTCGCCACCTGCGAGCGGGTGCTCGGCGTAAAGGTCGGCGGCACCACGGAAGACGGCATGTTCACGCTGGCCGAGGCCGAATGCCTCGGAGCCTGCGTCAACGCCCCGATGATCCAGATCGGCGACGACTACTATGAAGACCTCGACGCCGAATCGATGGAACGGCTGATCGAGGCCTTCCGGCGCGGCGAGAAGCCGAAGGCTGGTTCTCAGGTCGGACGTTCGGGCAGCGAGCCGGTCGGCGGCCTCACTACCCTGCTCGAGGCGGGAGACGATTGATGCTGGCTGATTCGGACAGGATCTTCACGAATCTCTACGGCCGGCACGACTGGCGCCTCGACGGCGCGAAGAGGCGCGGCGACTGGGACGGCACCAAGGACATCCTCCTGAAGGGCCGGGACTGGATCATCGAGGAGATGAAGAAGTCCGGGATGCGCGGCCGCGGCGGCGCCGGTTTCCCGTCCGGACTGAAATGGTCGTTCATGCCCAAGCAGGCGAGCGAGCGGCCGCACTATCTGGTCGTGAACGCCGACGAGGGCGAGCCCGGGACCTGCAAGGACCGGGACATCATGCGCTGGGACCCGCACAAGCTGGTCGAGGGCTGCCTGATCGCCAGCTTCGCGATGGGGGCGAACGCCGCCTACATCTATATCCGCGGCGAGTTCCACCAGGAGGCGATGAACCTCCAGGCAGCGGTCGACGAGGCCTATGAAGCCGGCCTGATCGGCAAGGACGCCTGCGGCAGCGGCTGGGATTTCGACCTCTACGTCCATCGCGGCGCCGGCGCCTACATCTGCGGCGAAGAGACGGCGCTGATCGAGAGCCTGGAAGGCAAGAAGGGCCAGCCGCGGCTGAAGCCGCCGTTCCCGGCGATGGCCGGCCTGTACGGCTGCCCGACCACGGTGAACAACGTCGAGACGATCGCGGCGGCACCCGAAATCCTGCGCCGCGGCGGCGCGTGGTTCGCCGGGCTCGGCCGCGAGAACAACACCGGCACCAAGCTCTTCTGCATCTCCGGGCACGTCGAGAAGCCGTGCAACGTCGAGGAGGTGATGGGCATTCCGCTGCGCGAGCTGATCGACCGGCATTGCGGCGGCGTGCGCGGCGGCTGGGACAATCTGCTGGCGGTCATTCCCGGCGGGTCGTCGACGCCGGTCCTGCCCAAGGAGACCTGCGACACGATCCTGATGGACTTCGACAGCCTGCGCGCCGCCCGGTCGGGCCTGGGCACCGCCGCCGTCATCGTCATGGACAAGTCGACCGACATCGTGAAGGCGATCGCGCGCCTGTCGAAATTCTACATGCACGAGAGCTGCGGCCAGTGTACGCCGTGCCGCGAGGGCACCGGCTGGGTCTGGCGGGTCATGGAGCGCATGGTGGTCGGCAACGCGACGGTCGCGGAAATAGACCTGCTGCTCGACGTCTGCTCCGAGATCGAGGGGCACACGATCTGCGCGCTCGGCGACGCGGCCGCCTGGCCGGTCCAGGGCCTGTTCCGCCACTTCCGGCCGGAAGTCGAGCGGCGCATACTGGAATACCGCGGCCGGGCGAAGGCGGCCTGAGGAACGATCATGCCAAAGCTCAAGGTCGACGGTATCGAGGTCGAGGTCCCGCCCGGCAGCACAGTGCTGCAGGCGTGCGAGGCCGCCGGCAAGGAAATCCCCCGCTTCTGCTATCATGAGCGTCTGTCCATCGCCGGCAACTGCCGGATGTGCCTGGTCGAGATCAAGCCCGGGCCGCCGAAGCCCGCCGCGTCCTGCGCGATGCCCGCCGGCGAGAACATGGAAGTGTTCACCGAGTCGGCGATGGTCCTGAAGGCCCGCAAGGGCGTGATGGAGTTCCTGCTGATCAACCATCCGCTCGACTGCCCGATCTGCGATCAGGGCGGCGAGTGCGACCTGCAGGATCAGGCGATGGGCTACGGCATGGACCACAGCCGGTTCGCCGAGAACAAACGCGCGGTGCCCGACAAATATATGGGCCCGCTGATCAAGACGATCATGACGCGCTGCATCCACTGCACGCGCTGCGTGCGCTACGTAGACGAGGTCGCGGGCATGCCGGCGATCGGCGGCCTGTTCCGCGGTGAGCACATGGAGATCAGTTCGCTCGAGCGGGCGGTGACCTCCGAACTGTCGGGCAACGTCATCGACCTCTGCCCCGTGGGTGCGCTCACCTCCAAGCCCTACGCCTTCGCCGCGCGCCCCTGGGAACTGCGCAAGACAGAGACGATCGACGTCATGGACGCGCTCGGCTCCAGCATCCGGGTCGATTCGCGCGGCATGGAAGTGCTGCGCGTCCTGCCGCGGATCAACGAGGAGATCAACGAGGAGTGGATCTCCGACAAGACGCGCTTCGCCTGTGACGGCCTGAAGCGCCAGCGCCTGGACCGGCCCTATGTGCGGCGCGACGGCAAGCTGCGCCCTGCGAGCTGGGACGAGGCGTTCGCCGCCATCGCCGCGCGCCTGAAGGGCATGGACGGCAGCCGCTTCGCCGCGGTCGCCGGCGATCTCGCCGACTGCGAGTCGATGGTGGCGCTGAAGGATCTGGCGACCGGGCTCGGCTCGTCGAACATCGACTGCCGCCAGGACGGTGCGAAGCTCGATCCGGCGGTGCGGGCCGGCTACGTCTTCAACGCCGGCCTCGCCGGTGTCGAGGACGCGGACGCCATCCTGCTGATCGGCACGAACCCGCGTCTCGAGGCGCCGGTGCTGAACGCGCGGATCCGCAAGCGCTGGAAGGCCGGCGCGCTGAAGGTCGGCGTCGTCGGGCCGCAGGCGGACCTGACCTATCGCTACGACTATCTCGGTGCGGGCGCGCAGAC
>Ga0114915_1000789_pt1 | contig 14134 bp, 15 predicted proteins | sample MalvirAntarct_55_FD_87288 | JGI IMG/M metagenome (GOLD analysis project Ga0114915, IMG submission 87288) | Marine viral communities from the Global Malaspina Expedition - Malaspina viral metaG Antarct_55 | ecosystem: Environmental > Aquatic > Marine > Oceanic | place: South Georgia Island...
GGACGGCCGCCCCGGCTGGGCCGCGATGCGCACCGCCGGCGGCGACGAGGCGGCCGCATGGGATGCCGGGCTCGAAGCCCGCAAACTCGCAACCTTCGAGGAACTGCTGGAGGCCTGCGTCGCCCTCGGCGCCCGCATCATGGTCTGCGAGACCGGCCTCGCCGCGATGGACATGGAAGCGTCGGACCTGCGCGCCGACGTGCCGGCCGAGGTCACCGGCCTCGTCAGCTTCCTGAAGGACTCGTCGGCGACCGGAACGACTCTCTTCGTCTGAACCGGCTCACGCCTGCCGGATGCTGACCTCGAGCGCCAACGGGCTCGACAGGATGGCGTCCATCACCATCTTGCGCGACGCGTCGACCTGCTCCGCGGCGATGCCGGCCGCGGCCTCGCCGTCGCCGCGGATCAGCGCGTCGACCAGCGTCTTGTGCTCGTGCTGCATCTCCTCGGTACGGTTGCGCAGGGCCAGGCCCAGGTGCAGCAGCCGCTCCATCTCGTCGAGCAGGCCGGCCAGCGTCGAAGTCAGCCGCGCGTTGCCCGACGACTCGGCGATGGTCACGTGGAAGTCGCGGTTGGCGCGCAGGAAGTCCGCCTCGCTCTCACGGTCGCCGGGGACGTAGCCCGCACGGCAGACGGCGTCGAGCTGGCGCAGCCGGTCGCCCTGCACCCGCCCCGCGGCGAGCCGCGCCGCCTCGGGCTCCAGCAGCATGCGGAACTGGAAGATGTCCTGCACGTCGCGCAGCGTCACCGGGGCGACCAGATAGCCGCGGCGCGGCAGCGCACGGATCAGCCCCTCCTGCGACAGGCGCATCAGCGCCGCACGCACCGGCGCCTTGCCCAGGCCGAGCCGCACGCCGAGCCGCGCCTCCGTCACCTCCTCGCCCGGCGCCAGGGCGCAGCGGATGATGTCGTGCTTGATCCGCTCATAGGCGATGTCGCTCAGGCGCTGCTGAACGGGCGGCGCGGAAACGGCCGTCAGGGGCGAAACGGCATCCATGGCGAGGCTCGTGGTCCGGTTGTTCTGCTGGGTAGCCTGCGCCAAGCTCTAGCATAAGCGCCGCACCGCGTCATCGGAGGGCGCGTGCGGCCGTCGAAGACCGCGGAAACCGGGGAGCGCTGCCATGAAGATCACCAAGGTCGAGACCATCTGGATCAGCATACCGTTCGACCATGGCGGCCCCGCGAGCGGCTTCGGCGGCAAGGTCTGGCGCGACCTCGGCACCCTTCTCGTGAAGGTCGAGACCGACGAAGGCATCACCGGTTGGGGCGAGGCCTTCGGCTACAACGCCATCCCGTCGACCCGCGCGGCGATCGAGAGCATGGTGGCGCCGCTCGTGATCGGCCGTGATCCGCTCGCCATCGCGCCGCTGATGACGGAGTTGCAGAAGACCCTGCACATCTTCGGCCGCTACGGCCAGACGATCTACGCCCTGTCCGGCCTCGACATCGCCCTGTGGGACATCGCGGCGAAGGCGGCGGGGGTGCCGCTGCGCCGGCTGCTCGGCACCGGCGGCGACGACCCCCTGCCCTGCTACGCCAGCCTGCTGCGCTACGGCGACCCGGCCGTCGTCGCCGAACGGTCCGCCGCCGCGGCGGCCGAAGGCTATCGCCATATCAAGCTGCACGAGACCACGGTGGAGGCGGTGGCCGCGGCGCGCGACGCCGTCGGCCCCGACGTCGAGATCATGGTCGACACCAACTGTCCCTGGACGCTCCAGGAAGCCATCGACATGGCGCGCCGCCTGGAGCCGCAGCGGCTCTACTGGCTGGAGGAGCCGATCTGGCCGCCCGAGAATTTCGCCGGCCTCGCCGAACTCTCGCGTCGCGCGCCGATGCCGATCGCGGCCGGCGAGAATGCCTGCACCGCCTGGCAGTTCCAGGCGATACTGGAGGCGCGCGCCGTGGCCTTCGCTCAGCCGAGCGTCACCAAGGTCGGCGGCATCACGGAGTTCAGGAAGGTCCAGGCCCTGTGCGAGACGCACAACACCGCCTGCGCTCCCCACTCCCCCTATTTCGGCCCCGGCTTCCTCGCCACGATGCACCTCGTCGCCGGCACGAACACCCCGGTCGAACGCTTCTTCGGCAACCTCGAAGCGAGCCTCTACGGCGACCTCGTCGACACCCGTAACGGCCAACTCCGCCTGCCCGAGGTCCCCGGCGTCGGCCCGGAACCCGACCCGGACGTCATCGCGCGCTACAAGGTCCAATAGGCCCCTGGCACCAATGCGGCGGGAGCCTCGACACAAGGAACTTGGTCCCAATATGCTCGAAGTCTCACCCTGTCTCGCTGTTGGACATTGTCGATTCTCGATGGAATGCCCCGCCGGGCAGGCGCGACAAATCGCTATTCGTCCGTCATTCGCGTGAGGCAGCGGGGGCATCCGCGTCACCGGAAAGCCGCAGCTTTCCTGAGACGAGCACCCCGCACCCCCATGACATCATGAAGACCTATTCCCGCTCCCCCCGCGCCTTCTCCATCTCAACCGCCACGAAGTCGTTGCAGGCGGGGTCGTCCCAGGCGCGGTGGCAGCCTTCGGCGTAGGCGCGCGCGTTCCACAGATAAAGCAGCGCGTTGCGGCGGGTCTTCTCGAAGCCGTCGCGCTGCGCGATCACCTTCGCCGGGACGCCGGCGACGATCGAGCCCGGCGGCACGACCGTGCCCTCGGTGACGATCGAATGTCCGGCGACGATGGAGTTCGCGCCGATCACCGCCCCGTCCATGATCGTCGCGCCGATGCCGATCAGGCAGTTGTCGCCGATCGTGGCGCCGTGGATGCAGACCTTGTGCGTGATCGAGCACCAGTCGCCGATGCGCGTCGGGTACGCACCGCCGATATGGACCATGGCATGGTCCTGAACGTTCGTGCCGCGGCCGATCTCGACGTAGTCCGACTCGGCGCGGATCACCGCATAGGGCCACAGGCTCGCATCCGCGCCGATCCGCACCCGGCCGAAGACCAGCGCCGTCTCGTGGATGAAGGCCGGCCGGTCCAGAACGACCTCGGCTCCGAAACGCGACATGCCGCTCCTCCAGTCTCTCGTGCGCCAGCGATTCAATGCCGCTTTCGCAGGCAATCGCCACAGGGTAGCGTCGCCGTCCACCGGAGAACAGGAGCCCCCGGAGGTGACGCTCGCCCGTTTCGTGGCGCGGCGCGACGGCCCCGCGGCCGTCCGGCGCGCGATCCTGCTACTGACCGTGGCGATGGCGTGCCTGACGGCGATGGACACGATCGCCAAGGTGCTGACGGCGGCGATGCCGGTCATGCAGGTGGCGTGGGCCCGCTTCTTCTTCCTGTTCGTGGCCCTGGCGCCGATCTTCGTCGGCACGCCGTTCCGCAGCCTGATCCGGACGGGGAACCTGCGCCTGCAGCTGGCGCGCGGCTTCCTGCAGCTGCCGGCCAACATCTGTTTCCTGATGGCGCTCTACTATCTGCCGCTGGCCGATGCGGTGGCCGTGGCCTTCTCCGCGCCGCTCTTCATCGTCGCCTTCTCCGCCCTCTGGCTCGGCGAGCGGGTGGACTGGCGCAACTGGACCGCCGTCGGCATCGGCATGATCGGCGTGCTGGTGATCGTGCGCCCGGGCTTCGGCGAGGCGCACTGGGCGCTGGTCCTGCCGCTGATCACCGCGATCGTCTTCGCCCTGTTCCAGGTGATGACCCGTATCCTGGGCCGCACCGACAGCAGCCTGACGATCGTGTTCTACTCCAACCTCGTCGGGCTGATCGGCACCGGCGCCGTCCTGCCCTTCGTCTGGCAGGAGCCGAGCGTCGACTTCTGGATGATGATGGCCGCACTCGGCCTGCTCGCCGCCGTCGGCCACTATCTGATGATCGAGGCGTTCTCGACCGCACCCGCCTCGGTCCTGGCGCCCTTCACCTATGTCGAGCTGATCTGGGCGGCGGCGATCGGCTACCTGCTGTTCGGCGACCTGCCTGGCCCCTACGTCGTCGTCGGCTCGGTCATCGTCGTCGCCGCCGGCATCTTCACCGTGCTTCAGAAGCGGTGATCGGGTTGCCGGCCTCCGACGGCAGGTCCGGCGGGTCGCGCCGGAACAGCAGGACCGAGGCAACCACCGCCGGCACCGCGGCCAGGAAGAAACCGAAGGCATAGATGTCGGTCAGGCCGAGGATGGCGCTGAACACCAGCGGGAACGACATCATGCCGGCGCTGCCGAAGGAGAGGACGCCGCCGGTCATGGCGCTGACCCGGCCGTCGGGCGAGATCTTGGCCACTTCGGCGAGCAGCACGCCGTGCCAGCTGACCGCCGTCGCACTGTAGGCGCAGGCCATCAAGACGATGGCCGCGATGGGCCATGTCGGGCCGCTAAGACCCATCCCCACCGATGCCGCCGCCATGCCGAGGCCGAGGCAGCCGAGCATGGTGCGCGGCGACACGAAGCGGCTGCCCATCCAGCCCCAGAAGATGCGTGCGGGAATGGCGACCGCCTGGGCGATGGCGAAGGCGAAGCCGGCGGTTTCCAGGTCGTAGTGCAGGCCGCCCGTCATGTAGATGACGAAGAAGGAGGCGAAGACCGCCTGCAGGCCGACGAAGGCGAAGGCGGCGATGGCCATCACCCGCAGGTCGCGCCGGCGCAGCACGGTGCGCAGCGTGTCGATGACGGTGGCGGGCGACCAGCGCTGGTTCGGATCGCGATCCTGGTCGAATTCGGCGCGCATCGGCTGCAGCACGACGGCCAGCGTCAGGCACATCAACGCGCCGATGACGAAGGCGCCGCGCCAGCCGAAATGCGCCACCGACAGCGGCACGATGAGGCCCGCCAGCATCGCGCCGACCGGCACGCCGGTCTGCTTGATCGAGAACATCAGCGGTGCGAGGTGCGGCGGGCTGTAGCGGGCCAGGATCTGCGAGCTGGCCGGCGTGGACGGGGCGGAGCCGGTGCCGATGACCATGGCGGCGATGACGATGACCGGCAGCAGCCCCGAGGTGATCGCCAGCAGGCCGGCCGCCATCATGCAGAGCGAGATCTGGCTGGTGCGCAAGGCCCCCATCCGCACGATGAAGGCGCCGCACGAGACCTGCGCGAACATGCCGGCGAAGAAGACACAGCCGGTGAACACGCCGACCAGCGCCGGATTGATGCCGAGATCGGCCGCCACCGCCGGCGCGGCGACGGGCATGATCAGGCCGCTCATATAGGCGAACGCCTGCTGCACCAGCATGGCGACGACGGCGATGTACAGAGGGTTCATGCTGGTGACGATCGCGGCCATGTGGGCACCCTCCCGTCCCCGAGAGGGTGCACGGAACGTGCCGTTGAGGGCGGCTAGAGGTAGCGCGAGATGATGAGCTTCATCACCTCGGAGGTGCCGGCGTAGATCCGGTTGATCCGCGCGTCGGCATAGGCCTTGGTGATCGGATACTCCCACATGTAGCCGTAGCCACCGTGCAGCTGCAGGCACTCGTCGAGCACCCGACCCTGCATCTCGGAGCACCAGAGCTTGGCGATCGCCGCCGCCTCCAGGTCCAGCTTGCCCTCGCGGAGCAGTTCGATGCAGTTGTCGACGTAGACGCGCCCCATCTGCGCCTGGGCATGGCACTCGGCCAGCTTGAACTTGGTGTTCTGGAACTCGAAGATCTTCTGGCCGAACGCCTCGCGCTCCTTGGTGTACTTCACCGTCCACTCGATCGCGACCTCGGCCGAGGCGACGGCGCGGATGGCGGACAGCAGGCGCTCGCGCGGCAGCTGCTCCATCAGGTAGCGGAAGCCCTGGTTCTCTTCGCCCAGGATGTTGGTGACCGGCACCCGCACGTCCTCGAAGAACAGTTCCGACGTGTCCTGCGCCTTCAGGCCCAGCTTCTCCAGGTTGCGGCCGCGCTTGAAGCCGGCCCGATCGGCCTCGACCAGGATCAGGCTGGTGCCCTTGGCGCCCTTCGAGGGGTCGGTCTTGGCGACGACGATGAACAGGTCGGCGTTCTGGCCGTTGGTGATGAAGGTCTTCTGGCCGGTGATGACCCACTCGTTGCCGTCGCGCACCGCCCGCGTCTTCACGCCCTGCAGGTCGCTGCCGGTCCCCGGCTCGGTCATGCAAATGCCGCCGATGATCTCGCCCTTGGCCATCCGCGGCAGCCAGGCCTTCTTCAGCTCTTCCGAGCCGTAGGTCTCGATGTACGGCGCGACGATGTCCGAATGGAGCTGGAAGCCGAGGCCGCTCGCGTTGACCCGCGTGCTCTCCTCGATGACGATCGCGCAGTAGCCGAAATCGGCGGCGGCCCCGCCATACTCTTCCGCGGCGGTCGACAGCAGCAGGCCGGCCTCGCCCGCCTTCAGCCACACGTCGCGCGAGACGACGCCGTCCTTCTCCCACTGGTCGTGATAGGGGACGACCTCACGCTCCATGAAGCGGGCGACGGCGTCGCGGAAGATGCGGTGGTCTTCGCCGAAAATCTTGCGCTCTGCGGGCATGCTTTGCCTCCGATGGGAAATCCGGTGCGATCTTATGTGCGGACAACCGGCGCTGCCACACCCTGCGGTCGCACCATGAGCACCAGACAGAGCAGCGCGAACACCGCGACGTCCTTATAGGCGCTGCCGAAGTAGGCCGACCACAGCGTTTCGAGCATGGCTATCATGAAGCCGCCCACCGTGGCGCCCGCGACGGAACCCAGCCCGCCGGCCACCGCCGCCGTCAGCGCCTTGAATCCCAGCATCAGTCCCATCGAGAAATTGGCGACGCCGTACTGCGCCACGACGACGAACCCCGCCAGCCCGGCACAGGCCCCGGCGAGCATGAAGGCGCCGTACCTGACCCTGCCGCCGTCGATTCCCATCAACGCCGCCGCCTCGGGATCCTGCGACACGGCCCGATAGCGCAGGCCGAAGCGGGTCGCGCCGACGATCAGGACGACGCCCACGACGGCGACCGCCGTCCCGGCCACCAGCACCAGCTGTCGCATCGTCGTCGACACGTCGAACGCCTCGGCGCCGACCAGGGTAACGACCTGCGACAGCCCCGCCTGCACCCACAGGTCGCCCGCGCCCTGCAGCAGGCGCACACCCTCCGCCAGGACCAGGGCGAGGCCAATGCTGGCGATCAGCGGGATCTGCGGGGCCGATCGGCGCAGCGGCCGGAAGATCAGGCCCTCGCAGGCCAGTCCGGCGGCCGCGCCCGCGACCACCGCGACGGCGAGGCCTGCAGCCAGGCTCGGCAGGATAGCGAGCCCGGCGGTCCCGACCGCAACCGTCGCGATGACCGTTACCACGGCGCCGACCATGGCCATGTCGCCGAAGGCGAGGTTGAAGCGTCCGACGATCCGATGGATCAGCGCATAGCCGTTGGCGAGCAGGGCGTAGACGCAGCCGAGGGTCAGCGCGTTCAGGATCTGCTGGAAAAGGTAGAGCGCGTGCGGAAAGCCGCTCGATGCGCGTTCCGCCGGCCGGGGTGCACTGCCGGCGATGTCGACCCGCAGTCTCATCCACCGGTCGAGCCAGAAGAGTTCCATCGGGGTGAGCCAGCCGTCGCGATCCGTCGCGACCCTGTCCATCCGGTCGCGGCGGCTACCGCCCTGCCCTTCGGCGAAGCCGCATTCGACCCAGTGCCCGCCGTCCGGCTCCTCCCAATAGACGCGCACGCCGCCGTCCTCGACGGTCTCGCTGCGCATCGCGCCGATCTCGCCGCGCGCGAAGGCGCCCACGGTCAGGCCGCAGAGCCTGGCATGGTCCGGCCGCGGCGCGCAGCCGGCGGCGATCCCTGCCAGCAGCCCCACGAAGATGGCCGCCGGGACGTTGAGCGCTCCGAGGCGCCGGCCTGTCACGCGGCGGTGCGTACCGGCAGGCCTCCCGCCCGGACGACGAAATCGACCACCTCGCGGACCCCGTCGCCCGCCTTCAGGTTGCTGAACAGGAACGGCCGTTCGCCGCGCATGCGCCTCGCGTCGCTGTCCATCACCGCGAGGCTGGCGCCGACGAGGGGGGCGAGGTCGGTCTTGTTGATGACGAGCAGGTCCGAGCGCGTGATGCCCGGCCCGCCCTTGCGCGGGATCTTCTCGCCGGCCGATACGTCGATAACGTAGATCGTGATGTCGGCCAGTTCCGGGCTGAACGTGGCGGCGAGATTGTCGCCGCCGGATTCGATGAAACAGACCTCCGATGCGGGGAAGCGCTCCACCATCCGCGCCACGGCCGCGAGGTTGATCGACGCGTCCTCGCGAATGGCCGTGTGCGGGCAGCCGCCGGTCTCCACCCCTTCGATGCGCTCCGCCGGCAGCGCCCCGGACCGCGTCAGGATCAGCTGATCCTCTTTGGTGTAGATGTCGTTCGTCACGACGATCAGGTCGTAATGCTCGCGCATCGCCTTGCAGAGCATCTCGACGAGCGTGGTCTTGCCGGAGCCGACGGGGCCACCGATGCCGATACGGAGCGGGCCATGGGTCATGAGCGGAACAGCCTCGTATATTGGGTTTCGTGGAGCATCGAGCACAGGTCGAGCATCGGGGTGGCGCTGCCCAGGTCGTCGATGTCCGCGGCGAGCGCGGCGGCGGCGGTCTCGGCGACCACGGGTTCCAGCGCCGCCTGCACCCGCAGCCCGTCGGTCTGGCCGAGCGGCACCAGTTTGACCGCCGCCGACACCAGCCCGGCGGCAAAGGCCTGCAGGTAGAGCGGCAGGGCCACGTCGAGCGGGCTGGCCTGGAGGGCGCACACCGTGCCGACCGCGACCGGCAGCACCGGCACGGTCCCGTCGTCCGCCAGTTCCCTCGCCCACCGGTCGAGGCGCTGGTCGGGCCACACCGCACGCACCGCCATCACGAAGGAGCCGCCCTGCTGGCCGGCTTCGAGCGCGAGTTCGGCGGTGGCCCGGAAGGCGGCGCCCAGTCGTGCCGGTTCCAGGTCGCCGCTGTCCGCCGCACGCCACGCCGCGGCGAACAGGATCGCGTCGCTGCGGCCGCTGCCGTGGCGCACGACCGTCCCGATCCAGTCCGCCGCCGTCGCCCGGTCGCGCGCGAGGCCCAGTTCGACCGCCTGCTCCAGCCCGTGCGAGTAGCTGAAGCCGCCGATCGGAAACGCGGGCGACAGCCAGGTCTGGAGCCGCAGGGCGGCCGCGGGATCAGTGGCCGTGGTCATGATGGTGCCCAGCGTGCGCATGATCGTCGTGATCATGATCGTCTGCGTGCCCATGGTGGTGGTGACCGTGCCCGCCACCGTCTCCGGAATAGGCACCGCCCTCGGGCTGGAACGGCGCCTCGAGCCGCCGCACCTCGGCCCCGAGGCCGCGCACCATCGCCTCGATCACATGGTCCGGCCGAATGCGCAGCATTTCGCCGACGATCTGCGTCGGCAGGTGACGGTTGCCGAGATGCCCCGCGACCCGGACCATGGCATGCGACGAGCCGGCGCGGATCTCCGCCAGCGGCTCCGGCGCCGCCGTGACCCGCAGCCAGCCGCCGCCGTCGAGTTCCAGACCGTCGCCGTCCGCCATCGCCACAGCCTTGGGCAGGTCGAGAAGCACGTCCTCGCCGGCCTCGGTCGCGAGGCGGATGCGCCGCCGGTGGCGCGCGTCGAAGTCGAGGACGACCGTGCCCGCCGCTTCGGCCTCGGGCCAATGGCCGGCATGGGCGTGGTGGACGGCGCGGCGCATCGGCGGTCTCCCGGTCTCGGCCCGGCCCCCGTGCTTCGAGACGCCGGCTGCGACGGCTCCTCAGCATGAGGGCCTACCTGGTCTGTCTCAGTAGGAGACCCTCGTCCTGAGGAGGCCGCGCAGCGGCCGTCTCGAAGGACGCGGGTCTCCGGTCCCTCAGAACAGAAAATAACGCTGCGCCATCGCCAGCACCTTCGCCGGTTCGCAGGTCAGCAGCTTTCCGTCCGCCCTCACCTCATAGGTTTCCGGATCGACGTCGATCTTCGGCGTGAGGGCATTGTGGATCATCGATCGCTTGCCGATGCCGCCGCGCGTATTGCCGACCGCCACCAGTTCCCGCGTCAGGCCGAGCATGCCGGGCAGGTCCTCGGCGAGCGCCGCCTGGCTGACGAAGGTCACCGCACTCGCCGCGAGCGCCCGCCCGAAGGCACCGAACATCGGCCGGTAATATTCCGGCTGCGGCGTCGGGATGGAGGCGTTCGGGTCGCCCATCACGGCGGCCGCGATGGTGCCGCACTTCAGCACCATGTCGGGCTTCACGCCGAAGAAGGCGGGCGACCAGATCACCAGGTCCGCCAGCTTGCCGACCTCGACCGAACCGATGTGCTCGGACATGCCCTGCGCGATGGCCGGGTTGATCGTGTATTTGGCGATGTAGCGCCGGGCGCGGATGTTGTCGTTGTCGCCCGTCTCCTCCGCCAGCCGGCCGAACTGGCGCTTCATCTTGTCGGCGGTCTGCCAGGTGCGGATCGGGACTTCCCCGACGCGGCCCATCGCCTGGCTGTCCGAGGCGATGATCGAGAAGGCGCCGATGTCGTGCAGGATGTCCTCGGCCGCGATGGTCTCGCGACGGATGCGGCTCTCGGCGAAGGCCACGTCCTCGGGGATCTTCGGGTCGAGGTGATGGCAGACCATCAGCATGTCGAGATGCTCGTCCACCGTGTTCACCGTGAACGGCCGCGTCGGGTTGGTCGACGACGGGATGACGTTCGCCTCTCCGCAGACCTTGATGATGTCAGGCGCGTGCCCGCCGCCCGCCCCCTCGGTGTGGAAGGCGTGGATCGTCCGGCCCTTGAAGGCGCGCACCGTGTCCTCGACGAAGCCCGACTCGTTGAGGGTGTCAGTGTGGATCATCACCTGGACGTCCATCTCGTCGGCGACGGACAGGCAGGTATCGATGGCGGCCGGGGTCGTACCCCAGTCCTCGTGCAGCTTCATCGAGCACACGCCGGCCTTGATCTGCTCGACCAGACCCTCCGGCCGGCTGGCGTTGCCCTTGCCCGAGAGGCCGATGTTCATCGGAAACCCCTCGACCGCCTGCATCATGCGGCCGATGTGCCAGGGGCCGGGCGTGCAGGTCGTGGCGTTGGTGCCCGTCGCCGGGCCCGTGCCGCCGCCCAGCATCGTCGTGACGCCGGAATAGAGCGCCTCGTTGATCTGCTGCGGGCAGATGAAGTGGATATGGCAGTCGAAGCCGCCGGCGGTGACGATCTTGCCTTCGCCCGCGATCGCCTCGGTGCCGGGGCCCACGATGATGTTCACGCCGGGCTGCACGTCGGGATTGCCGGCCTTGCCGATGCCGACGATGCGGCCGTCCCTGATCCCGATATCGGCCTTCACCACGCCCCAGTGATCGAGGATCAGCGCGTTGGTGATGACGGTGTCGACGGCGCCGCCGGCGCGGGTGACCTGGCTCTGGCCCATGCCGTCGCGGATCACCTTGCCGCCGCCGAACTTGACCTCCTCGCCGTAGATCGTGTGGTCCTTCTCCACCTCGATGAACAGTTCGGTGTCGGCGAGGCGCACCTTGTCGCCGACGGTGGGGCCGAACATGTCGGCATAGGCCGCGCGGCCGATGCGGAAGGGCATGCTCTCAGACTCCCGTGTCCAGCGGGCCCATCACGGCCTGATTGAAACCGAAGACCTTCCGGTCGCCGCGATACGCCACCAGCGTCACCTCGCGCGTCTGCCCCGGCTCGAAGCGCACCGCGCTGCCGGCCGGAATGTCGAGCCGCATGCCGCGCGCCTTGTCGCGGTCGAACGACAGTGCGCCGTTCGTTTCGAAGAAGTGATAGTGGCTGCCGACCTGGATCGGCCGGTCGCCGGTGTTGGCGACCTGGAGCGTCACGGTCGGCTGCCCCTCGTTGAGGACCAGTTCGCCGTCGGCGGGAATGACTTCACCCGGAATCATCGCGGCCTCCTCAACGGATCGGCTGGTGCACGGTGACGAGCTTCGTCCCGTCGGGGAAGGTCGCCTCGACCTGGACGTCGTGGATCATCTCGGCGATCCCCTCCATCACCTGATCGCGGGAAACGACCGATGCGCCTGCCGCCATCAGGTCCGCGACCGAGCGTCCGTCGCGTGCACCCTCGACGACGAAGTCGGTGATCAGCGCCACCGCCTCCGGATAGTTCAGCTTCACCCCCCGCTCCAGGCGGCGGCGGGCGACGACCGCCGCCATCGCCACCATCAGCTTGTCCTGCTCTCTCGGCGTCAGCCGCATGTCCCCTCCCTCACATGCTCCAGAGCCGCGGCAGCCGTGCCGGCAGTCCGCCGGCGGCCGCGCGGAACCCGGTCCACCACTGCACGAAGCCGCGGCGTACCGCGAACGGCTCGCCCAGCAGCCGCACCACCAGCAGCCCGTTCACGACCGTCGCACCGACCTGCACGCCCCCGTCGGGCAACAGGCTGCGCGCACCATCCAGCAACGATGCCGCATCGTCCGCGGCGTAGACGACCGTTGCAAGAGCCGTGCTGCCGCCGAAACCGGCCCTCGATGCGACCAGCGCGGCGATGTCGCCGTCCAGGCGCACCGCGTCCGCCCACACGAGCCGTCCGCGGCGATGGACGCGGATCGCGTCGTGCACCAGCCCGCTCGCGACGCTCTCGCCGTGCGCGCCCCGGCCGAGGACGAGCATCTCGCCGGCGAGCGCCCGTGCGCCGGGGCCCACGTGAATGTGCGTCCGGCGGCGCAGCCGCGCGCGGTCGAAGACGATCGTCTCCTGCGGCAGCCACTCCATCCACGCGCCCGCCCCCGCCTCGACCGCGATGTCGATGCGGGTATCGGCACCCAGCGAGCGGTAGATCTTTTCGGCCGCCTGGGTCGTGACCATCGCCCGGCCGCCGTCGGCGACGGCGGCACGGAAGCGCAGGCGGTCGCCGCCGGCGAGGCCGCCGCTGGTCGTGATGAAGACGCCGAGCGGCACGTCGCCGGGCTCGGCACGCGGAAAGGCGACGCGGCACGGCGTCGACTGGTAGAGATGGGCCAGCCGGCCGTCGCCGCCGAACGCCACCTCCGCGGCACCGTCGTTGCGGGCGAGTTCGCCGTCGCGCGCACCGTCGCCGACCCCGGTTCCGTCGCGACTCTCAGACCGCCATGCGCCGTCGTACATCCGCCTCGTTCATCTCGGCGCGCGTGCCGGACAGGACCATCTCGCCGCGCTCCATCACGCCATAATAGTCGGCGAGGTCGCGCGCGAACTCGAAATACTGCTCGACCAGGACGATGGCCATGTCGCCGCGCCGGGCCAGGCTGCGGATCACCCGCTCGATGTCCTTGATGATCGACGGCTGGATTCCCTCGGTCGGCTCGTCGAGGACCAGCAGCTTCGGCCGCATGATGAGCGCCCGCGCGATCGCCAGCTGCTGCTGCTGGCCACCCGACAGGTCGCCGCCGCGCCGCCGCAGCATCGTCTGGAGCACCGGAAAGGTCTCGTAGATCTCCTCGGGAATCCGGCGCTCGCTGCGCGGCAGGACGGAGAAGCCGGTTTGTAGATTCTCCTCCACCGTGAGACGGGGGAAGATATCGCGTCCCTGCGGCACGCTCGCGAAGCCGAGGCCTGCACGCTTGTGCGTCGGCACGCCGGTGACATCCTGCCCGTCCCAGGCGATGCGGCCGCCGCTGACCGGCTGCAGGCCCAGGATCGCGCGCATCAGCGACGTCTTGCCGACGCCGTTGCGGCCGAGGACGCAGGTGATCTTGCCGCGCTCCGCCATCAGGCCGATGCCGCGCAGGATGTGGCTGGCGCCGTAGTGGAGGTGGACGGATTCGACCTTCAGCATGCTCCGTCCCTCACCGGCCCAGATACACTTCGATGACGCGCTCGTTCGACTGGACCGCGTCGATCGAGCCTTCCGCCAGCACGGACCCTTCGTGCAGCACGGTCACCTTGCCGCCGAGACTGCGCACGAACGCCATGTCGTGCTCGACGACGATGACCGTCCGCTGGCCGGCGAGGCTCAGGAACAGCTCCGACGTGGCTTCCGTCTCGGCATCGGTCATGCCGGCGACGGGTTCGTCGAGCAGGAGGATCTGCGCGTCCTGGATCAGCAGCATGCCGATCTCCAGCCACTGCTTCTGGCCGTGGCTGAGCCTGCCGGCCAGTTCCCTTTCGCGCCCGAGCAGGCCGATCGTGCGCAGCACCTCCTCGATCCGGTCGTACTGCCGACCCGACAGGCGCGAAAACAGGACCTGCAGCGTGCGCCGGTCGTCGCGCAGCGCCAGCTCCAGGTTCTCGAACACCGAGAGGTTCTGGAAGAC
>Ga0114915_1000791_pt1 | contig 14117 bp, 15 predicted proteins | sample MalvirAntarct_55_FD_87288 | JGI IMG/M metagenome (GOLD analysis project Ga0114915, IMG submission 87288) | Marine viral communities from the Global Malaspina Expedition - Malaspina viral metaG Antarct_55 | ecosystem: Environmental > Aquatic > Marine > Oceanic | place: South Georgia Island...
GTAGCAACTCCAGGCGGAACACCTACATCATCAATAGCATATGGTTGGCAATCAATGGCATTTGGTCATGCTGCTAATTCTCAAGGAGCTAGATCAGTAGCGATAGGAATTGATGCAAAAGCAGGTACTAATGCAGATCCAGGTACAGGTGGACAAGTTTCAATAGGTTGGAACCCACAAGCAACAGGTACTCGTGCAATTGGTATCGGTGGAGATAATACAAATATATTAATAGCATCAGGCGATGATTCTATAGCTATGGGTGCTGCTGCGTCAGCAACAACTACTGCATCAATTGCAATAGGTAAAAATGCTGTAGCAAGTGGACTAGGAGCAATTATGATTGGTACTGGAACAGCGGCAGGTCCTGGTTCATTTAATGTTGGTAATGCAAATGTATCAACAGGAGAAAGATCAGTAGCATTAGGTGGATTTCAAAATTCAGCAACAGGAACAGATTGTATTTCGATGGGTGGTTTTGGAACACAAGCAAGAGGATTAAGATCAGCAGCAATAGGTGGACAAGGAAATATTGCTCAAGCAAGTTTCTCTGGTTGTTTTGCAGGAAATGGTCATCAAGCAAATCATGAAGCTTCAGTTACAATTGGTGGTGCAACATTATCTACACAAAAAGTAAATGAAGTAGTAGTACCAAAATTTAGAATATCAACGACAGGAGCTTTAGTTACTGATGTATTTCAAATAGATAACTATTCTTCTTTAGATTTTACAAATGATACAACAGCGGCAGCAGGTGGTGTACCTCTAGGTGGGGTTTATCATAATGGTGGAGCAATGAGAATAAGAGTAGCATAACCCAATATATAAAACAAATAATTAAAAAAAACAAAAATCATGGCATTACAAATTTCAACACCAGTAAAAACAAATTCTGGTATAACATTAGCAACATCTTACGGAAGAGTAACATCTATAGATCCATTATTTGGAACTAGCGTTGAACCTTACCTTTCAGTATACGCATCTAAGGATGACTTTATTAATAACGCTGCAACACTTGTAGCTACTAATATGGCAGGAGTATCAATACTTCCAGGCTTTAACTTTCCTTATAATAGACAAACAGACGGAGTAGACACTCTTATGTTTTGTCATACGCAAATACAAACTGCATTAACTGCAATGGGTATCACTAGTACTATAGAAGGCTTAAACTAATTAAAGTTTAAGAGTATAATACTAAAGGAACACTGGTTTACTTCCCCAGTATAAAAAGGAGTAGCTTTCGTTTGTACCTTTCGTTTGATTGACTTCAGGTATTGATTGATTAGTTTCATTTATATTTTTTCGTGAAAAGGTTCTGCTTCGGCAGGATCTTTTTTGTTTATAGTCCTTTAAAGAGTTTTAAGATCTGAAACAAATTCTAAACTTTTATATATAATTAACAGAACGGCAGGAATGTCACGTCCATGAGTAGCTCGGAATAAGCTAACACGTAGTGGACCAGAAGTTGGGTTTAGGTAATATACTGAATGTCCCCGATAGTTCTAGAAATTGCCTAGGTATAAATTAGTAGGTTGCTCGGGGTATGTAGCAATGTAGGTGTAGTATTAGAAATAATATAACGTACGGTACTAATGAAGTCCTAGGTTAATATCGCAATATAGTAATATATTGTCTACAAGTAAATCTTAAAAGGATTCTTGTATGGGGAATTCTAGTACCTTATGAGTAATACTAATCTGGGATTAAAACTTAAATACCTTTTCTACATTATTAATAAGTACAAAAAATAAAGCAAACAATATAAATATAGAAAAAGGTTTACCTCTAAGCAATCAATTGATGTTGAAAACAACAATTGCAATTCCTTAAAACAATAATACTGTTTCTCTATATAATAATAAATACTCTGTAGAATAGTTGAAATAGTTTTGGCTATAAGAGTGTAAACTAATTAACATGAAATATACTAAAAGAAAAACAAGGGACAACATTACTTATAGATTTTATACAGGTAAAGGTGATCAGCATTTAACATTTACTAAAGTAGGTAATCTAATTGAAGGCGATACTTATACAAGAGCATGGACATGGAAGAATAGAAAGGCATATGAGGATATCTTACATCAAATACTATCAGATATATAAACTATAACAAAAACAACAAAAGATGACTCAGAACCATATAGATACCTTCGATGAAGACATAATGCATTTGTGGATACCAGAATTTGCTAAAGAAGGAACCGATGGTGAAAAACTTTGGTTAACATTCTGTTTTGCTTTATCTCAAATAGGTGGACCACAAACAAGATATGAATTCTATTCTAAAGATATGAATAGAGTACTAGGAACTAATTGGAGTTCTTCAGAGCTTTGTAATATTCTAAACAGAAAATATGGTAAGTACATTAAATTTACTACTATTGATGCAAGGATTAGTTATATGTGGTGGATAGAAACAGATTTTGAATGGTCTGAGTGGTTTGTAACAAAACCGTTAACTCAAAGAATATGGATTCATTTGTTTAATCAATTTTGGGGTAGGACTGGTTTTAAATCAAGTATCTTTGATAGATCTACTGAACCGTTGTCTACATGGGCACGTTCTTGGTCAGATGCTGGTCATGGTACATTTAAACATAACTGTACAATTAGAAAGGTTGATCATTTACTTAAAGGACAAGATTGGCATCCTAATTATCTGAGTCCTAAGTTAGGTGGTACTTATAACTCACCAGGTGGCCGCCAAGCAAAATATATCTAATATGGATGAGAAAAAGTATTTAGAATTAAATGCTAAAGAAAAACTTGCTATTCGTAATGAATTACTTACTGAGTATTTAATAGAAGGTATTCATATGGAAGATGCATTAAAAGCAGACCTTGAGTTTTTTGTTGAGGTTGAAAATTATGAGGCGGCAGCAATGTTCAGAGACCTCCTTAAAGACTTGTATGAAATTGACAAAATGGCTAAGCGTAAAATATAAAGATATCATGTTAATGTCTAAGAAGATAACTAAATCTAGTTTAGAGTCTGAAGATGTTGCGCATTATTGTATTACAGAGTTTGCTCATAGAGAAGATGCACAAGCTTTAATTAATCGTAATGAAGGTATGAAGTTCTTAAGTGGAATGATATGGAGATCTTTCCATTCCTCCACGTCTCCTTACCATACAATATACAGACAGAAAGGTAGAGTCTTTGGTATATCTCAACATAAACAAATAGAAGATGTAGAATCAGTTGAATATGATTACGATAAAGATATCGCTATAGAAGGTATACAAGGTGTAATAGAAGACATGAAAGGTGGCACGATTGAGTTGTGGTATAGAGCTACACTATTTGAGATGTGGGTTAACCAACCAAACTACTCAGAACTCTCAAGACAAACAGGAATTCCAAGAACATCAATCTCTAATGCTGTTGAGGAAGCTAGAAAATATATTCAACACCAATTAAAAATAAACAACATAACATATGAATGAAATAATATACATCATAGGATTTGCATGCATGGGTAATCTAATAGTAGACTTCATTGCAAACTTTAAACCATTAAATAGATTAAGCAAGATTAAACCATTCAATTGTGAAATGTGTTTTACCTTTTGGTTATCAATTACTTTTATGCTTATAAGCTTTGGTCTTACAGGTATATTGTTAGCAGCTATCTCAGCGGTAGTTTCAAATTTCATCTATAAATATATTTAATAACATGACAGACGTACAACAGGCTTTTCTAAAAGAAAACAAAAATAGAATGACTAAGTCTCAGAAGTATACTCCTGAAGAGCTTGTAATGATCTATCAAATTTATAATAGTATAACTGGTGAAAACAAAAAAGGTAACTCATGTGGTCGCTGTTTACAAAATACTATAAACGTAATCTTAAATAATTATAAACAATATGATAACTAAAGTAATAACAATAGAAGGTGTAGACTATACAGTAAGTAGTTCTACTAACCTAGGTATACAAGATGCAGAGATTCAATTAAAGAACTCTCTTGGTATAAATCAAAAGGCAATGAAAAAAGCTAAAAAGAAAAATAAAAATACAGATGGGATTTAAAAAAGGCGACCCTAATATAAATAGGACAGGAAGAATAGGACCTAATCATTCGACAAAACAAATCAAAGAAGCATTCTCAATTCTATTAGATGCTAACTTAGATAACATGTCAATATGGTTGGCTCAAGTTGCTGCTGATAATCCAGAGAAAGCAATGGACCTAATGATTAAATTATCAGAAAGGTTTGTACCTAAGCTTTCGCAACAACAACTAACAGACGGAGAAGGATCAGATCTATTTAAAAACATATCATTTAAATTCGGAGAACCTGAACAAGATAAACCTGAATAAATGTTTATAGGGTTTACACCACATACAGCACAGAACCTTATAATAGAATCTATATTAAAAGGTACTGAGAAATTCCATATAGCAGCTATCGGTAGACAGTTTGGTAAATCGCTATTAGGAATGAACTTAGCTTTATACTGGGGTATTAATAATGGACCATGTAAAATCCTTTGGGTATCTCCAGTCTACTCTCAATCAAATAAAGTACATAAAGAAATCGTTGCAGCAGTGCAAGACTCTGGTTTAATCAAGGCTAATAACTTTGGTGATAATACTTTGACTCTAAAGAATGGTACAGAGATTCTATTTAGATCAGCAGAACGTTATGATAACATTCGTGGTTTAACTTGTGACTATGGAATTATAGATGAGGCAGCCTTTATGCGTAATGAAGCGTGGGCAGAAGCTATTAGGCCAGTCTTTGCAGTCCGAGGTAAAAAGATTTTATTTATAAGTACTCCTAAATCTAAAAATTGGTTCTATGACATGTTCCAATTAGGTCTCAACCAAGATCATCCGAGATATAAATCATACACAGGTTCTTCATACGATACTCCTTACATAGATCCTGAGGAAATCAGTGATGCTCAAAAAACACTACCTAAATCAATATTTCAGCAAGAGTACTTAGCAACCTTTATTGATAATGGAGGTGAAGTGTTCTCAAACATAAATGAAAATACCTTTAATAGATATCCACAACAATCAGGACAAGTTTATTGTGGAATAGATTTAGGTCGTGCAGATGATTATACTGTTGCAACCTTTATAGATAAATCAGGTAAGGTATTAGAAATCTACCGTAATAATAAACAACAATGGTCTACGATGGTATCCGAGATGTTAGTACTTATCAGAAAGTGGAACGCTACAGTAATGATAGAAGTTAACTCAATCGGAGATGTCATATACGAACAAGTAAAAAAGCAATGGCAGAACACTCATCCTTTTGTTACAACTGGTAAATCTAAACCTGAGATAATCGAAGGACTAATACTTGACTTCTCTGAGAGTTCTATTAAGATTCCAAATAAAGACCTGTACCCTCATCTAATACATGAACTGGAATTATTCAGTTACGAGTATAATCCACGCACGAGATCAGTACGTTACAGTGCACCATCTCCGCACCATGATGATTGTGTTATGTCATTAGCGATAGCAAACTACAACCGCAAACAAAATATTAATACTGGTAGTTATGCAGTCATGGGATCTCTATAATTCAATTTAACACTAAAAGATATTTAATAGTATGGCAATCAAAGTTAGAGTTGGAACGGTACATATGCAAATGCCTGAGAGGGTAACGATCGAGGAATGGCAAAGACTAATGCAATGGGATTTTGATAAACAGTTACACCATCCTTATATTATTAATTCTCTAATGGGTATTGACCTTGAGGATCTAAAGGCAGCTGACCAGGCTAGCTTAGATTTGTTTATAGGATTTATAGCTGGTGCAATTAATAAAAGAACGCCTAAGGAACTACCACAATTTGAGAAACTAAACTTTGGTCAGTTTGTAGATTTAGATTGCTACCTATCACTGGGTACTGAGAAACATATAAGCGATATGATGGGGATCTTAGAGATAACTACTCCTTGGGCTGATGAAGCTCTACAACATATTGAACAGTATATTAAATGGAGAGGTACGATATATAAACAGTACAGTCAGTTGTTTGGATTAGATGGACCAAAAGTAGATAAACCTGCTGATGAGTTTGATCCTAAGGAAGTAAGTAGAGGTTGGTACAATGTAATCGTAGAATTAGCTAAAGAAGATATCCTAAAGATGGATTCAGTAACAGAACAACCATTACATAAAACTCTAACGTTCTTGCAAATTAAAAAAGAAAAGACAATCGCGGAACAACAACAACTTCGCAAAATGAATAAAGCCAAATGACCTATAAAGAAATAATAAATAGAATTAGAACTGTAGCACAGAACCACTTAATGATCAAAGACTTTGGTTATGGTGAACTGTCTGATATTAAAACTCAGGCTCAGTTCGGTGCTGATGGTAATATAAATCCTAATAGCCAAGCTGATTATCCTTACATGTTTTTAGTACAAAGTAATGCAGTACGTAACGAACCTGTCATGAGTTATAATTTTTCAATGATAATGATGGACATGGCACGTGGTGAGGAAGGCGATGTATATGATAACTACCTTACGATCCAATCTCAATGTCAACAGTATATAGATGATGTACTTGCTAACCTTTATTATTTTTATAGAGATCAGCCAATGGTACAACTAACAGGTATTACTTACCAACCGTTTAAAGAAAAGTATCAGGATGAAGTGGCTGGGATGACTGTTAACTTTACCTTTGAGGTACCTAGCGGATTAAATGAATGCGTTGCTCCGTTTGATAATGTTACTGAATTATTCTCATCTCAACAATATCAAGGTGGAACTTTAGATTATAATAACGTTCCGCCTCCTTACGTAAGACAAAATCCTGATCAATATCTTTACATACCTGATATCTTAAGAGATGCATCTGGGGGAGATCTTAACTGGGAACCTTATGTTTTACTACCAGGCAACCCAAGAGGTCCGCATAGTAGATTTAAGGAGGCAAAACTATATAGTAAAATAGTACTAACATTTGATATGACTTATACATGGGATCCAGCAATGGTGCCTAACGCAACTCCACCTTATCTTTTCTATGCGCCTATTGGTCCAATACCAGGTCTTAATCCTGCATGTGGACAAAATGGTGGTATTAGTATATGTACCCGCCCACCTTTAAACGCAAACAAATATCCTGATACAATTGTAGGATTTCCTGATCCAGCAGTATCACTACCAGTTGTAGGTACTACTTATTCGGTTACATGTACATGGAATAATATAACAGTTGCTGATGAGTCCATGTTTCAGTTAGGTAGACAAGTATATCAAACTTCTCCTGGGTCAGGCTGTTCACTAAATAATATTGCGCAAATTAATATGCAAGACGTAACAGTAAAACTATTTGAAGTATGACATTAGAAGAATTCGTAGATGATCTAGGAGAACTTGCATTAGAGCTGAGTGAACCACAACAACTGTTACTTAGAATAGGTGGCGGTATTGTAGAAGACATGAAAGCTAGAGTTCCTGTTAATACTGGTTACTTACGTAATAATATACGAGTATCAGTTACAGGCCAGGATACGATTGTATTCTCAATGCCTGATTACGGAGTATTCCAAAACTATGGAGTTAAAGGTACAAGCGGTGGAGCTATCATTGCACCAGGACATAATAAACCATGGAGAGGTGGTCTACTTAAACAACCTTTTGGTATAACAGATCCTGCAATCGTTGGTCCTTTTAGATACTCAGCAAGAAGATATGGATTACCGTCAAGGCAATTCTATGATGAGGGTTTACTCACTACCGAGATTGGCGAACAATTCTTAGAAGATATAATAATAGACTTTTAGTAAATAAACAAATTTAAACAATGGCAGTATCAATATTACAATCACCTAACATACCGTTTGATCAAGCATACGGACCAAATCCAGTTACTCTTACAGGTATCCCGGTAGATCCAGGTACAGGAGTCCTGGCTGCACAGAAGTATGTTCTACAGATATTTCGTAACGGAACTAAAATAGCAGACCTTAGACAGAGTCCAAATGGCGAAGCTAAAGCAATCTTTGATATTCAGAATACGTTACAGAATTTCGTTGCTCCATCACCAAGTACAATTGAAGAGACAGGTTATGCAGGTTTAGATTTAGCAACAGCGACAAACGAATCAACTCCTTATTCTTTCGCAGCAGGGTATGAGAATAACGGTGTGGTAACAATTGAAGTAACAACATCTCAATCCTTCTTAGACTTTGGTGGTACAAAAGAATATTATGACGTACCTTATTCAGCAGCAAGATTCATTCCTATTATAACTACTAATGCACCAGGTTGTACAAACGTTTTAAAAAGAGCAGATGTATTCTCTGATGTTAATACTTTTAGATTAGGATCTGAGATTACTGATGGTAAACCGCCATGGCTTACAGCAACTACAAAAGTATTTGAACGTAATGTAACACCTGACGATATGACTACCTTATCTTATTTTAATGGTGTAAGTGGAACTGGTCCTGCCTCAGCCGCAGGTATTGAAGCATTTACATTTTGGCAATACAACGGTAATACATTACTAAGTACTGATACAATATTTAATAACCAAGCAAACGGTGGTGGTCCTAATGCAACGACAGGCCAAGGTACTACTCCTTCATATCCTTTTAGAGGTATAACAGTTGGAACAGGACCGATTAACTTTACAGACTTTAATGGTACAAACGTTACTCATTACTATGTAGCAGTTAACGCATTCACTCCGAGTTCTTGTCCTGGTGTAACAACAAACCTTACTGATGATTCTATCTTTGATGTATTCAGATTAAATTTAATAAGTCCACTATGTAATGATTATCCTGAATTCCAATTCAGTTGGTTAAACTCATATGGCTTTAGAGATTACTTTAGTTTTAGTAAAAGAAAAGAAAAGAGTGTAGCTATTAATAGAAATACGTTTCTTAAAGAGGCAGCAGATTATAATGGATCTAGTTATACAGTAGGAATACAAGATAGAGGTACAACAGTATACTCTCAGACTCTAATGGAAAGGTTCTCTGCCTTTACTGATTACTTAACAGATAAAGAAGCAAAATACTTAGAAGGTTTGTTTACCTCTGCTGATGTACGTGTAAGGTTTAATGATTTAACAATACCACAACGATATGAGTTTGTACCTGTTGCTTTGCTAAGTACTTCATATACAGAAAAGACTTACAGAAAAGATAGACTGTTCCAATACAATATAGATTTTAAACTTGCTCATAACATAAAATCACAAAGAGGATAATATGATTCAATTAAAAGTATACTCTACAGAAGTAGATGCTAGTGGTAATCCTTTAATGTTTTGGCTTGATCTTTATGAGACTGAGCCTATTAAGCTTACACTATCAATAGAAGATATAACTAATGCTGAGGCAACCTCTGTATTTAGTAAAGCCTTTAAAGTACCAGGCACTAGAAAAAACGCAGAGTTCTTTAAGAATAGTTTTGATGTTGATGGTGTTATGTATGATGTAACAGTAAAGAAACGTGCTGAAGTCTTAGTAGATGGATCTGAGTTTAGAGTTGGTCATATTAGATTACAAAAGATATTCCTTAATACAGAGTTAGATCGTTATGATTATGAATTACTATTCCTAGGAGAGACTAGAGATTTTAGTTCTAAGATTGGTGATAAAGGATTATGTCAATTAGATTTACCTGAGTTAGTAGGCGATGCAAGTAATAATAATATAACAGTAGCAGCGGTACAGTCCTCATGGCAAGCCTTTCCTCAGAATGCCAGTTTAACTGCTGGGTTACATAATGGTAATATTATATACCCTCTTATAGATCATGGTAATACTTATGATGATCAAGGCGATGTTAATGAAACAAGGATATCTTTTAATACTCCTTCTCAACCAACTGAACCACATATTACTTTATCAACTGGAATTAATCCGTTAACTATAAGTAGGATGAAACCTATGATTAGAGCTAAGAGGATAATAGATCAAATCTTTGCTGATGCAGGTTATACTTATACTTCTACATTTTTTACTTCAGATCTATTTCATCAGATTTATATTTCAGCCTTTGGTAATGAAGCAACGATAGGTTATGAGTCAGGTGGTAATTCTACAAATTCTATTAATACAGCATACGGAGAAAACCTTACAGGAATACAATCTATAACTCAAGGTACTCCTTCAGTTAGTAATGTACTTACGTTTCCACAAAATCAAGTAGACGTAGGTAATAATTTAACTAACCAAACTTATACAGTTCCTACTGCAGGTGGTTCTTATCAAATTAGAGGTGAAGCTTATTATGAAGGTTACTTTGAGAATTCCGATTATACTCAGACACCAATTGATGCAAGACTCCACCTTTGGAACATAACAAGAAACGCTTCAGTATTTTCTAGTCCGTTTAATGAATCAGCTACATTACAATTTAATACTACTATTGCTATTACTCCAGGAATATTTGAACAAGGAGATCAGATTGCTTTAGCAGTTATACCTCAGAGTGGTGTTGATTACGATTTAGTAACGAATGTAATATTTGAAGTTGTATCTGCACCTGGTCAGTATTCACCAGCTCAAGGATTAGAATGTACTTATAAGCAGGTTGATTTTATAAAAGATATCTTAACTGCCTTTAGATTAGTCTTATCGCCTGATCGTGTTAAACCAAATAACTTTATTATAGAACCTTGGCAGACATACATTAATAGTGGTGAGCTATACGATTGGTCTAAGAAGCTTGTACAAAATAAAGATGTAATTATAGAACCTGTATTTTTCAGTCAGTCTGAGACGATTAAATATACTAATCCTCCAGGTGGTGATTACATAAACGAATACCATGTATCAGCCTTTGATGAAAACTATGGTTACTTAGAATTTAATAGTGGTAACGATTTACTTAAAGGAGATAGAGAAGTTAAACTTATAGGTATAGCACCAACACCAATAGCTCAGATGGAAGGAGCAGTAACTGGTGATAATGTAGCTTTACCACAATTACATACGCATTCGCCTAATGATAATGGATTACAACATCTACCGTTAAAGGTTAAAACAAGAATGTTATTTTATAATGGACTGCAACCTTTTACGCATCCTAATAATCCAGGAGGACCAAACAATCAATGGTACTTAAGTGGACCAGTAGCATTAACAACATATCCATTAGTTAGTCCTTATCAAACATGGCCTATACAAGCTGAGTCTTTAAATCTAAATTGGTTTAATGATATACAGTATTGGGGAACGATTGCAGGTTATAACGAAAATGGATCTACACTATACGGAGATTATTGGTCTAGGTATATTGCAAGTCTTTATAATAAATTTAGTAGAAGAGTAACAGCAACCTTTATCTTAAACAATATAGATCTTAATACTTTTTCTTTTGATGATACAATATTTATTAATGGAACTTATTATAGACCTGAGAAAATTATAGATATACAAGTTGGAGCAGACACAGAGGTACAAGTGGTACTTATAACTGCAAACGATTTTGTTCCTTCGGTTATCCTTAATGAAGATCTAACTAATTTTAGTGGAGTAGGTTCTAATGTAGGTTGTGCTAATGGAGATGGTATTATAACGATTACAACTGACGGTACACCAGGGTACACGTGGACTCTATCTAACGGATCAACAGGATCTGCACTGAGTGGTACAGCTGCAGGTGCCGCGCCTTATTCTTTTCCAATTAATAATGTAGCTCCAGGAACTTATACAGTTGATGTAATAGATTCTCTAGGAAGAACAGGATCTGTCTCAGTCACTGTACCTGTAAGTACTAATACTAATCCAACTGCAACGCATACAAGTACAAATCCAACTGATTGTACTAAACCATGTAATGGAGCAATCTTAGTAACTCCTGCAGGTGGAAGTGGAACATATCCTACAATCGTTTGGACATCTGGGCCATCAAATCCAGGTAACAATTTTAATCCTACTAATTTATGTCCAGGAACTTATAACTATACTGTTATAGATTCTAATGGTTGTGAATCAGTAACGGCAGCAGTAGTCCTTACATGTACAACGGTACAGAATATTTGGAATTATGCTCAAGACTTTAACTGTAATACTTTAGGTAATGTTTTCTTAAAGGTAGATACAGGCGCAAGTAATCCAAGTTTAACTGATGTGGTTCAATTAACTGCAATAGGTGGTACAAATATAAATGGATGTTATAGACCAATCAGTGTAACAAGTGGAGTTCCAACGCATACAGTATCTTTATTATACTTTGACTGTAATACATGTCAAGGTATTGTACCAGGTGCTAATTATTTTAAAGTAGTAAATTGTATTGATCCTTCTTCTCAAATAGTAGTTAAAGAAGATCCAGCTAATCCACCTTTAGTAAATCAGGTATTTAATTTAAATGGTATTGGTGGTTGTTGGAAGGTACAAGATACAGGCGATGCAAACGATTGGTCAGGATATACAATGACAACTGAATATGTAGATTGTACTGCATGTGCTGGTCCTGCTACTCAACAGATGTATTCGGCTGAAGCTGAGAATCAAGGTTTATTTAATTCATCATGTTTCCCTAATACATTTACAGTTCCAATTTATAGTCCATTAACTAACGATGCAGCATTACTTAACATAGGTGATACATTATATTCTGATCCTGGATTTAATAATCCTTGGTTTGGATCCAATGTTAAGGCTAAGTTTTATTCATTAGCTAATAGTAATGGAAGTGGAGTAACAATTGCAAGTCCTAGGATAGATGGTAATGGAACCATAATCCAACTTAATATATGTTAGAGTTCAATAAATCAATAAACGATATTTAATAGTATGGCAGATAAAACAGTAAAAATTACCTTTGAGATTGATGGACTCCAACAATCGGTAACAAATATAGATGATGCAAAGGTAGCCTTAAAGGAACTGGAGACTCAAGCAGAGAAGACCGAACAAGCAGCGGCAGGCGCAGCTGACGAGTTTAAAGACTTAGGTAATGAAGCGAAGAATGCTGGTGAAGGTGGTGAAGGAGCCATTACAGTATTAGATGAAGCAACTGGTGGTTTAGCTAGTAGATTTTCTAATGTTATAACAGGTGTTAAGCAAATGGGTAAATCTCTAGTTACATCTTTTAAAGCTGGTGTAAAAGGAGCAAGTTCATTAAAGATTGGTATTGCAGCAACAGGTATTGGATTACTTGTAATTGCATTAGGAGCGATCGTTGCCTTTTGGGATGATATCGTTGGATTAGTATCTGGTGTTACAAGTGAACAAAAGAAACTAAATGAAGAAGTAGATAAAAACTTAGCAACTCAGCAAGAAGCACTCGCAGCTATATCGGCTCAAGAAAACTCATTAAAGTTACAAGGTAAGACTGAAGAAGAAATCAGAGACCTTAAGATTGAGCAGACCAATGAAGTAATTGATGCAACGATACTTCAGCTGAAACAAATGGAAGCTACTAAGAAAGCTCAAATAGAAGCAAGCCAAAGGAATAAAGATATTACTCAAGGTATAATTAGATTTCTAACTTTACCTATTACAATCTTATTAGGTACTGTTGATGCTCTTACTGCAGCTCTATCGTTAATACCTGGCTTAGGAGATGTAGCAACTAATTTAGAAGATGGATTCTCTGGCGGTCTTGCAGGTCTAATCTTTGATCCTGAAGAAGTAGCATCGGAAGGCCAAGCTGCCATAGATGAGACTACAAAGCAGTTAACAGCACTCAAAAATACTAGAGATGGATTTATATTGGCTGGAGAAAAAGAGGATGCAGATAGGACTCAAAAGGAAAAGGATGCTTTAGCTAAAAAGGTTGAAGATGAGAAGGCAGCAGCAGAAAAGATAGCAGCAGATAAAAAAACGATACAAGATAAAGCTGATGCTGATGCTCTTAAGGCTCAACAAACTTATTTAGCTAACAGACAGTTAATCGATGGTTTATTACAACAAGCTGACCTAGATGCAATTGACGATACCTTTGAAAGAGCAAGAGCAGAGTTAGCAATACAACAAGAAACTGATATTGCAAAGATAACTGCAGCTGGAGCAACGGCAGCAGAGATCAAAAGAATAAAAGATAGTTTTAAATCTAAGACTGATAAGTTAAACCAAGACGAGGCAGACTTTAAAGAGGAACTAGGTAAACAAGATGTAGATAACGCATTGGCTGCAGGTTCACA
>Ga0114915_1000793_pt1 | contig 14106 bp, 11 predicted proteins | sample MalvirAntarct_55_FD_87288 | JGI IMG/M metagenome (GOLD analysis project Ga0114915, IMG submission 87288) | Marine viral communities from the Global Malaspina Expedition - Malaspina viral metaG Antarct_55 | ecosystem: Environmental > Aquatic > Marine > Oceanic | place: South Georgia Island...
ACGTACGAGATGATAGTCAGTGCGCTGTTTTGGCTCGATGGCAACACCGATCGGCATATTACGGCTAAAAGCCCAACCAACCACCGCTAGGAAAATCAGGCTGCCACCCAGTACAGCGACATCGGCATCAAACACGGTAACTAATACGCCGCCAAATAAGCTGCCAAGCAAGATCGCCAAAGATGTGGCGGTCTCAACTAAGGCGTTGGCTGGCATTAGAGCATTGGGGGCTAGGCGCTCGGGCAACCATGCATATTTGATTGGGCCAAATAGTGCTGACTGTGAGCCCATGCCAAATAGTGTGATGAGTAGCAGCGGCAATGACTGCAAATAAAATCCAAGAAAAGCCAAGCTCATCAGGCAAATTTCTAGCACTTTAACTTGCTGGGTAAGTTGGGCTTTCTCGAAGCGATCAGCCCATTGCCCAGCGATGCCGGAAAATAGAAAGAACGGCAGAATGAATAGGCCAGCGCAGAGGTTGGTGAGTAGGCCAACGGGCAGTTCGCTATAGGTGGCAGTTTGGAAGGTCAGTAATAAAATCAGCGCCTGCTTAAACGCGTTGTCGTTAAAAGCGCCGAAAAACTGAGTACCAAACAATGGCCAAAATTGGCGCTGAGCGAGTACGTGACGTAGCGAGACCATAAGTGAAACTCGTAGCGGAATTTAGCGTCGAGTATGCCCAGACTGAGGCGATAATCGCTATCATGGCGCATTAATTTTTCCATAGGCTGTGGGCATGCGCCGAATTTGGCAAAAAATCATCCTGCTGTTGACCGCGCTGCTAATAACGAGCGCGGCATGGGCAGATGACTGGCGCTTTCAAGTGACGCCAGATAGCTTGCGCGCGGTGGTTGAGCTCGCAGCTGGGCCTTGGTATGAAAAAGGTGAATTGCTTGATGTCATCGACCTCACCAAAAAGAAGCCTGAGCCTTTAACCGCAGCGGCAAAACTAGCGCGCGCCGTGGCTGTGCAAGATGCCATTAATGACACCTTAAAAGCTGTTGGTTATTACGACGCAGAAGTCAGTGTTATGCCTGCAGGCGAGGGCATGGCTGTGATCGTGGCAGCAGGTGAGCCTGTGCTTGTTGATAATATTGAGCTGCAATGGCTGGGTGAAAACGAGCCAGATCGTGGCTTTCGGCCACCTAAGTTTCCTTTGAAAAAAGGCGATGTGCTGAACCAAGCCGCCTATAGCGACTATAAACAATCCGTTGAGAACTTGGCTTTATCTCGTGGCTACTATTCAGGTCATTGGGTCACGCAACGCATTGCGCTGGATTTATTCAGCCGTAAAGCAGACATCAGCTTGGCGTTTGAGCGCGGCCCGCGTTCGCATTTCGGTGAATTGAGCTTTATCGATCAAGATGGCAAACCCTTAGATGCCATAGAGCCAAAGTGGTTGCAGGCATTAACGCCATTTCAAGCGGGCGATCCCATTAGCGCTAAGCAGCTGGTGGCATTGCAAAAAAACTTACTCGATGCACGCTACTTCCAAGATGTCCGCGTTGACTTGCAGGAAGAGAACAGCGCTGGCCTGCGCCCAGTGATAGTTCAGGTCGATGTTCGTGAGCCCAATAAAATGTCCGTTGGTTTAGGTTATGCCACCGATGTTGGCCCGCGTATCAGCGTGAATTGGCAGCGTCCGCGCTTTAACGAAAAAGGCCATGGCATTGAGGCCAGCAGCGAAGTTTCGGTAGTGCGCCAGCAGGCTGATGTGCGCTATCGCATCCCATATAAGCACCCAATTGAAGACACGATTCAGCTTTTAGCGGGCGTCTTGCGCGACGACATTGACGACACCCAAACCACGCAAACAGTAGTAGGTGTACAGCGCGTTATAGCACCTACTAAGGGCTGGCAACGTACGTATGGCTTGCGTCTGAGCGAGGAGCGTTTTCAGCGTGAGAGCGGCGAGTCTGGTGCGCAGGCGCTTTTAGTGCCAAGTGTGAGCTTATCGAAACTTGAAAGTCGAGGCGGGCTTGACCCCATTCGTGGCTTTAATCAGCAATATCAAATTGAAACCGCGAGCAGAGATTTTTTCTCCGATGCAGACTTTCTGTTGCTTCGCGCCAATTGGCGCCACCTCACCACGCTAGCCAAACAGCATATGTTTCTTACGCGCCTAGAGTTAGGCCATATCATCAGTCCAGATTTCAGCAATGTGCCGCCTAGCACTCGCTTTTATGCCGGCGGCGACAGCAGCGTGCGCGGCTATGATTACCGCAGTATTTCGCCGGTGAATGCCGCTGGTGACAGTGTCGGCGGTCAGAATTTGGTGGCGGGCTCGTTTGAATACGCCTGGCGTTGGTTGCCAACGTGGCGACCTGCCGTATTTATCGATGCCGGCAACGCCTATACGGGCTCTTGGCAGCCGCTAAAGTTAGGCGCCGGCGTTGGTTTACGCTGGATTTCCCCTGTTGGACCTGTGCGCTTCGATATTGCCTCGGCTATATCTGAGCCCGGTAAGCCGCTGCGTTTGCACTTAACGCTAGGGGCTGCGCTTTGACCGAGGAGCTAAAGCCAAACACGCTAATCATCAAAGCACGCAGAGTGCTAGCGTTTATACTGGCTTGGCTTTGGCGGCTAAGCAGCACGATTTTGTTTTATGTCGTGTTATTGCTGGTCATCACAGCGGGCATCGTATTTTTTAGCGAGTCAGCACCGCGCTGGATCTGGCAACAGACTCAGTCCATGGTTCCTGATCTTGAGCTCGATGGCCTATCTGGCTCATTGGCGACAGGCCTGAGTGTAGACAGACTCGCATGGCATAACGCCTCAACTGCCGTGCAAGTCGAAAAGCTAGCGCTTGCACTGAGCTATTCGCAGCTACTCGCTGGGCGACTAGTTATCGCCAATGTGCAGGCCGATAGCGTCTCAGCTCAAGCCTTAAAGGCCAGTGAGCCAGAGGTATTTATCCCGCCAACCATCACCTTGCCGCTGCTTTGGGGGCTGTCTAATGCGCATATAAAGCAGCTGCATTGGAGAGCCTTTGAGGCTGAGCCGTTGACGCTCGACGACATTAAGCTATCTGCCAGAGGCCATGGCAGCAGTATTACTATTGATCAGCTGTCTCTTGCCTATAGCGAATGGAAATTACAGCTTCAGGCAGAGCTAGCGCTAGAGCAACAATGGCCTCTTACTGCCTCGGTGACGATTGCCTCTAACACGATGCCAAGCCAGCGCATCAGCTTAGCAGGTGATTTGTCGGCCTTGCGCGCGAAGCTGCGTGGTCCTGCAAAATACCCCGTTGCGCTTGATGCGACCGTCAATGCCTTATTGCCGACCTTGCCATTTCGGGGCCGTATTTCGTGGCCACAATGGCAGCCGCCTGGGCAAGACGATTGGCACTTAGCACCAGGCGCGATGACATTTGCCGGCAGCACTGAGCAAGGCGAGTTGGCCTTAGACTTGCGCGCCAACTTACTAAAAAGCTCAAGCCTAGAATGGCCTAAAAATGTCCCCAGAACTGCGCATTTGGCGGGGCCATTGCGCTGGCAAAGCCCTGAAAGCAGCCTCAAGGCCAGCATCGACTGGCGGGGCAAGCTGGGCAAAGAGCCGTGGACTATCGTCGCTCAATTTGATCAGGCTAAAACAGCGCAAACACTGGTTAATATGCGCTTAGCAAATGCATTGATCAGCGCCAAAGGCTGGCCTGATAGCGGCCTAATGGCAAGCATCCATGTGCCGCGCTTGCAGCGCTTTCAAACTCAGATCGCCGGCGCACTAACCGCAGATGCGCAGTGGCGGGGTGCTTGGCCAGACGGTCAGGGCAAAGCTAACATCTTGCTGAAGCATTTGGCTCAGTACAGCGCCGACAAAGTCGCACAGCCTTTGCTCAATCAGGCCAAGATTAAGCTCGATGGCCGTGTTGAGAAGCATAATTTAAGTCTCGATATACTCGCTGACCAAGGCACTTTGTCATTGCAGGCAGCGGGCGGTTTGGCATTAAAAACGTTAGTTTGGGAAGGTCAGCTCAAGCAGGCCAAGCTGGCGCCAAAACAAAGCCGTTGGCAGCTCAATAAGCCCGTGGCGTTATCGCTTTCTGCTAAGCACAGCCATCTAGAACAGGCTTGCTGGAAGCAGATAGATCCAGCTTTTAGCGCATGGTTTGTTTGCGTTAAAGCCGACCTAGACCCTAAGCAATGGCTGGCAAATCTTGCTGTGCAAGCACCTAAAGGTGGTGGCTTAACGGCGAGTTTCCGGCGTAACCCTACGCTTGCTGAGCCGCCACTAGACGCTGACATAAAATGGCAGGATATAAACCTCGCCGAGCTGCCGATGGCTCTGCCCGAGGGCTTGGCTTTTGCTGGCCGCAGCGATGGCGAGATCCGCGCTTCTGGCACGCTCGATAAGCCCGTACTCACAGGGCAATGGTCGCTTGGCGCCAATTTATCATGGCCGCGTTATGGGCTTGAATGGCCTGAACTCGTCGTTGATGGCCGCCTAGCGGGGCAGCGTGCGACCTGGACGGCCAACGTAAAAGACAGCAGCAATGGCCAACTAGCCATCACAGGCGAGGCCACTTGGCAGCCCGATATTCGCGTAAAAACACAAATTAGCGGCGGAGCCATGGCTTTTGCCTATGCCCCATGGGTGCAAGGCAAAGTGTCGCCAGCGCTTGATATTGCCTGGCTAGATGAGCAACTGACGATCAATGGTGAGGTCGTCGTTAATAAAGCCGATATCACATTAAAATCGCTAGCTGCAGGCGCGCCAAAGCCATCGAGTGATGTGGTTATTGTGCGCAACCGCAGTGGTCGCGAAATTGCCCTAAGCGACACACCCAATGGCCTGCCGCTTAATTTGCGTGTTCGCGTTGTGTTGGGCGAAGGCATCACGCTCACCGGTTATGGTCTTGACGCAGGTCTGCGTGGCCAGCTACTACTCACGCAAACGCCAAATACCGCGCTGGCAGCAAATGGTGAAATCAGCTTAAAGCCCGATGCTAAATTTGCCGCTTATGGCCAGCGATTAACCATAGAGCAAGGCCGCTTACTCTTTGCCGGCCCGTTAACAACACCAGATATCCGGCTTACGGCCTCGCGCGAAATCGACGGCATAAAAGTTGGCGTTAATGTTATCGGTCAAGCCCCGAAACCAGCGATAACACTCACCAGTGATAGCCCGATGTCGCAAGACGAGATTTTGTCCTACTTGGTGTTAGGGCGTTCATTGGGCAATAAACAAGAAACTAGTGCCGCTGACAAACAAGCTTTGGCCCTTAGTGCAGCGCTAAATTTAACCGGGAAAACAGGTGCTATCGGCATGCTCGGCGAACGCTTAGGCCTTAGTGATTTGACCATTGGTACGCAAGGCGACTCAGACTCCACCGAGGTAGCGGTATCTGGGCGCTTAAGTGAAAAAGTGTGGCTGAGCATTGGCCGCGGCGTGTTTCAGCCGTCACAGTCGGTGACCGTGCGCTATCAAATCAATCGTCGGCTCTCGCTTGAGGCCTTAAGTGCGCTCGAATCGGCAATTACCTTGTTTTATAGCTGGCGCTTTTAGCGCTACACTAGCGCGCTAATTTTCAGCCTTTGTGAGTCTGCACCGCGTCGTTTTACGTCGTGCAATCAGGAGTTTTCATGCCGGTTATTACTTTGCCCGATGGCTCGCAGCGCGAGTTTGAGCAGCCCGTTAGTGTCATGGATGTGGCCGCAAGCATTGGCCCGGGCTTGGCGAAAGTCACTATCGCCGGCCGCCTACTCAACGCCGAGGGCGAGGCGCGTCTAATTGATGCCTGCGACCTCATTAGCGACGATACACAGCTGCAAATCATCACGCCGAAAGATGATGCTGGCGTCGAAATTATCCGCCACTCCTGCGCACACTTGGTTGGTCATGCCGTTAAGCAGCTATTTCCAACGGCGAAGATGGTTATCGGCCCGGTTATCGCTGAGGGCTTTTACTACGACATCGCCTATGAGCGTCCCTTCACGCCCGATGATATGGCGGCGATTGAAGCGCGCATGAAAGTGCTGATCGCTACCGACTATGACGTGATCAAAAAAATGACGCCGCGTGCGGAAGTCATTGAGCTGTTTAAGGCGCGTGGCGAGGAATACAAGCTACGCCTGATCGACGATATGCCCGATGAGCAGGCCATGGGTCTGTATTTTCACGAGGAATACGTCGATATGTGTCGTGGCCCACACGTGCCTAATACACGGTTTTTGAAAGTATTTAAACTTACCAAATTGAGCGGCGCTTACTGGCGTGGTGATGCCAATAACGAACAGCTGCAACGCGTTTATGGCACCGCATGGGCCGATAAAAAGCAGCTCGCCGCTTATATTCAACGCATTGAAGAGGCAGAAAAGCGCGACCATCGCAAAATCGGCCGCGCACTAAATCTGTTCCACTTGCAGGAAGAAGCGCCAGGCATGGTGTTTTGGCACCCGCACGGATGGACGATTTATCAGGAAGTTGAGCAGTACATGCGCCGCATTCAGCGCGATGCCGGCTATGTTGAAGTGCGTACGCCGCAAGTCGTTGATCGTGTGCTCTGGGAAAAGTCAGGACACTGGGGCAACTACGCCGAAAACATGTTTACGACGCAGTCGGAAAGTCGTGACTACGCGGTGAAGCCGATGAACTGCCCATGCCACGTGCAAGTGTTTAACCAAGGCCTGAAGTCATATCGCGATTTACCACTACGTATGGCCGAGTTCGGTGCCTGCCATCGCAATGAGCCATCGGGCGCACTGCACGGCATCATGCGTGTGCGCGGCTTTACACAAGATGACGCGCATATTTTCTGTACCGAGGCTCAAGTGCGCCAAGAAGCCGCCGACTTTATTCGCCTTACGCTCAAGGTCTACGCTGACTTTGGCTTTGACGATGTCACCTTGAAGCTGTCCACGCGCCCTGCAAAACGCATTGGCAGCGATGAGCAATGGGATAGCGCCGAAAAAGCCTTGGCCGATGCCCTCGATGAATCAGGTTTAAGCTGGTCGTACTTGCCAGGCGAGGGCGCATTTTATGGTCCAAAAATCGAATTTACGCTGCATGATTGCTTGGGCCGTGCCTGGCAATGCGGTACCTTGCAATACGATCCAAACTTGCCTGAACGTCTCGATGCCAGCTTTATTGCTGAAGACAGCACACGCCAACGCCCGATCATGTTGCACCGTGCTATCTTGGGTTCGTTCGAGCGCTTTATCGGCATGTTGCTGGAAAACTACGCCGGCATCTTGCCAACGTGGTTGTCGCCAGTACAAGTCTGCGTGATGAATATCACCGATAAACAAGCTCCATATGTCGCTGATATTGAAAAATCGTTGAAATCTCAGGGGTTTCGCGCCATTAGCGACTTGAGAAATGAGAAGGTTGGCTATAAAATCCGCGAGCGTACGCTTCAGCGCGTTCCGTATATGCTAGTGATTGGCGATCGGGAAGCCGAGCAAGGCTTGGTGGCTGTGCGTACTCGTCAAGGTGAAGATCTTGGCACTATGCCGTTGAGCGCGTTCATTGAGCGTTTGCAAACGGATATCACCCAGAAGGGTCAATTAACGGAGAATGAACATTAAGCCAGATAATAAGTCGGGTCGTGACAGCAAGCGCGCGACCATTAACGGGGACATCACGCACCGTGAAGTGCGTCTGATTAACCAAGATGGTGAGCAAGTCGGGATTGTAGGTATTCGTGAGGCTATTGCCGCTGCTGAAGCAGTTGCACTGGATCTTGTTGAAATCGTGGCCGATGCTGAGCCGCCCGTCTGTCGCATCATGGACTATGGCAAGTTCGTTTTCGAAAAAAGGCAGCAGGCCAAAGAAGCTAAGAAGAAGCAGCACCAGATGCAGATCAAAGAGATCAAATTGCGTCCTGGTACTGAAGAGGCCGACTATCAAGTCAAGCTGCGCAACATCGTTCGCTTTTTAGAAGATGGCGATAAGTGCAAGATTACATTGCGTTTTCGCGGACGCGAAATGGCGCACCAAGAGCTGGGCTTAAAACAGCTGCAAAGAATCGAGGTCGATCTGGCCGAGATCGGGGTTGTGGAACAACACCCGAAAATAGAGGGACGTCTGATGGGCATGCTCATCGGTCCTAAGAAAAAGAAGTAAGTTGGCAGGACGCTAATTTATTACTTACCCCCAAGTCAGTCGGGCTCAGTCTGCGGACCGTTCGATAAAGGCTGAAAGGGTCACTAACGAGGTAGACATAATGTCTGGAAAGATCAAGACCAAACGAGCCGCTGCAAAGCGCTTCGTACAAACGGCGAATGGCTTCAAGCGCAAGCAAGCTTACAAGCGCCACATTCTCACCAAGAAATCGGCGAAGCGTATTCGTCAGCTACGCCCCATGACACAGGTTGCTGCCTGTGACGTGCCAAGCGTGCTGCGCATGCTGCCTAACTGCTGATCTGACGGAGGATAAAATATGGCTCGTGTAAAACGCGGCGTTGTCGCCCATCGTCGTCACAAAAAAATTCTCGATCGTGCCAAGGGTTACTATGGTGCTCGTTCGCGCGTCTATCGCGTAGCATTCCAGGCGGTTATCAAAGCCGGCCAGTATGCTTACCGTGACCGTCGCCAGAAAAAGCGCCAGTTCCGTGCCCTTTGGATTGCTCGTATCAACGCGGCTTCGCGTTTGAACGGTCTGTCCTACAGCCGTTTGATCAACGGTCTGAAAAAAGCGTCCATCGAAATCGACCGTCGTGTATTGGCAGATATTGCTATGCATGATGCTGCCGCTTTCGCTGCGATTGCTGAAAAGGCCAAGGCCAGCCTCGCTGCCTGATCGATCGGTTATTTGCACGCTTTAAGTGTGCCGATAACCAACCGCGCTGGCGTGCTAGCGCGGTATAAAGGGGGAAGGGCCGCTGCGGTTCTTCCCCTTTTTTATTGACCTGTCTTGCTGCAACTTGCGCAGACACCCATCTTGAATATTGGTTGAATGCTGGCTATTGAAGGCTGGTTTTTAAATGAGATGAAAGCCTATGAGTGATTTGCAGGCATTAGTCAGCGCCGCTAGCGCTGCCGTCGCCGCTGCCCATGATGTAGCTAGCGTTGAGCTGTTACGCGTGGAGTATCTAGGTAAAAAAAGTGTGCTGAGTGAGCAATCACGCCGCTTAGGCGGAATGGATGCTGATGCTCGCCGGACATTTGGCGCTGAGCTAAATGCCGTGCGCGAAGCCGTGACTGAAGCCATCAGCTCGCGTAAAGCCACACTAGAAGCTCAGGCTTTGAGCGATAAGCTGAGCCGCGAACAAATCGATGTCACTTTGCCCGGCCGTGGTGAGCAAGCGGGTGGTTTGCACCCCGTGACCCGCGTAATGGAGCGCATTGAGGACTTCTTCACACAAGCAGGCTTTCAAATTGCTGATGGCCCAGAAGTAGAAGATGATTTCCATAACTTCGAAGCGCTAAATATCCCTTCGCATCACCCAGCGCGCGCCATGCACGACACTTTCTATTTCGATGCCAATCGCCTGCTGCGCACGCACACTTCACCCGTGCAAGTGCGCGTCATGGAGTCACAGCAACCGCCAATTCGTATTGTTTGCCCTGGCCGAGTTTATCGCTGCGATTCTGACTTAACGCACTCGCCAATGTTCCATCAGGTCGAAGGCTTGTTGATCGATGAGAATGTCAGCTTTGCTAATCTCAAAGGCATTATTTCTGAGTTCTTGCAGGTGTTTTTCGAGCAAGAGCTGAAAGTACGTTTTCGCCCCTCGTATTTCCCCTTTACCGAGCCTTCGGCTGAAGTCGATATTGCCTGCGTAATGTGTGCTGGTAAGGGCTGCCGTGTTTGTAAACAGACCGGTTGGTTGGAAGTCTTGGGTTGCGGCATGGTGCATCCACAAGTGCTAAGCAATTGCGGCATTGACCCTGAAAAATTCCAAGGCTTTGCCTTTGGCATGGGCGTTGAGCGTTTTGCTATGCTCCGCTATGGCGTCAATGACCTGCGCCTATTTTTCGATAATGACGTTCGTTTCTTGCGTCAATTCTCTTAAATATCAATTATTTATAAGGCGTGTTTGAAGCACGCTTTGCGAGTTAACTATGCAATTTAGTGAACAACGCCTGCGTCGTTTAGCCAGCCCAGCGGTCAACACCGCCGATCTTGCGCATCAGCTCACCATGGCCGGTCTTGAAGTCGATGCTATTGAGTCGATGGCTCCTGCTTTTACTGGCGTAGTTGTTGGCCGAGTGGTCAGCACTGAGCCGCATCCCGATGCCGACAAGCTGCGCGTGGCCATGGTCGATATTGCCCAGCCCGAGCTGCTGCAAATCGTTTGCGGTGCTGCCAATGTGCGTGCCGATATTCGTGTGCCGGTGGCCACGATTGGCGCGGTTTTGCCTGGCGATTTTCGCATCAAGGCCGCTAAGTTGCGTGGTGTTGCCTCTAGCGGCATGCTCTGCGCCGAACAAGAGCTTGGTCTAGCTGAGCAATCAGATGGCCTCTGGGAGCTGCCTCTCGATGCGCCCATTGGTGCCGATATTCGCGAGTATTTAGCCCTAGATGATCAGCTCATCACTTTAGGTTTAACGCCTAATCGCGGTGACTGCTTGAGTTTAAGAGGCTTGGCGCGCGAGGCGGCAGCGGTTTTTGATTTAGATATTCAGTTGTCATTGCCATCAGCGATGACTGCAACTACTGAACATCAACGCGACATTGTTATTGAAGATACGAGTGCTTGCCCGCGCTATGTTGGCCGTGTAATTCGCGGCTTGCGCCAAGCATCAAGCCCAGCATGGTTAGTTGATGGCCTGCGCCGCTATGGTGTGCGCAGCGTCAGCCCATTGGTCGATATCACGCAATGGGTCATGCTTGAGCTCGGCCAGCCCATGCACGCCTTCGATGAGCAAAAGCTTAATGGCATCGTGCGCGTGCGCCGTGCCAACGCAGCTGAAGCGCTGACTTTACTCGATGGCCAAGTGCTGAGCCTGCGCGAGAGCAGCTTAGTTATTGCCGATGATCATGGCGCGATTGCGCTAGCTGGCGTTATGGGTGGGCAGGGCAGCGCAGTGTCTGACACAACCGTTGATGTATTTTTAGAAGCAGCACACTTCGATCCGCTCGCCTTAGCCGGTGAGGCGCGCCGTTATGGCCTGCACACTGACGCTTCGCACCGCTTCGAGCGTGGTGTCGATGCAGAATTGCCACGTCATGCCATTGAGTTGGCTACGGCGCTGATTATCGAAGTACTGGGCGGCGAAACTGGCCCTGTGTTGGAAATGACTAACGCTAAGCATTTGCCACAACGGCTAGCCATAAATTTACGACGCCAACGCATCACTCGCGTTCTCGGCTTTAGTATTGATGATGCGCGTGTGATCGCCTTGCTCAAGCGCTTAGGTATGCAGATTGAGGCATCTAACGATGGTTGGTTGGTTACTCCACCGAGCCATCGCTTCGATATCAGCATTGAAGTTGATCTGATTGAAGAGTTGGCCCGCCTGACTGGTTACAACAATATACCCGTTACGCCTGCGCTCGCCGCTATCAAGTTAGCGCCGCGCACAGAGTCAGCGCAAAGCCTGCGTCGTCTAAAACGTGCCTTGGTCGATATGGGCTATCAAGAAGCCATTACTTTTAGCTTTACCGAAGCTTCAGTGCAGCAAGCCTTTACCCCAAATTTGACGCCGCTGACCTTAGCTAATCCGTTGTCGCAAGAGCTTGCGAGCATGCGCACCAGCTTGCTCCCGGGCCTGCTGATGGCTGTTCGTCATAACCAAAGCCGCCAGCAAAGTCGTATTCGCCTATTTGAAGCAGGCATGCGTTTCCTGCCTAAGGCCGATGGCTTGGTGCAAGAGCCGATGCTTGCTGGCGTACTGGTGGGTTCAGCTTTGCCGATGCTCTGGAGTAACACGAAGACTAATGTCGACTTCTATGATCTAAAAGGAAATATTGAGCACTTGCTGAGTGTCGCTAGAGTCGCTACGCTGCGATTTGTGTCGGCGCAACGTGACGGTTTTCATCCCGGCCAATGTGCTGAGATATACGAAGGCGATACCTGTTTAGGTGTGCTTGGCGCAATCCATCCCAGCACATTAGCGGCTTTCGATGTTGATGGCCCTGTGTTTGCATTTGAGTTGTCACAGCAACTATTAGCTTTAGGTAGTCTGCCGGGCTTTACGCCGCTATCGCGCTTTCCGCAGATGCAGCGTGATCTGGCCTTGCTAGTGCCATTGGCTGCGAATGCAGACGCTGTTATTAGCAGCATTAGGCAGCACGCAGGTGCCGATCTGCAGCGAGTAGATTTGTTTGATGTGTATCGCGGGGCTGGTTTGCCTGAGGGCTATTACAGCTTGGCGATTACTGTCATTTGGCAGCATGCTGAGCGTACCTTATTAGATGCCGAGGTGCAGAGTAGTGTGGATAATGTGCTAACGGCATTGGCTGATTTAGCCGTGCGCTTACGCTAAGCGATAAAATCGTTCAGGAGAGACGTCGATGGGTGCCTTAACTAAAGCCGATATGGTTGATCGCTTGTTCGACGAGCTCGGCCTGAATAAACGTGAAGCCAAAGAATTGGTTGAACAGTTTTTTGAAGAGGTCAGCCAAGCACTGGTCGATGGCCAGTTTGTGAAGCTCTCAGGGTTTGGCAATTTTGAGTTGCGCGATAAGCGTCAACGCCCTGGTCGTAACCCAAAAACTGGCGAGGAAATTCCTATTTCGGCTCGTCGTGTGGTGACCTTTAGACCGGGCCAGAAACTCAAGCAGCGAGTAGATGAGCATGTCCATCACAGCGACTGATTCTGCGCTGCCGGAAATCCCTAATAAGCGTTACTTGACCATTGGTGAGGTAAGCGAACTCTGTGATGTGAAGTGCCACGTCCTGCGTTATTGGGAGCAAGAGTTTCCTTCACTTAAACCAGTGAAACGACGCGGTAATCGCCGCTATTATCAGCGCGAAGATGTGCAGTTGATTCGCCGTATTCGCGAGCTATTGTATTTTCAGGGCTACACCATCCAAGGTGCGCGTGCTCAGCTGCAAGAGCTTAAGCAAGGTGTAGCTCCAAGTAATCATGCAAAAGTGGCAGGTGAGGCTTTAGCAGCACCAGTCATCGCTGCCGGATCGCAGTCCCTACAACAGGCGATTGATGAAATGCTGAACGATTTAGAGCAAATTGCTCAATTGTTGAGCCAAGACGCTTAAGCCAGGCTAGACATCGAAAACAATTTCAGTATGATGCGTGCTTCGTCGGGGCGTAGCGCAGCCTGGTAGCGCACTTCGCTGGGGGTGAAGTGGTCGCAGGTTCAAATCCTGCCGTCCCGACCATACAAAAGTTTCTAAACCGTTGAGGCTCCTTGCTTCAGCGGTTTTTTTTGGTCTAGTGAAAATAATTAGGCATATTTTTCATCTATTTTTTGGCAATTCAGCACAAGCGCATCTATACCTTGGAGTGTACCCAAACAGTCCAAGGAGGACGCCCCATGACACTCACCACACTAACAAAGGCTTTATCGGCGGCTGCCATCGTCATGGCATGCAGTTTTTCACCTTTTGTGGCCGCAGCACCAGCCACAGCTGTGGCGAAAACCAATGCTGCAGCGACAGCGCCAGCAGCGACAAAGTCGAAAGCTGGCTCATTGAATTTAAATAGCGCGAATGCCGCAGAGCTAACGGATAAATTAGTCGGCGTTGGCCCGAAAAAAGCGGAAGCTATTGTTGCTTGGCGTAAGGCGAATGGTGGTTTTAAAAATCCAGCACAGCTCATGGAAGTGAAAGGTATCGGCCCATCGCTGTACGAGCGAAATAAAGCAATTTTATCTATTCGCTAATATTTTTTGTCAGACAAAAGACAGGCAAGTGCATTTTATCGACCGATGAAATGCACTTGCTCAAGAAGCTCTGTTTATTTTCAGCGATAGTGGCCTATATATTATATGTTTCAACGTTGACAAATATAAATCATTGATAAGTAAGTGAAATTATACTTTGATCAAAAAATGATCAATCTGTGTAGGTTTAGGTAATTGCTGCAGCCTCTGCGTGCATAGAGAGGATATCAACAGACTTATCCACAGTTTCTGTGGAAAAGTCACCAAGGCCGCGTGCTGTGCGGCTATCGACAAAGTGGCCGAAGATTTACTGAATTTTTACGCTGTGGGGGCTATGCTGCGATGACATATTTTTCATGTCTTAAGTAGACATG
>Ga0114915_1000794_pt1 | contig 14096 bp, 10 predicted proteins | sample MalvirAntarct_55_FD_87288 | JGI IMG/M metagenome (GOLD analysis project Ga0114915, IMG submission 87288) | Marine viral communities from the Global Malaspina Expedition - Malaspina viral metaG Antarct_55 | ecosystem: Environmental > Aquatic > Marine > Oceanic | place: South Georgia Island...
GAAAATGTCGAAGATACCACCAATCATGGCAAGTAACCCGGCCAAAACTTTAATAGGATGAGCCAGAATGTAAGCAAACCCTTTTTCATTACCCTGTACAAAATCGTAGCCCAGAAAATAGGTAAAAATTGCCAGAGTTGCTACCAAAGACCAAAGCCCCAGGCGTCGCCAGCGCCCCTGAAAAACCAACAGCGCCACGCCTGAGGGCCACACCATCATGCCATTGCCCATGCTGTAGGTATCCAGTAGGGCTACCACCACCGCAATACCAAATGCCAGATAGGTACTTTTAGCCAGGTAATGAAAGGACAAGAAGGAAAGAAAAATGACGAGTTGGTACTGTAACGTCATGATGGTCATGAAAGTCATAGCGTAGTACTGCAAATTGAAAATCAGCAGCGTGGCAGGCAAAAGCCACAGCAGGCGTGTTTTGGTTTTTCTGAAATTCAGGGCTACCAGCCAGAATATTCCGACTACGGATAGGTTGCCAAGAAAAGCCATAACTCTAAAGTTCAGGGTACCCATCAGGCCCTGTTGAGCCAGTAACACCAGCCGCGCAGCAACGATCCTATGCTCATTGGAGGGGCTGAGCAAAGCGCCCAATTTGCCGGAAAAGGTATCGGCATTCAGCCAGTTCAACAAAAAGCGAGGCAGACATTCGAAGTCGTCGAACCAGGGTACATTGATGCTGTATCGGACGGAAACTACATAAAACAGGACAATCGGGATCAGGATCAGCAGTCCCGCGCCCAAGGTACCCCTTCCTGGGGTGAAGGTCTTTTCAGTCATGATCTGCTTTTTTTAAATAGATTGCCTCCTTGCCAAAGTACCCGGCCATCAACTTATTCCACCAGTGATTTTTATCTTCTTTGATGTCATCTACGAACAGCGATTGGGGTGGATCCTGAATTTCGGGCAGATACACGACCGGGGTAGGCGAATTTTTGATCAGCTCGTAGCGCTGGTACATTTTGGTATTGTAGGTTGCCGCTTTTCCACTAAGCCAGTCGCTATAAATCAGCCGAATGGTAGAGTTTCTATAAAAAGAAAAAATAAGCCAAAGCCCGATGATACCCGCCAGGATTCCCTGCGACTGCCACGAAACGACAGGCAGAGCGAATCGTTGATTTGCCCAGTGATACATCACACCCATTATGTAGAACCATCCTACCACAAAAAATAGGTAGACCAGGTTCAGCTCGCGCGCGGTAGGGTCGATGCCGATGCCGTAATACGAAGTGAAAAGTTGAGCTGACAGAATGCCAATGTACAATAGCCCCACATACCAGACTGGTACTGCAAAGTAGGCGCGAGCCTGCGGAGTAATGCGCGAAAGTACGATCCACCATAGGGGGGTGAACAAGAGCAGGGGAGAAACCAGCCATCTAGCCACCAGAGTAGCTAGCTTTTTGAAGGAATTGATAAAGGAGGCAGGGATATTGCCGCCTAGGGGATTGCCGCCCAGGCGGACATCGAGGCCTGGGGCTGTAAAGTACAAGAAACACCCCAGAGCTGCCGCTACCACCAGCCCAATCATTAGCCCGTCGACGGTTTTATGGAATAAAACGCGATAGCCCCACAGGCCTGCAATCAAAAGTAGCATCGTGAGCAGATTGCCCTCGCTACACCCGATAACGGCAAAGACCAGAAAGCCTGCAAAAATGCCGGTTAGGATTTTCATTTTTTGGGTTTCCAGTCGGTACCAGCGCAATACCACGACGATCCAGCCGAAGGTCAGGGTACTGGGGACGGTGTAGGTCACGAAAGCGGCCATCCAGTAAAATGCCTCGGCCACGCTGGGGATTTGCCAGATGTAGAGAAAAAACAGTACCCCCGCAAAACCCACGTGCGCCCGACGGGAGAGGGTAGGGGTCAGCTGCCGTACCAGCAGGTATAGTACCCACACAAGCCCGACTAGAAGTATGACAGGCAACACTTTGAAACCTACCACGGAATGGAAAAGCAGCGGATTCGTGTGGTTAAGCAAGATACCGAAGTACCTTCCTGTCCAGCCCGTGTAGTAATAATGCATGGCTTCCAGCCAACCGAACTTGAACACAGTATCGATATAGCCGTAGTCGTCGGCGGGGGAGGGGTGATTATAAAAAGATAAGGCAAACAGTGGGACCAGTACACTGGCCAGTAGCGCTATATTAATGCTATTGCCGACGGTCCGGTATGTCCTGAAAAGATTACTCATGTACTACTTTTTCAATAATATAGCGGGGCCGGGCTTTTACTTCTTCGTAGATTTTTCCGATGTACTCACCAATCAGGCCCAGGGCCATCATATTGGAGCCACTGAAAAAGGTAATGGGCAGCATGGTGGAGGTCCAGCCCGGCACGGTAAAACCGAAGAGGTAGGAGGTCAGGATGTACCCAAAGATGACCATGGCTACCAAAAAATTAAAAAAACCGAAATACAGGACCAGCCGCATCGGAAAAGTGGAAAAGGACGTGATGCCATTCCAGGCGAAGAGTACCATTTTCCTGACAGGGTACTTGGTTTCTCCCGCCATGCGGTCCAGCCTTTTGTAAAATACCTTCTCGCTCTGAAAACCTACCAGCGGCACAATACCCCGCAGAAAGAGATTAATCTCCCGGAAATTCCCTAATTCTTGCAGTACCCTGCGGTCCATGAGCCGGAAATCGGCGTGATTGAATACCACCGGAACGCCCATTTTCTGCATAATGGTGTAGAAACTCTCGGCGGTTACGCGCTTGAACCAACTATCTGATGTACGGTCGTTACGCACGCCATATACGATCATCGCACCTTCGCGATGTCGTTCGAGCATGGCTGTTATGGCATGGATATCGTCCTGCAAGTCAGCATCAAGGGTTATAAAACAATCGAAATCGTCTACGTGGTGCTCCAATCCGGCCAGGATAGCACTCTGGTGCCCAAAATTTCGGGAAAGCTTGACACCGATAACCGTAGGGTCAGCCCCGGAAATCTCCTCAATAATAGCCCAGGTACGGTCACGGCTGCCGTCATTGACGAAGCATATCTTGCTATCGTTACGGATGAGTCCATTGGCTTTCAGGTCTGCGTAGTATGCTTTTAGCGTAGCATAGGTATGATGCAAAATGGCTTCTTCGTTGTAGCAGGGCAGTACGAGCAGCAGGCGCGCTGGATTCATAGGGTCGTAGTTTGGTGGGGCAAAATTAGCAGGAAAAGGCAAACCCTCCGTATTTCAGTTGGCTTTAAGCCGTCGTGGGCCGCCGATCCTGCAAAAGAGGATAAGCCAAAACAGCCAGCAGGATCACCAGGGTACCTAGGTAGAAGCCGGAGGTCATGCGCTCTTTTTCGCCAAAAATCAGGAAAGCCAGCGCTATACCATACACAGGTTCAAGGTTCACGGTGAGGTTGACCATGTAAGCCGAAAACTGCTTCATTAGTTGCGTTCCCATAGAATAAGCGTAGACGGTACATACCCCCGCCAAAATCAAAATCCAGAGCCAATCGGCGGCCTGGGGCCAGAGTGGCAGAGCGTTATTCAGGCCGTATTGCTGAAATATACCCACGAACAGAAGTGAACAGATACTGGCTCCCACCATTTCGTAAAAGGTAATGACAAAGGCATCGTGCCGCTTCACAAAGTGGCTATTGGCTACGGTAAAAAGAGCCGCCAGAAAGGCCGACCCCAGCGCCAGGATCAGCCCTAAGGCGTGATCGAACTCGAAACGGAACACGATGTACAGGCCCGCTACCGCCACCAGACCTAAAAGTACCTCCAGCGGCCTGACCCGCTGACGGCTCACCAAAGGCTCGACCAGGCTCGTCCACAGCGAAGTCGTAGACATACCCGCCAGGCAGACCGAGGCCGTTGAAACCCGGGCCGAGGCGAAAAACAAAATCCAGTGGGTAGCGAGCAGGGTACCTATCCCCATCATGCGTACAGCTTCACGACGCCCTACCCGAAAACTCTTTTTACGCACATAGACCACCAAGGCCAATCCTAAGGCGGCAAAAACGGTACGGTAGAGTACTAGGGCGGTGGGAGCAATCGTCACTAAAAGTCCCAGAATAGCCGTGAACCCCCAGATCAACACCAGGAAGTGTAGTTGCAGGTAGGAGCGCAGCGGTGGCGACTGACTCATCGGGGCAATGTTTTGAACAGACCTAACCCTACGAATGAAAAGATAATATTGGGTAGCCATACCGCCAGCAACGTGTTGATATTGCCCGACTCCGCCACGCCTTTGGAAAGCAGAAAAAAGAGGATGTAGATAAATGCCAGCGCGAAGCCTAGCGCAATCTGTAAACCTACCCCCCGACGGCTTTTGCGGGCCGAGACGATCACACCGATTGCTGTAAGAATAAGAATAGCGAACGGCTGGGTAAAGCGTGTGTATTTTTCAATAAGGTACACTTCCAGGCCATCCGCGCCCCGGCTTTTGAGCAGGTCGATATAGTCGTTCAGTTCGTTCAGGGTAAAGGTTTCGAAAAGATTATAGTCGCTTTCAAAATCCTTGGGACGTAGGTTGATCAGCGTATCCAATTCAGTACCGTAGGTGAGGTTTTCTCGCAGGCTGTCGATGGTTCGGACGCGATAGTCCTTTAAGGACCACTTGTTTTTGTCGGGCTGCCACACGATTCGGTCGGCGGTCAGTTTTTTCGTGAGTTTATTACCCTCTACCGTTTCCAGCGTAAACTTGTTGCCCGTTTTAGTCGTCACATTGTAGCTTTCGAGGTAGGCGTACACGTGAGGAGCTACCTTGATGTGAACATTGCGACCATCGTAGTAGAACTCGTCCTTGACGTACTGCTGTTCAAAGGCATTCCTGATTTTATTGGCTCGGGGCAGTACCCAGCCCACCAGCAGGAACATCACGCCCCCAATCACGATTGCCCCCATGAAGTAGGGTACCAGCAAGCGCCCAAAGCTGATACCGCTGCTGAGCATGGCCACAATTTCGGTACGAGCGGCTAGACGTGAGGTGAAAAACACCGTGGCGATGAACACCATCAGCGGACTGATATAGTTGATCCAGTAAGGAATCAGGTTCAGATAGTACTGAAAAAGGATAGCCGAAACCGGCGCTTTTTTCTCGATGAAATCATCAATTTTCTCTGTGTAGTCGATCATGCAGATAATAAGCACGATAACAAACGCCACGAACAGGTAGGTAACCAGGAAATTCTTGAGAATATAGCGATCCAGTATTTTCACGATGACGGCTTTATGGTAGATTATAGATACTGGATGTAGGACTTGACGAGTTAGGGAGACAGTCGTTAATGCAAAAATTTCTGCGCAAGTACTTCTCGTAGAAAACACTCTCCACGTTTAACTACCAATTTGCTGCTAAACTCGTTGTACCAGTAAATTTTTGGAAACTTCCTGACTGATGAACAGCGTCTTTACTCCATCGATTTGTACCAATGCCGACTTGTCGTAGTCATTGACTTCCTTGATTTCCATCTCGCAGCCCAGCATCAGGCCCGAGCGGTCGAGATGTTGCAGGAAAGGGGTGGTATGTTCCAGTACCCCCATCATCAGTACCTTATCACCTTCCTCTACTTCGGACAATTTTAGGTAGTCGGCGGCGGGCATATTTCCTTTGGCGTCGGGAATCGGATCACCGTGCGGGTCGAACTGCGGATTGCCCAAGAATGCCGCCAGTCGTTCTACCAGCCGATCAGAAGGAATATGCTCCAGTTCTTCGGCAATATCATGTACCTCGTCCCAGCCAAACCCTAGCGTCTCGACCAAAAAAACTTCCCAAAGCCGGTGCTTACGGATGATTTTCAGAGCCAGTTTTTCGCCCGTCGGCGTTAGGGTGACACCTTGATACTTTTTGTAATGAATCAGGTCTTTCTCAGCCAGCTTCTTGAGCATATCCGTAACAGAGGCCGCACGGGTGGCGGTACCTTCGGCCAAAGCATTGGTACTTACTTCCGCCCCCTCGGGCCCGGACAGGTTATGAATTATCTTCAGGTAGTTTTCTTCGGTGAACGAATGCTGCATGGTATAGGGCTTACTACGACGCCAATGTCAATAACGCAAAAGTACGATTTACTTATTGTATTGAAAAAGTTTAGGGTAGTCTAAAAATTAGTTTATACCTTTGTAGAGAAAATATTTTAAAGATGATTGAGACTATAAATTTGGCTTTTGTTAAAAAGCTGAATTTGAGGTTTTAGGAGAGTGCCAAAGGTAGATTTTATACTACTCAGAGCAGCACTCGGTGCATCCCTGTTTCCTGTGTTATTTCTTAAAAATACTTAAATGAACAAAAACGTACTGATCAAAAAGGAAGATACACGGCTTTCCACGGAGCTACTTCCTTCATTACCGGAAGTATATTCCACCATCAATGTTCCCGAAGGCCAGGGCTGGTGGAAAAAGATGGCCGCTTTTATTGGCCCTGGCCTGATGGTAGCCGTAGGGTATATGGACCCCGGCAACTGGGCTACCGACATTGAAGGCGGCTCGCGTTTTGGCTACACGTTGCTATCGGTAATTCTGATTTCTAACCTGTTCGCCATGCTCCTGCAGCACCTGTCGCTGAAATTAGGGATTGCAACAGGCCGCGATCTGGCTCAGGCCTGCCGCGACTACTATTCACGTCCGGTATCGTTCTTACTCTGGATTCTATGCGAAATAGCCATTGCTGCTTGCGACCTGGCTGAGGTTATCGGGTCCGCCATCGCGCTCAATCTGCTGTTCGGTATGCCGCTGGCCGTGGGGGTAGTCCTAACCGGCTTTGACGTACTGTTGATCCTCTACTTTCAGCACAAAGGGTTTCGGGTACTGGAAAGCATCGTGGGCGGACTGATCGCGCTAATTATGGCTAGCTTTATCTACGAAGTGATCGTGGCTGAACCTTCTCTGGCGGGTATTCTGGGAGGGCTGGTACCCCAAGCCAAGGTAGTGACCGACTCTACGGCCCTATACATCGCTATTGGTATTCTGGGAGCTACCGTAATGCCCCATAACCTGTATCTGCACTCGAGCATCGTCCAAACCCGAAACTACAAACGGGACGAAAACGGCAAGCGTGCGGCTATCAAGTTTGCTACCATTGACTCCACAGTGTTTTTAGGCCTGGCTTTCTTCGTCAATGCGGCTATCCTGATCCTTTCAGCGGCTACCTTTCACACCAACGGACGCTTTGAAGTCGCGGACATTACCGATGCCTACCATTTGCTCGATCCGTTGCTGGGCGTAAAGTGGGCCAGCATATTTTTTGCCGTGGCGCTACTGGCTTCCGGGCAAAATTCTACTTTGACAGGTACCCTGGCCGGGCAAATCGTGATGGAGGGCTTTCTGAACCTGCGGCTCAAGCCCTGGCTACGGCGGCTCATCACCCGGCTTATTGCCATTGTCCCTGCCCTGACGGTAGCGATTCTCTATGGAGAAAATGGCGCAGCTGAGCTCCTGGTACTTAGCCAGGTGATCCTTTCCATGCAGCTGAGTTTTGCCGTTATTCCCTTGATCATGTTTACCAGCGACCGGACTAAAATGGGCCCCTTTGCCAATACCCGCCGGCTCAATGTCATTAGCTGGCTTGTGGCCGCAATCATCCTGATTCTGAACGCGTATTTGCTGTGGGATACGTTTTTTTAAAGGAGAGTAGCGCAGAGTACCTAGGAAGAAAAGAAATTTTGTCCTGCTCAGGCTTGGACTTTTTCGACGTACCCCGAAATTTAACATCAAAATATCTTCACACAACGGTATATTTCCTACTTTTGGCGACTTTTTTGCTAATCATGGCATAGTATCCAAGAGGAAATCCGTCGTTCATGGATAATCATAAAAATTTAGAAAAAGTATCAGCTGCGGGGCTTCTGGTAGCTCTGGGGATCATATTTGGAGATATAGGTACCTCTCCCCTGTACGTATTGCGGGCCATTGCCAGTACCGAAACTATTTCAGAATTGCTTATTCTGGGAGCACTTTCCTGTATTTTCTGGACTATTACCCTGCAAACCACTATTAAATATGTGATTCTGATCCTGCGGGCCGATAATAAGGGCGAGGGGGGGATTTTTGCTCTCTTTGCGCTGGTACGACGTCATGCCCGTTGGCTGACGGTACCGGCCATCATAGGCGGGGCTACCCTGCTCTCGGATAGTATCATTACGCCGCCTATTTCGGTTTCTTCGGCAGTAGAAGGTATCCGCGCGATCTACCCTACCATCGAAACAATACCGATCGTAATCATAATACTTACCATTCTGTTTACGATACAGGTATTTGGTACCAATAAGGTAGGGGCTGCGTTTGGCCCGGTGATGCTGGTGTGGTTTGTCATGCTGGGTACGGTGGGCGCTTTTTCACTTACTCATGATCCGGGTGTACTTAGAGCTTTGAGTCCACACTATGCCTACCAGCTACTGGTAGAGCACCCGGGGGGATTCTGGCTGTTAGGGGCTGTGTTTCTGTGTACTACGGGCGCCGAAGCCCTGTATTCTGACCTGGGACACTGCGGACGGGGTAATATCCGGGTAAGCTGGATTTTTGTTAAATCCTGCCTGCTGCTGAATTATTTCGGGCAGGGTGCGTATGTACTCAAATTCAATGGTCAAATGCTGGCCGAGCGCAACCCATTCTACGAAATCATGCCGCTGTGGTTTCTGCCGTTCGGTATCGGCATCGCGACTATTGCTACGGTTATTGCCAGTCAGGCTATGCTAAGCGGCGCTTTTACGCTTATCAGCGAGGCCATCCGGCTCAACTTCTGGCCGAAAGTACGGCTGGTGTACCCTTCTGACCAGAAAGGACAGTTGTACGTACCCAGTATCAATTTTCTACTCTTTGCGGGATGTATAGGAGTCGTGTTGTATTTCAGGGAGTCATCCAAGATGGAAGCCGCTTACGGGCTGGCGATTACCATGACTATGATGATGAATACGATTCTGTTTGGCTACTACCTGTATATCAAAAAAGTAAACATGTGGTGGGTAGCAGGCTTCGTAGTTTTTTATATGCTTATCGAGGGGTGCTTCCTGGTAGCCAATATGCTCAAGTTTACCCATGGAGGCTGGGTAACCGTACTAATCGCCGGGGTAATGGGCGGCGTTATGTTCGTGTGGTTAAGGGCTTTCTATATCAAGCTCCGGCTTACTGAATATGCCAAACTGGAGAACTATCTACCTGCGCTCCGCGAACTCAGCCGCGATATCAGCATACCCAAGTACGCCACGCACCTGGTATATATGAGTAATGCTTCCCGCGCCAGCGAAATTGAAACCAAGGTGATTTATTCTATTTTTCAGAAACGCCCCAAACGCGCCGATATCTACTGGTTTGTGCACGTAGATACGCTGGATGAGCCGTATACGATGGAGTATAAAGTGGATGTGCTAGAAGAGGATGATGTGATCAAAGTAACATTCCGTCTGGGTTTCCGGGTAGAGCAGCGTATTAACCTGTTTTTCCGTCGGGTGATCGAAGATATGGTTAAAAACCGGGAAGTGGACATCACAAGCCGCTACGAATCACTCAGCCGCCAGAACATGACCGGAGACTTCCGCTTTGTGGTTCTAGAGCGTTTTCTTTCGTTCGAGAATGACCTACCCTACTTTGAGCGGATCGTGATGAAAGCATATTTTTTCATCAAGGATTTCACTACCTCCGAAGACAAATGGTTTGGGCTGGACAGTAGCTCCGTCAAAGTAGAGCAGGTACCTCTGGTCATTCGACCCGCCGAAAATGTCAAACTCCGGCGGGTGTATAGCTAGGTCAGCGAATTCATTGAAACGCAGGAGATACTCTGGTCGAGCCAAACTACTTGTCCCAGATTCCTTCCAGCGTGTAGTCGGTACCCGGTTGTGCCCAGGTTTCGCCATTGATGAAGCGAAAATGCTGATCCATTTCGCTGATGCGGGCCATGTCGTCGCTATCCAGCTTAATTTCTGCAGCCTCAAAGTTCTCCTGGATTCGCTCGGGATTGACCGATTTAGGAATCACCACGGTATCGCGGTTAATAGCCCAGGCCAGTAGTACCTGCGCCCAGCTACAACCGTACTTTTCTGCAATCTCGGCAATCGTCTCGTTCTCCGAAAGATTAGGGTCGTCTTCTTTCTTTAACCGCTCAGGTCGATCACCTGAACCCAAAGGCGAATAGGCTGTCAGTTGGATACCATTTTTGTGGCAGAAATTGACCAAAGCGTTTTGTTGCAGGAAAGGGTGCATCTCCACCTGGTTCATGGCGGGCTTGATACGAGCCGTCTCGAGCAGGGTTTTAATTTTTGGAACATTGAAATTGGACAACCCAATGTGGCGAGTCAGTCCAGCGTCTACGCAATCTTCCATAGCGGCCCAGGTTTCGGAAAGGGGTACCTCCGTGAGACTTAGGAAGTCGCTGCTGTCTTTAGGAAAAGCTACGCCTGCTTTCAGCGCAACCGGCCAGTGAATCAGGTAAAGGTCCAGGTAATCCAGTTGCAGATCCTTCAAGGTTTTTTCCAGCGCCGGACGTACATGCTCCCGTTGGTGAGCACTATTCCACAGTTTAGAAGTGATCCACAGCTCTTGCCGTTGTACTATGCCCTCAGCGATCATATCGTGTAGGGCATGGCCGATTTCAACCTCATTGCCGTATATGGCCGCGCAATCAATATGCCGGTATCCTACCTTAATGGCTTCTTTCACAGCTTTGTATACATCTCCTTCGGCCGATTTCCAGGTACCTAGCCCTAAGGCGGGAATAGCGTCATTGGGACCAATTTGTATTGTTTTCATGAATCGTGGGTAAGGTTTAATTTAAAAATAGTAGAGAAAGACAAGTACGTATAAAACCATTCCGAAACCAAAAATGATCGTGATATAGGGCCATCGTCTCTGATTTTTTTGTGGAAAGTGTGCGGTCTAACGCCCTAGGTCAAGCGAATTGCCCTTACCTTTGACCATTAAAGATCAATCTATCTATTTCCTGATTCATGAAAATTCTTATTACTGGCGGAGCTGGTTTTGTCGGTTCATCACTGGCGATTGCCCTGAAAACCAACTATCCCGACTATCAGATTTTTGCCCTTGATAATCTTAAAAGAAGAGGGTCAGAGCTTAATATCAGTCGTCTGAAAAAAGTGGGTGTAGAGTTTGTCCACGGCGACATCCGTAGTAAGGAAGATTTCGACGCTCTGCCTGCCGTAGATACGGTGATCGAGGCATCTGCCGAGCCATCAGTGTTGGCCGGGCTGGATGGTACCCCCGATTACCTGATCAATACCAATCTGTTTGGTACGGTCAATTGTCTCAATTATGCCTTGAAACACAAGGCTGCCTTTATATTCTTGTCTACCAGCCGGGTGTACCCTATCAAAACGCTGGAGACACTGAATTTTGTGGAAGAAGAAACCCGCTTTGCGCTGGCCGACGAACAGCCCGTGCCAGGCGCATCATCCAAAGGCATTGCCGAGGACTTTCCGTTGGATGGTGCCCGCTCGTTGTATGGTACCACCAAGCTGGCTTCCGAATTGCTGATTCAGGAATACAATGAATTCTATAATCTCAAAACCGTCATCAATCGTTGCGGCGTCATTACCGGCCCGTGGCAGATGGGCAAGGTAGACCAGGGTGTCATGGTACTGTGGGTAGCGAAGCATTATTTCCAGCAGCAACTGGGGTACTTTGGCTACGGCGGCACGGGTAAGCAAATCCGTGATATGCTCCACGTAGCCGACCTCTACCGTCTGATCGACTGGCAACTACATAATCTCGACCAGGTCAATGGTCAAATTCTTAATGCGGGCGGCGGACTGGAAAGCAGCGCGTCGTTGCAGGAGCTGACGGCTATCTGCCAGGAGGTGACCGGCCAAACTATTCCGATCAAAGCCGTAGCCGAAACCCGCACGGCCGACATCCGCCTCTACGTGACTGACAATACCAAAGTGACCGCACTCACGGGCTGGAAACCGGAAATCGGTATTAAACAGATCGTGCAGGAAATTGCCGAATGGCTGGCAGAGAATGAGGCCGATCTAGGGCCGATTTTAAAGTAGGGGTACATCCGTGCCACGGTTCAAAACCGTGGCACGGAGACCAAGTTTGAAAGGAGATTTTTAAATCGCCATTTTATCGACTACATTTTTCACAACCTCCGAAAAATAGGCACCATTGTAAGGTCCGAACCAACTCATAGTCACGGTTTCGTACAGATTTTGGTCAAAATGGCGATCGTCGGTAATGTACCCTGCATAGGCACCGTCGAAGCTCGTTACCATCAGATGCAGACCTCGGTCAGCGGCGTACGCGCTTAATTCGGCCATAAGTTCACCCGAAAAATCGCAGGGCAACCCCACCAACAGAATATTGCCAATACGTAGCGCTTTCACGAACGAAGGATAATCGCCGAACGCCCAACGAAATACCCAGGGGCGTAGAGCCCAGGTTGTATTGAGCCGGGGGGTAGGTTCGCGCAAAGGTAGCTCTACTGTAAAGGCTCGCAAGGTCGTAACGGGTTCGAGTTGTATACTATCAAAACCTGACTGAATGGCCGTTTCCACCCCGTCGGCCTGGTGGGCTACCTGCTCAAAGTCTGTTTCTCCAATTTCCTTCGGTCCCATACTCCCTACGGCCCCGGCCATGAAAACAGCAAAATCGGCCTCGCCGTCTTCCAGGGAATCTACCAATGCGCCGGCATAATCGCGGGAAAGAGCGTAATTTTTAGAATCCAGTACCGTCGAATGCGCTGCATAGGAACTGAGCAAAGCGGTGCGTCCGTCGGCCCCCCGGAGATACACATTGCGCACCCACGGATCGAGGGTACCTTTGTCGCCTATCAATCGGTTGCGAATATCCACCGTATCCTGCACCTGAAGGTACCCTACCTGTACGGGCTGCCGATTCTGTTGCGCGGTGCGGATAGCCTGAATCATGGCGTCGGCAATGCGTTCAGCAATGGCCGGATCGTAGCTTCCGGCAAAAAGCTTGCCTGTGATGGTATCACCCCAGCCACCAATACTATTGTGGCTGTGGATAGCGCCCAGATAAACCTGGCTAAACGACAAACCTACCTCGGATAAACGCTTTTTCAAGGCTTCTGTAACTGTGGGCGGCACAATGAGAAGATCAGCCACTACCAGCACGGCCTGCATAGCACCGTTGTCGAAGGCCAGCGCCCGCACATAGACCGAATCGTGAATGCTAGTGTAGGGCTTGCCCCGGCGGTTGCCGTAGCCTGCCATCGGTCCGGGCTGAGAAGGTGTAATGTTTACCTTGGCCCAGCCCGCCCGTATCGGCTGTGCGGTCGTATCGGTCGAAACCTCGACCGCACCGATGTTTCGCTGCCACTCCTTGTAATAATCCATGTCATGGTAGGGCGTGTAGTCGATCGTCGTGACCAGACACGCCAGGGCGATAATCAGGAACAAAGCCAGGCCGGCCAGTATTTTGAGAAAGGTTTTCAAAGGAGCATCGTGCTAGAATACGGGATGTAGGATTAGCTTCAAATATACACGCTAATCCACTTCCATTTTAATAAATCAAAAAAAGTAGGAAACTTGCCAAATCTGGAATTTGTCGACTTATAAAAATAATTGTCTGTCTTTAACGTATTACGAAATGAGACCCTACCTGCTGGCTGAAACAAACTGGAAAGCCATCCAACACGAGAAGTTTGAACTGGCTATTCTACCCTGGGGTGCCACCGAAGCCCACAACTACCACCTACCCTATGCTACCGATGTGTACGAGGCCGATCACATCGCTGCCGAATCGGCCCGGATCGCCTGGGAAAGAGGTGCCAAAGTGATTGTGCTACCGACGGTACCCTTCGGTGTCAACAGTGGACAGACCGATATTCTGCTTGACCTGAACATGCATCCCAGTACCCAACTGGCTGTGCTAAACGATATTATTGAGGTACTTAATCGACAGGGGATTCACAAATTGCTGGTACTTAACAGCCACGGCGGTAACGACTTCAAACCCATGCTGCGTGAGCTAGGGGTAAGGTACCCCCAGATGCACCTGAGTTTTTGTTTTTGGTTCAATATCCTGGACCGCCAAACCTATTTTGAAGAAAAAGGGGATCATGCCGACGAACTGGAGACCAGCGTGATGCTACACCTCCGCCCCGACCTGGTACTACCCCTCGAAGAAGCCGGTGACGGCGCGGCTAAGACCCATACCCTAGCTGCCTTC
>Ga0114915_1000796_pt1 | contig 14074 bp, 8 predicted proteins | sample MalvirAntarct_55_FD_87288 | JGI IMG/M metagenome (GOLD analysis project Ga0114915, IMG submission 87288) | Marine viral communities from the Global Malaspina Expedition - Malaspina viral metaG Antarct_55 | ecosystem: Environmental > Aquatic > Marine > Oceanic | place: South Georgia Island...
CAATATCGGCAAACGATTTTGACGCCACTGCCCCACCCTTCGGCCGACACATCGGTGCTGATGAAAGCCGCAATGGCAGGTCTTCGTAAAGGCTTTGTGGCAGGGTTTCGTTACCACAAGTGTGGTGTCATATTGGGCGAGATTGGCCAGGCAGATGGCCAGCAAACTGATCTTTTTGCCACGGTCGATGATCCTAAGCGGCTGCGGCTGATGGGTCTAATGGATAGCATTAATAAGCATCAGGGCGCAGGCACACTGCACGTCGCTAGCACGCAATTGAGTGATGCTTGGCATATGCGGGCCAATAATCGCTCACCGCGCTACACCACGTGCTGGAATGAGTTTCCAGTGGCGTATGCTTAGGCGCATATAGATTAAGTGGCTGATCTCAACCATGGAGCTGAGCCATCAGCTTTAAGCTCATTCAGTTAAACTTACCAGAACTCCGATTTTCAACAGGAAACCAATCATGAAAAATACGTTTATGGCGATAGCACTGGCGGCGTTGACTGCCAGCACACAGGCGTTTGCCGCCGCAGAGCCACTGAAAGCGCAAGCCCCCGGCTTCTACCGCATGATGCTTGGGCAAACTGAAGTCACAGTGCTAAATGATGGCACCGTCGACTTACCCGTCGATCAGCTATTGCAGCAAGATGCCGCGAAAACGATTGCCGCACTCCAGAAGGTGCATCAGACCGCGCCGCTAGAAACCTCGGTAAATGCTTACCTAATAAACACCGGCAAAAAGCTTGTGCTAATTGACGCCGGCGCCGGCAGCTTGTTTGGCCCAACACTAGGCAATGTCAGTAAAAATCTAGCGCTAGCCGGCTACACGCCCGAGCAAGTTGACGAAATTTATATCAGCCATATGCATGCCGACCATGTCGGCGGCCTAAGCAAAGACGGCAAAATGGTCTACCCCAATGCCACCGTGCGAGCCGATGCTACAGAGGCTGCGTATTGGCTTAGCGAGGCTGAAATGGCGAAAGCGCCAGACGATAAAAAAGGCTTTTTTAAGAATGCGATGGCATCACTAAAGCCCTACCAAACGGCGAATCGCTTAAAGACTTTTTCTGGCAAAACCGAGTTAGCAGCGGGCATTGCCGCCCAGCCGAGCGCAGGCCATACGCCAGGTCATATCAGCTATATGGTGCAAAGCGGTGATCAGCGCTTATTGGTGCTCGGCGACATCATTCACGTTGCCGCCGTACAGTTTGATCGACCTGAAGTGACTATCGCTTTTGACTCAGATGCGACTGCGGCTAAAAAGCAGCGTTTGGCGTTATTTAAGCAGGCGACGGAAACTGGCCTACTCGTTGGCGCAACGCATTTGCAATTTCCATCGTTGGGCTACATAAACGCCAACGGTAAAGGCTACCGCTGGGTGCCATTGAACTATCAGCGCATCAAGTAACTCAGCGCATCTGCCCTAGCGGGCCGTTAATGGCTTGCTGGGAGGCAGCATGAATTATCGCGTTGCCGTGCGCTCATTGTGCGAATTTACGGCTAAGACCGGCGATCTAGACCTGCGCTTTACGCCCGCGCCTAGCCCTGAAGAAGGCATGCATGGTCATCGTGTTGTGCAGCATCGACGCCCCAATTATTACGAAGCTGAGATAGACCTTAAAGCGCATTATCCGGGCTTAGAAGTTATTGGCCGCGCCGATGGCTACGACCCAGAACTCAACCGCTTAGAAGAGATCAAAACCCACCGCAGTGATATTGAGCGCATCCCTGACAATCATCGTGCGCTTCATCGCGCACAAGCCTTGATTTACGGCCACATGCTCTGCAGCCAGCGCGGCCTTAAATCATTAGAAGTCGCCGTGGTTTACTACCACGTGATCACCGCGGAAGAGACTACAGAGCCGGAGACGTTTAGCGCGGCGGACTTAGCTTTGTTTTTCAATATGCATTGCGAGCGCTTTTTAGCGTGGGCAGAACAGGAAACCGCGCATCGTGAAGCGCGTAATCAGTCGCTCGATGTACTTGAGTTTCCACATGCCACTTACCGCGATGGCCAGCGCGACTTGGCCAAGGCCGTTTATCGTGCGGTGAAACATGAGCACGCTTTACTGGCACAGGCCACCACCGGCATCGGCAAAACGCTGGCTACTATTTTTCCTCAGCTGAAGGCGATGCCGGCATCGAACATCGACAGGCTATTTTTTCTCACCGCGAAAACACCCGGCCGGCAATTAGCCCTCGGCGCATTTCACACGCTGCGCGAACATCACCCATTGCTGCGCATTCGTGTTTTAGAGTTAGTTGCGCGCGAAAAAGCCTGCATTTATCCAGATCGCGCCTGTCATGGCGAGTCTTGCCCCTTGGCTGAAGGTTTTTATGATCGTTTGCCAGATGCGCGCGCCGAAGCCGTTAAGGCCGCGTGGCTAGACCAAAAGCGAGTTAGCGAGATTGCTCAGGCTCATTCGATTTGCCCCTACTACTTGAGCCAAGCCATCGCCCCCTGGGCCGATGTTTGTGTCGGTGACTACAACTATTATTTCGACATGAGTGCCATGCTCTACGCGCTCACGGTGCTCAACGAATGGCGCATTACGCTACTGGTCGATGAGGCGCATAACCTGATCGAACGCGGGCGCGGCATGTACACGGTATCGCTGAGCCAACACGCGCTGATTAGCGCCTTTGATGCCAGTCCATCTGCACTCAAACGCAGACTCACCGATCTTAATGCGGTTTGGCATCGGCGCTTTCGCGACTTCACTAATGGCTATACAGCACTTGCCGATGTGCCTGATGAGCTGATCAAAGCCCTGCAAGTTGTGGTCAGCCACATCACCGATTGGCTTAGTGACAACCGCCAAATGGCGCCTGAGATTTTACGTTTCTACTTCGATGCGCTGCTGTTTCTTCGGCTCGCTGAGCAGTACGGCGATCACGCGCTATGTGACATCATCATTGATGATCCAAAAGACCCGAGCACGCTCAATACAGTGAGCATTCGCAATATTTTGCCAGCACATTATTTGCGCCCACGATTTGCTACTGCCATCAGCTCTACCTTGTTTTCGGCGACGCTGAGCCCGACTGATTTTTATCGCGATATGTTGGGTATGCCTGACTCCACTAAAGCGATCGATGTCGACTCGCCGTTTTCGTCAGCGCAGCTGCGCGTTCGCATTGCGACGAATATATCCACACGCTATCAAAATCGAGCGCAAAGCTTACCGGCTGTCTGTGAGCTAATAGCCAAGCAATGCGCTGAGCAGCCTGGCAACTATTTGGCCTTTTTTAGCAGCTACGACTATCTGGCCGCCGCCGAGCAGCATCTCGCTAAATGCTACCCCGAGCTGTGTTTACGGCTACAACAGCGTGATATGAATGAGGCGAATCGGCAGGCTTTTGTTGACAGCTTTGGCAATGATAGTGAGCAGCTGGGGCTAGTCGTATTAGGCGGCGCTTTTGGTGAGGGCATCGACTTGCCGGGCAAGCGTTTAATTGGCGCGTTTGTCACCACGCTGGGCATGCCCTCGCCTACCGATATTAATAAGATTATCGAAACGCGAATGGAGACGCAGTTTGGCAGCGGCTTCGATTACACCTACCGCTTCCCTGGCCTGCAAAAAGTGGTTCAGGCCGCTGGCCGCGTTATTCGCGACACCAGCGATACCGGCGTTGTCTATCTACTCGATGACCGTTACGCCAGACCTGAAAACCTCAATTTGCTACCTTCGTGGTGGCAAATTGAGGGGGTTTAGCTAAATCATCACAGCGCAGCGATTAAAATCTCGCGGCTTATCTCGGGCGTGATGGCCTTCTGCTCACCGAGTTTGACCATGCCATGCTGAGTAAGTTTAGCGATCAAACCATCAATCGCGGCCTCGCCTAAGTCCACATGCGATAGGCGTGTTGGTACTTGCATGGCAGTGAAAAATTGCTCAGTTAGCTCAATGGCGCGTTGAATGCGCGACTCTTCGTCGCCATCAGTCAGGCCCCATATCCGCTCTGCGTACTGCAGCAGTTTCTCGCGCTTCGCTTCCTTACGAACTTTCATCACGGCAGGCAATACGATCGATAGCGTGCGAGCATGATCAATGCCATAAGCACCGGTTAGCTCGTGCGCAATCATGTGCGTAGACCAGTCTTGCGGTACGCCTGAGCCAATTAAGCCATTTAAAGCCATGGTTGCCGCCCACATAATATTGCCGCGAATAGCCAGGTCATTTTTAGTCTCGACAGCTAATGCTTTCGGGCCTTCTTCAATAAGCGTAAGCAGCAAGCCCTCGGCGAAACGGTCTTGCACCTTGCCGTTCACGCTATACGTGAGGTATTGCTCCATAGTGTGAATAAAGGCATCAACGACACCGTTGCTGATTTGACGATCAGACAAAGACAGCGTTACTGCAGGGTCTAGCACGGCAAATAACGGCCTCACCAATGGGCTGCTAAAAGGCAGCTTATTGCCGTCACGAGTGACCACCGCGCCAATATTCGACTCTGAGCCGGTGGCAGGCAGCGTTAAGACACAGGCAAGCGGTAATGCCTTTGTGATGGGCTGCCCTTTAGCGACAAAATCCCAAGGATCATCGCCCTCAAACACGGCTGCAGCGGCGATAAACTTAGTGCCGTCAACGACAGAGCCGCCGCCAACCGCTAGCAGGAAATCAATACCATGCTCGCGAATCGGGTCTAGCGCTTTCATTAAGGTCTCGTAGCTTGGGTTGGGCTCAATCCCGGAAAACTCAAACCAGGTGTGCTCGCTCAATGCGGCAACAATTTGATCGTAGACACCATTGGTTTTAATTGAGCCGCCACCGTAGGTAACTAAAACCTTAGCGTCTTTCGGAATGGCTTGGCTTATCGCCTGAATTTGACCTTCGCCAAACAGTATTTTCGTGGTGTTTTGAAAACTAAAATTCAACATGTTTATTTCCTTATCTATTCAATGAAGCTGGCTAGCTTAGGAGGCTAGTGCAGCAAGTAATTTTTCTGCCGCAAGTTCAGAGCTTGCAGGATTTTGGCCAGTAATCAGTAAGCCATCTTGAACAGCAAATGCTTGCCAATCGCCTACTTTTTGGTAGTCACCACCGCGCTTAATTAGCTCGCTCTCTAGTAGAAATGGCACTACATCTGTTAATTGCACAGCATCCTCTTCGCTGTTACTAAAGCCGGTTACCGCTTTACCTTTAACGACGTAGTCGCCAGCAGCATCTTTAATGTTCAAAAAGGCTGCGGTTGCATGGCATACCGCAGCAACGGGTTTATTGGCTAACAGGAAAGACTCAATTAAAGCGATGGAGTCGCTACTGTCGGTTAAATCCCACAATGGACCATGTCCACCGGGATAAAACACTGCGTCATAATCTGCTGCATTAACATCGGCCAGCTTTACCGTTTTTGCCAACAAGGCCTGCCCTTCTACATCATCATCAAAGCGGCGGGTTGCCGACGTTTGAGCATCTACTGATTCACTTTTGGGATCGATAGGCGGCTGACCGCCTGCTGGTGACGCGAGTGTGATGTGAACGCCTGCATCAACAAACGTGTAGTAAGGGGCAGCAAACTCCTCAACCCAAAACCCAGTTTTCTCCCCGCTATTACCCAGATCGGCATGAGAGGTAAGGACCATCAATACCTTTTTAGCATTTGCGTTAGTCATGATTTATGTACTCCTATACATCGTGAATGGGTGGCTTACTGTTTCAGCCTCTAACCTTGGCATGCAGTGTATTGGCGCACGGCGAATCGAACAATACGGATAGAATTGACTACATTAGATGAATAATTGATACAATCAGCCATGAACTTATCCTTTGAACAACTTAAAAGCATGGTGGTTTTTGCTCAAGTAATTGAGCAGGGCAACCTGAGTGCGGCGGCTAAACACATCGGGATATCTCGTGCTTCAGTCAGTTATCACCTCAAAAAACTGGAGTCACAGCTAGGTGTAAAGCTACTCAATCGCTCAACGCGCGCTATTGCCTTAACGGAAACTGGCATGGCGTATTACCAGTCCTGCCGCATCATTGCGGAGCAAGCCACTACGGCAAATCTGCAAATTGAAAACCTTAAAAATGAGCCCGAAGGTTCATTAAAAATCACCTGCCCCGTCAATGTCGGCTTACAAATAGTGGTGCCTGCGCTGAATGGCTTTCGCCGGCTTTATCCTAAAATTGACTTAGATGTCATGCTCACCGATGAAGTGGTGAATATCATGCAGGAAGGCATAGACCTTGCTATTCGTGGTGCGCCGTTGGCCGACTCCGGGCTGCAAGCTACCAAGCTGTCGACATTGCCGACCTGCCTTTGTGGAGCACCGGACTACCTCGCAAAACGCGGTCGCCCCACCACACCCGCAGAGCTAGAGCAGCATGACTGGGTTATTTATAAACTGACTGCTGGCGCTATTAAGCTACGTAAAGGTAGCCGCTCGTATAGTGTGGCCGTGAAAGGCAGTATAAGCACCAATAACGCTGCTGCTCGTACAGCCTTTATTGAAGGCGGGCATGGCCTAGGAAGAGTTCCACTCTACGATGCCTGGCCTAAGATTCAGGCCGGATCGTTGGAGCGAGTGATGGACGATTATCAACTCAATGATATCGAGGTCTATGGCGTATTTCCGCCTGGCAGCGCTGGCTCAAAAAAGCTGAGGGTGCTAATCGATTTCCTCAAAGACTACTTCAGCAAGTTTGATCGCCAAGCACTGATAACCTCTGCTGTGGACGCCTAGCAATGCCCTCTATTTAGGCTCAAATGCTCGGCGCGATACGGTTTGCACCCCAGCTCGACTCAATCAGCGATTTCACATTTTGATAGGACTCGGCCGGCACTTTTTCAGGCTCTCCGTAATCGAGCGTGTCGTAGTGGAAAATATATAAGCGCGAGGTAAACAGCTCAAACGGTAGCGAGGCTTCGCCAAAACGCTCGCCATGCCCAGCCGTACTAACAATGACCTCGTTACCCCAATCTTGACCGCTGTCATTGTTGGGGTTGAAGGAGTAAACGCGCATTTCCGAGTCTTGATCCAGCGCCACTCGCATGATGGCGATGGCGTGCCATCCGATAAATCGCGCGGCACTATCGGTAATGGCGATTCCCGCTGGCTGAGGATGAATCAAGGGCTGGTTACCGTTGTAAAACGGGTGATAATGCGCATGAAAATTACGGATAAATTCTTCTAAATCAATGAGATGACCAGTTGCAACATCGACATTGATGCAAAATCCGCGGCCAACCCACCAGCCGTGAAACTCAGGATTAATCCAGCGATGCGGATCACCCTCACGCCCGAGACACAAACGACCCATTTCTAAATAGCTGGCATCGAGATGGGGCACCAACAGCATCGACACTGGATCAAGATCAAATGGCAAAGGCGACGTGGAAGCATCCAGACATTTTCGCGATGAAATCTGCTGACCTTCGAAGTGCATGGTCAGGTCATTGTCACGCGCAATGGAGGTGATCATTTGCAGCAAATACGTGGGGTCGCTGGTTGCCCAAATCGAGAGCGCCCTTGCCGATTGGCAGGTAGGGTTATTGCCCTGGCCAATGCCTAGCGGCGAGCCCAGCATGCACACCACTCCCTCTAAAAGCCGTGTACGCGGAGTGATGGTGCTATCGCACATAAATTGCAGTCTGGCCTCGGCCCAAGCCGATAACGGCAGGTTGATTTGCCGCCAAAGCGATTGCGCTACGCCCTGCTGATACAAAATGCCGCGCTCAAGCAACATGGCTATGCCGAATACCGCTTGTGCGGTGGAAGGATAAACACACTCGCTAATGAGGGATTTAATTAGATCTCGATAACACACCAAACCATCGCGGCCAGTGCCGGAAAGGCCGAGCGCATCGATGAGTAAGTAGTCGTTTTCATTCAAGATATAGCGCAGAAAACTGGCGTGGTAAGGCGACACCAAGCCAGTGTCGTGCATGGCTCTGGAAAATCCCAAGGCTTCTGCTTGCAAGGCATTTTCGTCCAAGCTCGCCAAGCGCTGCTCGTAATAGACCACGCCCGGATCGCCTGTACTTTCATGGGTTGGGCCATAAAGGCTGCTCACCAGCCTTGCCGCGCCTAAGCCGCTAGAGCCCAGATCAATCCCCTCACTCGTATGGCAAATGGCTATTTGCGTGATCATGTTTTTGACGGGATTGATTTGGATTGGGCGTTGGCGCAGTAGTCGCCAAATCTCATCGATTAATTGGTCAATGATGTGCTGAAAACCAATGCGCTGAGCCAAGTGCTGCATAAGCGCTCGCGGCACCATTGCCAGCGCTCCTTGCTTAATCCGCGCGGCCTCTGAGCTAGCAGCAAAAAGCAGCTCAAGGTTGAGTGCAATAGACTGCGTTAAAAAATGATGGGCCTGCTCCGCCGAAAATTCAGCATGCTTGTAGTCGCCCAGCGCAATAGCCAGCATGCGCAACTCGCTTAGGCACTCGATAGTGACTGTCGCGGCCACAGCACTCGATAGCGCATAGGGAGTTAGCGCGGGGATCAATGCCTGCGGCTTAGCCCAATCGGTGCCGTCATAGACTCCTGCCGCATCCAGAGTTTGCGAGCGACTCTCGAGTGCGGCCACGCCGCCATCCTCAACAATAATGAGTCTGGCGGCATCTAAGATGCTTTCAACTAGTGCATATTTATCAGCAACTTGGGCTTCCACCAATGAACGTAAGGCAGCGTCAATGTTGTTAAGTAATTGCGGCAATGGATCATTTTCTAGTTTCATAAATACGTAATTTCAAAACGTTATAAAACCATACTACTACGGGCTTGGGCCTAGCCGGGCTTTTGAGCAAGCCCGTGCCGCCGTATGCACTACACGAAAAAGTCTAAATCTTCCTGAGCTTTTAGCAGATCGCGCATGGTTTCAGGGTTGTCTCCAAAGAAGAAAATCAAGCCCCAATGGGTGCCGAAAGCTGATCGATCAGGCACGGACTCTTCGGCTGGCGCGACCAATTCATGAGACTCAAAATAAGGATGCTCAGTAGTCTCTTTTGGCATTTCTAACTTACTGACCACGCGGCGTCTTGGGTATACGCCGAAACAGCCGGCATGGCCCTTCGCATCGATCACTTCACGCGGGAAGAAGGCATCGACCTCCTCTTGCGTGCTTTTCGGGTCAAACACCAACATTGACGCCTGATAAGCATTGAAGCCATAGGCTCTCTCAATAAGCTCAAAGGCTTTGAAGCCTGGTGGTCGATACGCGACCTCACCAAAATACATCACACCATCGGAGGTGACGAAGTATTCGGGGTGAATCAAACCAAACTTGATATCGAAGGTTTTGATCAGTAGCTCGACCTGTTTAGTAATAGCCGGCCGCCAGCTTTCGAGTCTGTCTGTTGCCGGCACAAACACCGAATATCCGAGCGTGACGTATTCGGAAATATTGAGAAATTTGATTTTGCCATCGTGAATCCACGCCTCAACAGCGAACTCCCAGCCGTCTAAATGGCTTTCCATTAACAGCGGGTACTCTTCGGCTGGAATGGAGTCAATTTCGGCAATCGTGCGAATCATACGGTGGCCAAGGCAACCGGCTTTATCAAAGGCTTTGACGTGGATGGGATCGTCTGGATCGCCATCGAGCTTGAGCAATGTCTGATTGACGCGCTTCATAAAGCGAATAATGTCGTCTTTCTCGTTCGCCTCTTCAAAAATACCCACGCGAATGCCGCCAAGTTGAGCACGGCGTTTCATTAATGATTTATCGCGAAATAAAATAGATTGGCCAAACATACGTGGGCTATTAAGTAAAACTGAGTTAATAGCGCCAGACCATTCAACCGTTTCTTCAAATAGCGGAATGGCAACATCGACGCCTTCAGCCTTTAATCTTTGCGCTATTTCTAAAGAGCTGTCATTTAATCGAAGAAAGTTCCAGGATATATAAGGAATTTTATTTGCCGTGCAAAAATCTTCTGCCCAATCGGGTGCAACTACGATATAGCGACGGTCAAATTGCTGAGCAGCGCGAATGGCATTAACGCTCCAGCCAAGCAGCGCAATATAGCCTTTATTAGGATCTTTCGGTGTTTCGGTGCCCTTCACGGAGTCCATGGTCGGATCGATCCAGGATGCTACTTCTGGGGATAGCTGAGCTTCTGCTGTTGTCGACATTCGTGGTTCTCCTTGCTGATAAATTCAGATAGCTGAAACACGCTTGACCTCGCATCACGCCTTAATAATTAATTAGTATATTTCAACACTAACTTTAATAAATATTTAATAAAAACATGCACCACCATAACATTTTAAGGCGCTCCTGACCAGCAAGGACATAAATACAACAACATATATGGCCTAAATAGTTAATCGTATTGTTATTAAATAATGTAGAATTAAACCGTCAATTTTCGGATTTCAGCACCAATGACCTGTACATCGCGCCAACGCCTATTGGCACTGTTCTTAGGCACATCTTGGCTATTAGGCGGCTGCTCAGTTTTGCAAGGATTCGCACCAGCAGTGACGATCAATGTGCTGGACGCAAGCGAGGCGATTGAGCTCAAGCGCGGCGACATTCTTACCCGTGGCGAGATCAGCGATGCAACGAAGCAGACATTGCGCGTGGCGGCATTAGACGCCGAGCTCTGCGCTACACCCATAGCCACGATATGCCTTGATGCACTCGCTGGCGTGACTGACGTTTCTACCGATCAACGCCTAGCAGCACTCGCAGAATTATGGCTGGCTCGCGCTCAGGCCTCTGACCCTGGAGAGGCGCAATACGCCGCTTGGTTTGAGTCAATCCGCTTCAGCTATGCCTATTTATTTTTCGGCGACCGCACACCTGGCGAGCGCGCATTTGAAGACCGCCAAACGCAAATTCGTGATTGGTACAACTACTCGGTCGAGCAGGCAGTCACCGCTAGTTTTAAGTTGTTGCATAAGCGAGCCAACCCGCTACCTGCAAACGCTATCCGTGAAATCGCTGGCTGGCAGATTCGCACAGATTTGGGCGGAGCTCATCTGCCAGGCAAGGTGGTATTACCAGACGAACTGATGCCGGCTTCATCGTTATCGTTTCGCGGCCTGCGCAGTCTGTATCGGCGCGATGGCTTTGGTGCAGAGCTCATTGCCATCATGCCAAATCAATCGCTCAACACCGCGCCAACGCAAACGGGGCGGCCGAAAAAGCGCAACGGCGATCGCTTGCCGTGGAGCGAGATGCCCGCTGCCTCTTTGACCGCCCTATTGCATCCAGATGGCGATGACTTGAGCTCCGTGCTGAGTGCGCACAGCGCTCGCTTAACGATTGATGACCCCTACGCTAAATCAACCGTACAGATTCATGGCCAGCCCGTGCCATTGGCCGCTAACTTCACCGCAGGCTATGGCGTGTGGCTAGCTCGCGCCGGCTTTAATCAACAATCGCTGCTGAGCTTACTTGGCCGAGATGGCGGCATTGACCGTCCTCACGTGTACTTGATGCAGCCTTATAATCCCAATAAACGCATTATTGTTATGCTGCACGGTCTGGCCAGTAGCCCTGAGGCTTGGGTTGAGCTCGCCAACGAAATCTTGGGCGATGATGCGCTGCGTCAGAATTATCAAATTTGGCAGGTTTACTACCCGACCAATTTACCGATCGTGTTAAATCACGCCATGATTCGCAAGGCACTGACCGATACCCTGAGCCACTTCGACCCTTCCGGTGCGGCACCGGCATCATCTAACTTGGTGTTGGTAGGCCACAGCATGGGCGGCCTGATAGCACGGCTGATGATTTCCACATCCAATGAGTCGCTGGAAAACATCGCCCCAGAAGAGCGAAAGCTAACGGCACGGCAGATTAAGGGCATGGGGCCAATGCTGCGCTTTAAGCCCTTCCCTCACGTCAGCACGTCCATGTTTATCGCAACCCCGCACAAGGGCACAGCGGCCGCCGGCAGTCGTTTAGGGCGTTGGATAGCGGGGTTTATTCGCCTGCCCATTACGGTGCTGGAGGAAGTTGCTGAAACCGTCGTGCCCAACGTGACCGCCAACATCCGCGAAAGCCTGCAACTGCTGCCCAATAGTATCGACAGCCTCGATGAAAAAGACCCGTTCATTCAAGCCGCGGCGAGCTTTGAGATTTCACCCAAGGTGCGCTATCACTCCATCGTGGCTAGGGCCAACCCGGCTCAGCCACTGGCTGAGTCCGACGACGGCATCGTGCCCTACACCAGCTCGCATCTACCTGACGCTGCATCCGAGAAAGTCATTACTTCCGGCCATAGCGTGCAGCAAAGCGCGAGCGCGATTTTAGAAATTCAGCGCATCTTGCGTGAGGGCATCACGCCGATGATTGAGCGTAAATCGATGCGCTAGCGCTTCTCCTATTTCAAGCGCTCAATCAGGCGGTATATCGCGGGCAACACCACGAGCGTGAGTAATGTACTGGTGATTAAGCCGCCTATCACGACAATGGCCAGCGGCTTTTGCACCTCAGCGCCGGTGCCCGTGGCGAGCGCCATCGGCACAAAGCCCAGTGAGGCCACCATCGCGGTCATGAGTACCGGCCGCAGGCGAGACAATGAGCCTTGTTCCACAGCGAGTGTTAACTCCATGCCCTCAGCGCGGAGTTGATTGATGCGACTGACCATCACCAGACCATTGAGCACCGCCACGCCCGAAAGCGCGATAAAGCCAATGGCGGCAGTAATGGAAAATGCGATGCCGCAAATCCACAATGCCAACACGCCACCAGACAGCGCCAACGGCACAGCGGTAAACACCAGCAATGCCTGGCGTACGCTACCCAAGGCCATAAACAGCAAGATGAGAATGAGGCCGAAACAGGCTGGCACGACTACCAGTAAGCGTGATTTGGCGGCTTGAAGATTTTCAAATTGCCCGCCCCAGTCCAGCCAACTGCCAGCCGGTAAGCGCACTTGCTCATCGATGACTTGCTGAGCCTCTTCCACAAAGGATGACAAGTCGCGACCGCGGACATTGGCCGCGACAACAACACGGCGCTTGCTGTCTTCTCGGCTGACTTGGTTCAGGCCATCTCGTAACGTTAGCGAGGCAATGCTGCCGAGGGTGACGAAGCTTTTTTCAGCCGCAGCAGTGCTTACTGCTACCGGTAATGCGCGGAGCTGATCAAGGTCGGTGCGCACGGCTTCGGGCAGGCGCACGACAACAGCAAAACGACGATCGCCTTCAAATATCTCGCCCGCCTGCTTGCCGCCAATAGCCGCGGCCACCATGTCTTGCACATCGCCCATGCGTAGGCCGAAACGCGCCAAGGCATCGCGATCAAAGTCGATATCGAGCAGGGCCTGGCCTTCGACTTGCTCAACTTTGACCTCACTTGCGCCTTCTATGCCGCGCAGCGCTTGGGCAATTTGATTGGCCGAAGCGAGCATTTGCGGAAACTCATCGCCAAAAACTTTAACGGCAACATCGGCTCTGACGCCGGAAAGTAGCTCGTTAAAGCGCATCTGAATCGGTTGCGTGAACTCATAATTATTGCCCGGCAACTGGCTAACTTTATGCTCGATGCGCTCGATGAGCTCAGGTTTAGTCAGGCTTGAATCTGGCCATTGCTCACGCGGCTTCAAAATAATGAAGGTGTCGGATGCACTCGGCGGCATAGGGTCTGCTGCCATCTCGGCGGTGCCTGTTTTGGAGAAAACGAAAGCGACTTCTTTGAATTGCTTAACGGTGTTTTCCACCTGCAATTGCATTTGGGTAGATTGCTTGATGCCTGTGCTCGGGATGCGCAAAGCGTGCATGACGATGTCTTTTTCATCTAGCGTGGGCACGAATTCGTGGCCTAGCTGCGTAAAGACTACGATGCCCACAGCAAACGATGCCATCGCAATGGCAATGGCTTTACGCGGCCATCGCATCGCCCATGCCAACGCCGGCGTGTAGAGCGCGTGTGCCTTGCTCAATAGTCGGCTTTCTTTCTCCTCAATTGTTCCGGTAAAGAAGATGGCTATTAGCGCCGGAATCAAGGTCAGCGATAGTATAAAGGCAGCCAGCAACGCCAAGATAACCGTCGCTGCCATCGGATGGAACATCTTCCCCTCAACGCCTTCCAGGGCCAGTATCGGCAAATACACCGTGATGATAATGGCCTGGCCAAACACCGTAGGCCGCACCATTTCGCGC
>Ga0114915_1000798_pt1 | contig 14051 bp, 12 predicted proteins | sample MalvirAntarct_55_FD_87288 | JGI IMG/M metagenome (GOLD analysis project Ga0114915, IMG submission 87288) | Marine viral communities from the Global Malaspina Expedition - Malaspina viral metaG Antarct_55 | ecosystem: Environmental > Aquatic > Marine > Oceanic | place: South Georgia Island...
CGCCCAGAGGATCCGCCGGTGCCAGCCTGCCGAGAACGACGTTCGCGTCGGTCACGGTCGGCTCCGTCCCGCCCTTGCCGTAGCAGGCTGGACCCGGAACGGCACCGGCGGAGCGCGGACCGACGGCGAGGAAACCACCCGCCTCGACCGTGGCGATGCTGCCGCCACCGGCGCCCACGGTGACGATCTCGATCTGCGGGACGCGGTTGGGGAAGTGGCCGACCATGCCTTCGGACGTGATCTCGAAGCGGTAGCCGCGGATCATGGCCACGTCGCTGCTCGTACCGCCCATGTCGTAGGTGATGATGTCGCCGAGGTCGGCGAGCGACGCCACGTGGGCGGCCGCGATCACGCCGGCCGCCGGTCCCGACAGCATGGAGTGGACCGGCAGAGCCGCGATGCGCTCCGCCGACCAGGTGCCGCCGCCCGACGTCATCACCGCCACCGGCCGCGCCAGGCCCTGCGCGGCGAGGGCGTTCTGCAGATTGGTCAGGTAGCGGCTCATCGGCGGTGCCACCGCAGCGTTCAGTGCGGTGGTCGAAAAGCGCTCATACTCGCGATATTCGGGCAGCACGTCCGCCGAGGCGCACAACGGCATGCCGGGCAGCATCTCGGCGCAGATCGCCGCCGCGCGATGCTCGTGCGCCGGGTTGCGATAGCTGTTGATGAAGCAGACGGCGACCGTCTCGTAGCCCTTGGCGGCGATCGCGCCGCAGGCGGTACGGACGCCGGCCTCGTCCAGCGGCTCGATCTCCTCGCCGTCGGGCCCCAGCCGGCCTCGCACCTCGCACACGTCCGAGCGGCGGACCATGCCGGGCGGACGCGTCGCCTTGATGTCGTAGACCTTCAGCCGGTTGCCCCGGCCCAGGATGAGCACGTCCCGGAAGCCTTCGGTCGTGATCACCGCCAGGCGCGCGCCCTTGCGCTCCAGCGCGGCGTTGGTGGCGACAGTGGTGCCGTGCGCGAAGGTCTGCACCTCCGGCAGCGCACCGCCGCTCGCCGCCACCGCGGCCACCACGCCGCGCGAATGATCGCCGGGCGTCGACGGAACCTTGGCGAGGCTCAACCGTCCCGCTGCAGCGTCATAGAGAACTAGGTCGGTGAACGTGCCGCCGACGTCGACACCCATCCAAAGCACTCGGCCGCTCCCATTCGAAAAAACGAAGAACAGAGACGCCGCCGCTAGCGTCCGAGATAGGAGGCGAGCACCTCCGGGTTGCCGATCAGTTCCGGCGCCGGACCGCGATAGGCGATCTCGCCGTCCTTCAGGACGTAGGCCTGGCCCGCAACGGCGGCAGCGACGCCGACATTCTGCTCGACCAGGAGCATGGTCAGGCCGCGGCTGTGCAGCAGCCTGATCGTTTCGATCAGGGCGTCGACCAGCACCGGCGAGAGCCCCACCGACGGCTCGTCGAGGAGCAGCAGCTTCGGGCGCGACATGAGCGCTCGCGCCACCGCCACCTGCTGCTGTTCGCCGCCGCTGAGCGAGCCGGCCTTGTGGGTCTGCTTGTCGCGCAGCCGCGGGAAGAGGCCGTACATCTCCTCCAGATCGTCGCGGATGCCCTTGCGGTCGTTCCTCGTCGCGGCACCGAGGTCGAGATTGTCGCGCACGCTCATGTTGGCGAAGACCTCGCGGCCCTGCGGCACCTGGACGATGCCTGCCCTGACCATCGCGTCGGACGGCTTGCCGGCCATCTCGGTCCCGAGGAACCGGACCGTGCCCTTGCGCGGCGTCACCATGCCACTGAGCGTGTTGATGATCGTCGTCTTGCCCGAACCGTTGCCGCCGAGCAGGGCGACGAGCGCTCCCTGCGGCACCTCGAAGGAGACGTCGCGGAGCACTTCCGTCACGCCGTACCAGACGTTCAGGTTGGCGACCTCAAGCATGCTGCTGATGTCCGAGATAGGCTTCGACGACGCGCTGGTCGGCGCGCACCGTGTCGGGCAGGCCCTCCGCGATCTTGCGCCCGGAGCCGAGCACGACGATCCAGTCGGAGACGCCCATCACCAGACGGATGACGTGCTCGATCATGATCAGCGTGATCCCCCGCTCGTCACGGATGCGGCGGAGCAGCGCGTCGAGTTCCGCCACACGGTTGACCGACAGACCGACCGCCGGCTCGTCGAGCAGCACGATCTTCGGCTCGTAGATCAGCGTGCGCGCGATCTCTACGATGCGCTGCTGGCCGAAGGAGAGCGCGCTGCCCGGGCGGTCCGCGAAATGGGCGAAACCGACATAGTCGAGCGCCTCCATCGCGCGCCGGCGCATCTCCGCCTCTTCGGTGCGCATCTTGGTCGTACGGAAGACGGCACCGGCCAGACCCGACGAACTCATCAGGTGCAGGCCGGCCATCATGTTCTCCAGCACGGTCATGCCGGCAAACAGCTGCGAGGCCTGGAACGTGCGGCGCAGGCCGAGGCCGGCGATCCTGCTGGGCTTCATGCCCGTGAGGCGCGTGCCGTTGAGCAGGACCTCGCCGCTCGTCGCCGGCGTCATGCCGCAGATGACGTTGAGCAGCGTCGTCTTGCCGGCGCCGTTCGGGCCGATGATGCCGGTGATCTTGCCCGGCTTGAAGTCGATGCTGATGTCGTCGAGCGCGTGGACGCCGCCGAACGCGACCGATGCGCCGATGACCTGGAGGACGGACTGCATCAATCCTCTCCAGCCTGCGCGGCGGCGGGCGCGGGCTGGACCGCCGCCCGTCGCACCCGGCGCGGCGCATAGTGCAGCGGCTCCTGCCAGCCGGGCAGCCAGCGCTTCAGGAGGACGACGACACCGGTCGGCTGGAAGAGCATGAAGAGCAGCAGCAGGCCGCCGAAAACGATCTCGATCGGGAAGGCGATCTCCTTCACGCCCTCCTGCAGGACGACGATCAGCACGCCGCCGATCAGCGAGCCGGCGATCGAGCCCATGCCGCCCAGCACGACGGCGGCCTTGTGCATCACCATCTGCAGCAGGTCGAAACTCTCCGGCCCGACGAAGCCGAGCACGCCGGCATAGAGCGCGCCGGCAGCACCGGCGAAGAAACCGGACATCGCGAAGGCAAGCGCCTTGTATTTCAGCAGATCGATGCCGAGCGACTGGGCGGCGATCTCGCGGTCGCGGATGGCGACGAAGGCCCGGCCGATCGGCGATTCCATCGTGTGCTTGGCGACGAAGAAGAGCAGCAGGCACACGACCCAGGAGATGAAGTAGATCGCCTGGCCCCCCGAGATGGGCAGGCTGCCGAAGTCGATCGGCGGCGGCACAAACCCGCCCGCGCCAAAGGTGACCGGCGTCCAGTGCATCATCAGCCATAGCGTGAACTGAGCGAAGGCCAGCGTCGTCAGCGCCAGATAGATGCCGCTGAGCCGCAGCGCCGGCAGTGCGAGCAGGGTGCCGACGCTCATCGCGATCAGCGTGCCGGCCGGTGCGCTGAACCAGTAGGGCAGCGCGAAATGCTTCATCAGCAGGCCGGTGCCGTAGGCGCCGATGCCGTACATCGCCGCGTTGGCGAAGGCGAGCTGGCCGGCGAAGCCGATCAGCAGGTTCAGGCCGAGCGACAGGATGATGAACAGGATCATCAGGTTGGCGACGAACAGGAAGTAGTGGTTGGCGCCGAACGGGATGACGAAGAGGAGGGCGAAGACGGCGAGGCAGAAGGCGCGCCGCCCCACGACATGGCCGGCGAGATGGCCGAGCATCAGACCCTCCGCCCGGCGCGCTGGCCGAACAGGCCGGTCGGCAGGAAGACCATCACGACCATGATCACGATGAAGGCCGCGACCTCCTGCAGGCCGGTGTCGATGTAGCCGGCCGAAAGCTGTTCGATGATGCCGATCAGCAGCCCGCCGACGATGGCGCCGGTGATGCTGGTCAGGCCGCCGAGCACCGCGGCGGCGAAGGCCTTGATGAAGAGGGCGAAGCCGATGTCCGGATAGAGCATCGTCAGCGGCGCCATCAGCACCGCGGCGGCGCCCGCGACGGCGGCGCCCACGGCGAAGGTGTACATGTAGACGCGGTCGGTGCGCAGGCCGACCAGCTTCGCCGCCTTCGGGTTGTCGGCCGTCGCCTGCATGAACCGGCCGGCGCGCGTCAGGCGGAAGAAGAGGACGAAGACCAGCATCACCGCCACGGCGGCGCCGACCACGACCAGCTGCTGCGACATGATCATGATGCCGCCGAACATGATCGGCTCCGGCGAGACCAGCGGCGGGAAGGTAAGGAAGTCGCCCTTGCCGCCCCACAGCCAGCGCGCCACGCCCTTCAGCACGAAGGACAGGCCGACCATCGCCAGCAGCACGCTGACCAGCGACTGGCGCTGCATCAGCGGCCGGAAGGCGACGCGGTCGACGACGATGCCGAGGACGAAGGCGCCGATCACGGCCAGCACCAGCGACGCCAGATAGGGCCAGCCGAACATCACGTGGAACGTGAAGGCCATGAAGCCGCCCAGCATGAACATCTCGCCGTGCGCGAAATTCACCACCCCCGTCGCCTTGTAGACGACGACGATGCCGAGGGCGACGAGGGCGTAGAGCGCCCCCGTCGTGATCCCCGTCGCCAGCAGATAGCTGAACATCTCCATGGCGCGGACCCGTACCTTCTGCGTGCCGACCGGCGGAGGCCCGCGGTCAGTCGATGATCGTCGGCTTGCCGTCGACCAGCTTCAGCCAGCCCGGGTCCTGGTTGCACTGGCTGGGATTGGGCTCACCGCCGCAGCTGATCTTGCCGGCGTAGACCGCGGTCTCCATGCCCTTGATCGTGCCCATCGCCTCGAGGAACTTGGCGCGGGTGAGGTCCGGTCCGGCGCGCTTCAGCGCCTCGACCATCACCTGGGCGCTGCCGATGCCGTTCAGGTTGAAGGTCGACAGCTCGTCGTTCGGGAAGAGCGCCTTGATGCGGTCGGCCCAGGGCTTCATCTCCGGGCTGCTCGGCTGGTACTTGGTCGGCGTGATCGTCTCGAACCTGTCGAGCGCGCTGTCGACGCCGACCTGCTTGCGGAAGGCGTCGAGGTCGTTGATGCCCGTCTGGCCGATCCACGCCGGGCTGTAGCCCAGCTTCAGCGAGTCGCGGATGATGACCGCACCCGGCTTCGGATAGAGCACCATGACGATCGCGTCGGCGCCCGACATGCGCAGCTTCAGCGCCTGCGGCGTGGCGTCGTTCGCGTCGATCTGCAGCTCGACATTCTCGACGAACTTGACACCCTTCTGCTCGGCATAGGCCATCAGCGGCTTGTAGCGCGCCTCGGCCCAGGCGTCGGTCATGCGGATGACCGCGATCTTCTTCGCGCCGCTCTTCAGCGCCCGGTCCAGCTGCGCCCGGCTCTCGATCGAGGAGGTGAGCTGCGTCGTGTAGATGTTCGGCTTCACCGGATCGGTGATCGCATCGGCGACGGCCGAGTTGATCACGGTCGGGATCCCCGTCTTCTCCAGCTCCGGCGTCGCCGCCAGCGTCGCGTTGGAGCAGGCGCCGCCGATGATCGCGAACACCTTCGTCTCGTAGGCCAGCTTCTTGACCGCCGCGATGGCGCCCTCGGGCTTGCAGTTGTCGTCCTCGCGGATCAGGACGAGCTTGCGGCCGTGGACGCCGCCCTCGGCGTTGACCTGGTCGAAGACCGCCTCGACGCCGTTCATCACCAGCTTGCCGTACATGTAGACCGGGCCGGCGAACGGGCCGAAGGCGCCGATCTCGATCTGGTCCTTCGTCAGACCGGGCACGTCCTGCGCTGCGGCGGGCAGCGCCCCCGCCATCGCGGCCAGTCCGGCAGCCCCCGCCAGCGTCACCAGTGTCCTGCGCATGCGCCCTCGCCTCCCCGTCGGTCGGAACTCCCACCGCCGGAACAGCAAGGACCGGGCCAACGCCCCTACCGGGAACGCCTCTTGCAAGACCCGCCCGAGACGGGAGCGCCGGCAATAGGCGCGCGGCCCGCCCGCAACGGAGGCACGCCTTGAAGGTCGGCATCTACCTCGCCACGCAGTTCACGCCCGGCACGCCGCTCGGGCCCCAGGTCGGCAACCTGGTCGAGCAGGTCCGCGTCGCCCGGGCGAACGGCTTCGCCTCGGTCTGGGCGGCCCAGCATTTCATCACCGCGCCGGTCCAGATGTTCCAGACCGTGCCGCTTCTCGCGCGGCTGGCGCCCGAAGCCGAGGGCATGCAGATCGGCCCCAACATCCTCGTCTTCCCGGCGCTGGAGCCGGTCATGGTGGCCGAGGAGAGCGCCACCATGGACTGGCTGAGCGACGGCAACTACGTGCTCGGCGTCGGCCTGGGCTATCGTGGCGAGGAGTTCGGCGCCCTCGGCCGCAGCCTCGACGAGCGCGTCGGCCGCATGCGCGAGGGCCTCGACCTCGTCCGCCGCCTCTGGACCGAGGACCGCGTCACCCACCACGGCAAGCACTTCCACCTCGACGACGTCGGCCTGTCGCTCAAGCCCAAGCAGCCGAAGGGCCCGCCCGTCTGGGTCGCCGCCGTGGTCGAGAAGGCCATCGAGCGCGCCGCCGTCCTGGGCGACGAGTGGCTGATCACCTTCTACCCGACCATCGCGGCGCTGGAGTGCCAGCTGAAGCTCTACCGCACCGCCCGCGCCGCCGCCGGCCTGCCCCCCGCCACCGACTATCCGCTCTGCCGCGAATGCTATGTCGGCCCCGACATGGCCTCCGCACTCGCCGCCGCCGAAGGCCCGCTGAAATACAAGTACGCGGCCTACGCCTCCTGGGGACAGGACAAGATCCTGGCCCACGAGGACCGCTTCGACCAGCCGTTCGACGACTTCCGCACCGACCGCTTCATCATCGGCGACGAGGCCGCCGTGCGCGACGAACTCCAGCGCTATCGCGACCGGCTGGGCGTCGAGCACTTCATCATGCGCATGCAGTGGCCCGGCCTGGACCAGGACCTGGTCCTGAAGAGCATCGAGCGCCTGGGACGCATCGCCGCTACGCTGTGAGCGGACGGCCCGATTTACACACCGCACAGGAGCGAGCCCTTGCCCACCATCACCACCGACGACGGCGTCAGCCTCTATTACGAGGAGACCGGCTCCGGCTCGCCGATCGTCTTCGTCCACGAGTTCGCCGGCGACCACCGCAGCTGGGAGCCGCAGGTGCGCGCCCTGTCGCGCCGCCACCGCTGCATCACCTACGGCGCGCGCGGCTTCCCGCCCTCCGACGTGCCGCCCGATGCCGCCTCCTACTCCCAGGCCCGCGCCTGCGCCGACATCCGCTGCGTCCTCGACGGGCTCGGCATCGACAAGGCCCATATCGTGGGCCTCTCGATGGGCGGCTTCGCCACCCTGCATTTCGGCCTGACCTACCCCGAGCGCGCCCTCTCCCTGCTCATCGCCGGCTGCGGCTACGGTGCGGAGAAGGAGCAGAGCACCCGCTTCCGCGGCGAGGCGGACATCATCGCCGACCGCCTGCGCAGCCAGGGCATGCCCAAATTCGCCGAGACCTATGCCCTCGGCCCGACCCGCGTGCAGCTCCAGAACAAGGACCCGCGCGGCTGGCGGGAATTCGCCGACCAGCTCGCCCAGCACTCCGCCGAAGGCTCGGCCAACACCCAGCAGGGCGTGCAGAAGGAACGGCCGTCGATCTTCGACCTGGAAGAGGGCATGAAGAAGATCACCGTCCCCACCCTCATCGTCACCGGCGACGAGGACTGGCCCTGCCTCATCCCCAACGTCTTCATGAAGCGCGCCATCCCCTCGGCCGCCCTCTTCGTCATGCCCAACACCGGCCACACCCTGAACATCGAGGAGCCGGACATGTTCAACCGCGCCATCGCCGACTTCGTCGCCCAGGTCGAAGCCGGCCGCTGGCCCATGCGCGACCCCCGCGCGACCATCGAAAGCATCACAGGGGTAAAGTGACGCGGCACGGCCGCGGGCGGATAGTTGGTGCGGCGTTGCGGCCGGCGGGTCGGCCGCGGCGGTGATCCGGCCGCGGGCAGCGGGATAGGTTTTTGTGGGGTTTTATGGGGGTGCCGCGGCCCCCTGTGAGACATTGTGGAACACTATTCGGGAAACGTTGCACGGCGGGCGGCGGAGCGCCTGCGGTGCGGAGGGTGGTGTTTCATTCCTTTTCATGGGGGTGTCGCGGCGGCCTATGGAACGTTGTGGAACACCGTTCGGCAAACGTTGCACGGCGGGCGGCGGAACGCCTGAGGTACGGACGGTGGTGTTTCATTTCTTTTCGTGGGGCTGCCGCGGCAGCCTGTGAAACGTTGTGGAACACCGTTCGGCGAACGTTCACGACGGAGCGGCGGAACGCGCGCGGCGGTGGGCAGTCCCGCCGCCCGGACGCGCCTCCCCGTGGCCGGCATCGCCGGCCGGTAGCGCCTGTCTCGACCATGTCCAACAGCAGTGCTCCGCGAGGGGGCACGGTCACTATATCGGATCTTTATCCTAGACCGCCAGCGTGAACCGTAGCGCAGGTGACCGAGAGCGCATCCCCTTGACGCCTGTTAGCTTGGAGCTAACATTGCATGGTGTATCGGATCGAATACAGCCGGGATGCGGCACGAACCCTCGGGCGGATGCCGCGCAATACGGCAGAGACCGTCCGGTCGAAGGTCCGGGGGCTGGCGGCCGACCCGCTGGCACCGAACAACAACGTCAAGAAGCTCGTCGGCCGCCCCGGCTATCGTCTCCGCGTCGGCGACTGGCGCGTGATCTACGAGTTGGAGGACACGGTCCGGATCATCGACGTGATCCAGATCGCTCCGAGAGGAGGCGCGTACCGATGACGACGCAGTTCATCGAGGAAGACGGCAAGCGGAAGTTCGCCGTGATTCCGATCGATCTCTACGAGCGGATGCTCGACGCGCTCGACGACCGGGAGGCCGTGCGGGCTTACGACGCGTTCAAGGCCGACCCTCAGGAGATGCTGCCGGCCGAGATGGTCGACCGCATCATCGACGGCGAGAACCGCGTGAAGGTCTGGCGCGAGCATCGCGGCCTGACGCAACAGGCGCTCGCGGACAAGGCCGGCCTCTCCAAGCCCTACGTCTCGCAGATCGAAGCCTCGAAACGCCTTCCGTCGGCGAGGGCATATCGTAGCCTCGCCGATGCGCTAGAGATTGAGGTTGCAGACCTCCTATAAGCCGGTCTCGGCGAATAAAGTGATCGCCCGCGCGAATCGGACCCGCCGCAGGGCCGTTTCGCCGGCAACGTTGGGTGCCGGCGCTATCAGCGGTTTTGCTCAACCGCGTGGAGAATAAGACTCTCAAATATGTAATACACGGAGGCCGTCACTGCTGTTGTCGAGCATTCGTGCGACGATGAATGATGGGTCTTTACTCTTATGGAAAACACTGCTCGCCATAGCGGCACAGAATCACCCAGCGAACGCCAGGCGGACAGGCTCTTGAAGCTTATACGAACGGGGAAACTGTCGTCGCCCACGCTTCGCAGCTTCAAGCGTGAGGATTGGGCGAGTGCTTTGGCCCAGAGCGGCGGCGAAGCCGCTGCCGAGGAACTCTATAACTCGGTCATGTGGTTTGCCGACGAAATCGAAGCGATTCGATCGAAGATCGAGGCACTTCGGATCGATCGTACCCCCACCGCCGCCCTGATTCGCGAACTATGCGGCCGGTGCAACTATTCCTATGTCCATTCGGAAGCGGTGCTCCGGCGAGCCGAATCGGACGCCGCACCGGACGAGTTGCCGGTGAGTTCTGGTCATGTTTTGTTTCGATCGGAGGCAGGCGATATCGGCAATGCCGACGCTTGGCGGACCGGCAGCACCGATACATTGGGTGCCGCGCTTCGCCGTGTCTTCGCGGGGGTGCGCCCAACGCGGGGTCCCGGCTTTGGCGCGGCTGAAGCAGCAGCGCGAGCTTTCGGGTTATTCAACGCACTCTACGTACTCGAATTCTATTGCGACAAGGTTGTATGGCAAGGCTGGCGCGTTGCGCGCGAGGGCGATGCCTATCGCATCCTTCCGCCCGAGCCGGATGGGTTCGGGCGGTCCTCTATCGCAGTGGATTGGCGGCGCGACCAAGAACATGGCGAATGGACCATCACGGCTGCGGCAGGCTGGAGGGAGGGTCGAGGCTTTTCGGAACGGGTCGCCTACCGCGCGAGGGTACCGTCGCCGACCCGCCCGTTTGCAACCAAAGTCGTTTTTCCTGGCCAAGGAAGCATCCCGACCGAGAATGTGCTTCGATGGCAGATTGAGGCATCAGACCTTCAGGATGTCGTAAGACACCCGCTGCCTGCCTTCCTGCCCGAGGCGGTGACGCTGGGTAATCTCATCGACGCCGCGCTGCTCATCGGCAGTGCCGGACGAGTGCTGACCAACGAGTTGCTCGCGCTGACGCCGCAGAGGTCGATGCGGCGGTTCGCCCCGGAGATTTCGACAGCGGCGATCGCTGCATTGCTAAGTGATCTTGAGTGGCGTCCAGTCAAGATTGCAGCGGTCATCGAATTCTTCACATATCGAGGTCGTGCACTTGACGGGGTCTGGTCGAAACCGCTGATTCCGTCCGATCGAAATCGGCTGATCCCGATCCTTCCAGCGATAGTAGGCCCCAATCTGTATCGCTCGGCCGAGCTTTGGCTCGCGGAAGCTGGCGGCGACGACCTGCAACGGGAGCGAGGCGCCGCTTTTGAAGTCCGGGCACGCCGCGAACTTGGCAAAGCCGTGGTCGAAAATCGTATGGCGTGTGAGGTAGCCATTGCTCGACCCTGGACGATTAAAATAAATGGCGCACGACGCGACATCGACCTCGCTATCCGGGTCGGCGCGACCGTGTTTGTCGGCGAGGCGAAGCTGAAGCGCTTCCCCGCCGCTCCCCGGGAAAACGGGCGATGGATCGACGAACTAGTCAAGGGAGCTAGACAAGCACAGTTAAGGGCGACCTATCTTGCCGATCATCCTGTCGGGGCAGCCGATGCTACAGCGTTCCGGGATGATCCGGCAAAGCTGACCTTTCACCCGTTCGTGGTCACCTCAGGGTCGTTTGGATCAGGCGTGGATATCGACGGTGTTCCCGTCATCGACTTCGACACGCTCAAGGAGTTTTTCGATCCTGGGTTTTTCGGCGTCTCCGGAGAGTTGATGCCCGGCTCGATCATTCGCCCAAACAGGATCGTCTCCTTCCGCGATGAACACGTGGATCTGGCAACGGCTCTACGGGCCTACCTAGCCGAGCCCCTACGAATTCGAGTGGTAGAGCGGGCGATGGTGCCGCTCGCCCGGCGGATCGGCGTCCACACCCGCGACGGTCACGAAATTCACTGCTGCGAGCCGATGGTCGACCATCGCCGCTTTACAATGAAAATGGCAGACCAACTACTCGCCGATAGCTCAGAACTCTGGTCGTCAGCGCTGGCGAATGCGCGGGAGCGAGAATCTTCTTAGCCAAGGTTGCCTCCCTCGTCGTCAACCGAATTCGATCAACGTGCTTCTTACCTGCCGCCAATAGGGACGCGTGCACGCCGGAAGCCCCCCTCACGCGCTCCGCAACTGCGGCAGGAACCACGCGAGCAGGCCGATCGCGGGCAGGAAAGAGCTGAGGCGGTAGACCGTCTCGATGCCGTACTGGTCGGCCGCCTGGCCCAGGATCGCCGCGGCGATGCCGCCGAGGCCGAAGGACAGGCCGTAGAAGAAGCCGCCGACCGGGCCGATGCGGCCGGGCAGCAGCGCGATGGCGTGGATCGGGATGGGCGAAGGCGCTGGACATGATCGGGTCGATGATCACCGCCGGCACGCCGGTCCGGAACAGGTCGGCAGAGTGTCGGAAGCGCCCCGCGGGAAATGGAAGCGGCGGACCGCATGGCGCCCTGCGCCCATACGATGCTCGTGTTTCGGAGGACGACCGCCTCGAGAGGCCGGCGCATGTTCAACGCGCGGAAAGCCCGCTCATCCGCCGCGCCACCGGGCATCCCGGCGGTCGCGCGCGCCTGACCGGCCGCAGGGCCGGGCGGTATGGCAGCCGCTCCGGCGTGACGATGTCCCAGGCGAGGCCGGCGCGTTCGAGGGCGTGGATCAGCAGCCAGCCCAGGTCGACCTCGCCGGGATGCAGGCCCAGACGGGCGGAGCCGGGGAAGGCGTGGTGGTTGTTGTGCCAGCTCTCGCCCATGCTGATCAGGCCGGCGGCACGGACATTGTAGCCCTGGACCGCCGCACCCTCGACCACGAAGCCCTGGTCGCCGCGCCGGTGCGCGAAATGGCCGACCAGCCAGTGGCCGGTGACGCCGACCGTCACCCGCACGCAGATGCCCCACACGACCCACGGCAGCCCGCCGACGGCGAAGAACAGCACCGCCCAGGGCAGCTGCTGCCACATCCAGGTGCGCTCCAGGATTGCGTAGACGCGGTCCTCGACGAGCCGCGGTTCCAGCCGGAAGGCGGGCGGCCGGTCGAGGCGCAGGGTGCAGTGCATCTGGCGCCAGCCGTCGCGCCAGAAGCCGCCGCGATGCGCGAAATAATCGTGGCACACCGCCTGCCGCTGCGCCCAGTCGCGCATGTCGTGCAGACGGAGCATGCCGACGGGACCCGCCATCCCGACCAGCACGCCCAGATAGACGAAGACATGCTCCAGCCAGAGCGGACAGCGGAAGCTCTTGTGGATCAGCAGCCGGTGCATGCCGACCGAATGGCCGGCACAGAGCGTCACCGCGCTGGTGGCGAGGAACAGCGCGAAGGCGCCCCAGGTGAAGAAGAGCCCGCCGAGCAGCAGGGCGGCGGCCGTCATCGCGCCGATCCAGAGCGACTTCGCCGGCGCCCAGACGATGCGGCCGTGCACGGGGTCGCACCCGTCGGGGGCGACGATACGCTCGGAACCGGGGACCAGCTGCATCGGGGGCTCCTACGTTTGGCTAGGCGACCTTGGCCCGATACTCTTGGGGGCCGGCTACTCTCGGGTGGGCGACCTGCGCGCCCGGCCTATGGCGGCGCTTTCCGCCTTCAGCGGGGTCGAGACCGGGCAGAGCTTCTGGACGAAGCCGTTGAGCGTGTTGACCAGACTGTCGCGCACCAGGGCGTAGTGCACGTACTGGCCGCGCTTCTCGCTGGTCACCAGCCCGGCATTCTCCAGCACCGCCAGATGCTTCGAGATGGCCGGCTTGCTCATCTCGAATCGCGCCGCGATCTCCCCGGCGGTGAGTTCGGCCTCGGCGAGATAGGCCAGGATCTTGCGCCTGGGGGTCGAGGCGAGGGCTTCGAAGATCTTGTCCACACCGGTTTCCTAATTAACGAATTAGCTAATTAATGTCGGAGTCGACGGCGAAGTCAAGAGGGAGCGTCGGGCGGCGGTGCGGCGGCGCGAGGGCGGGGCGAGCTCCGCCCCTACGAGCGGATCGTCAGCCGCCGCCGGCACGACAACGGCGCCGGCAGGACCCGCCGGAACCCGTTCGAGACGGTTGACACGCCGCGGCTGCCGCGGTGATGCTTTTGTCCAGACCGATTGCACGGGGCGATAGATCCCGGTCCGGTCCGCCGCCACCGTCGGGTAGCGGGACATCGGGAGGACAGACGCCATGCCGGACGCCGCTGCGTTCGACACAGGGATGGTGCGCCACGTTCCCATTTCAGCGCCGAGACGCTGATGGGGCGCTATATCCTGCGCCGCCTGCTGGTATCCTTTCCCGCCCTGATCGGGGTGCTCTTCGCGTGCTTCCTGCTGCTGCAGGTGGTGCCGACCGACCCCGCGGCGGTGATCGCCGGACCCGACGCCAACGCCGCGACGATCGCGGCTATCCGCGAGGAACTGGGGCTGGACCGGCCGCTGCTGGTGCAGTTCGCCGAATACGTCGTGCGGGTGGCGCAGGGCGATCTGGGGCGGTCGATCATCAGCAACCGGGAGGTGCTGGAGGAACTCGGAAGCACGATCGGCCCGACCGTCGAACTGATGGTCGCGTCGATGGTCGTCGCCGTGCCGATCGGGATCCTGCTGGGGACGCTGGCGGCGGTGCGGCGCGGCCGGCCGGCCGACCGGGTGATCATGGCGATCTCGGTCGCCGGCGTGTCGCTGCCGATCTTCTTCGTCGGGCTGCTGCTCATCCAGTGGGTGGGCTTCAAATGGGGGCTGCTGCCGTTCACCGGGCGCAGCGCACCCTTCTGGA
>Ga0114915_1000802_pt1 | contig 13959 bp, 13 predicted proteins | sample MalvirAntarct_55_FD_87288 | JGI IMG/M metagenome (GOLD analysis project Ga0114915, IMG submission 87288) | Marine viral communities from the Global Malaspina Expedition - Malaspina viral metaG Antarct_55 | ecosystem: Environmental > Aquatic > Marine > Oceanic | place: South Georgia Island...
TAGCACTATTAGTTTTTTTAATTTAGGGTAGTTTACAATGTCTTCTGGATTATTTTTAAAATATTGATTATACACGGCAACTTGTGTGCCTTGTTTTCTTAAAATTTCTTTTTCACTTTCATTTAAAAATTTTAATCCTTCTCTCATTCTTTTATTTTTATTTATAGCAGCTTGTTGAGGATTAGCTTTTCTTTTTGTTAATCCAGTTTTACCTTTATAAAAAGTGTTCATTCTTTCTATTTGACCTACGGTATATGGTGTTGTTTCCCCAAAATATTTTTTAGCTAAAACAGAATTAGCACTATTAGTTTTGGGTATATCCATCATACCTTTAAAATCTTTAACAAATTCTTTTTCTATTTGTTTGTTTGGAAAATCAACTCTGGTTACTTTACCTTGTGCGTTTCTTCTTGGTGTAGGTACTCCTATCTTTTCACCAGCACGTTTTTTTTCTGTAAAAATACGCATCTGTTTAGATTTTTTGTCAGCTATTTGTTTTTTACTTGGGTTAGTAATAAACTTAGGATTAGGATAAAAATTTTGTACAATATTTCTAACAGTATTTCTAGAACCCTCAGGTACACCTATTTCTTTAGATGCTGTTTGTATAAACAAAGGTTCATTTTTTTTAAGTTTATCTAAATAATCAAATATTTTTTTATTTTTAGAACTTAATAGTTTAGATTTATTACCTTGTGATATTAATTTTGCAAATGTTCCTATAGCCATCGCTTAACTCGCTGCGTGGGCTTTGGCTTCCTCGGGATCATTAGTAGGCATAATTTCATTCTTACTATTAACAGCTAAGAATAAAGTGCCTTTAGTGCTAAGATTTTTTGGATCAGCGTATACACCAGGATTTTGTTCTAAAGTAGCAACATCAAGTTCGCCATCATCTTCTGGAACTAATCTTTGAACACCAGCGTCTAACGCTAAATTATATAACTCGTTTGCTTCAGCGTCACTGTAGCTAGCAGTTTTCATAAACTCATTTACTACAGCTCGTTTTTCAGCATCTATTTGCATGTTCTCGGATATAGCTAGTTGTGCTGCAGCTTGGTTTGCTGCTGCCATACGTTCTTCTTTAGATCTTCTAGCCCCGGACAGCGGTTCATTGAACGCTCTACCTGCAGCGCCATAACCTTCGCCTTCCATCAACGCAGATCCACCCGCGATTAACGCATCGCCGAGAGTTGCTAATTTGTTAGTGTCATCCGAACCTGCTAGTAACTCAGCATATTGTTCCATTGCCTGTTGCATACGTGCTTGGTTTTCTTCTTGGTTTCGTGCAGATAGTTGTTCTCTTGTCATGTTTGTTTTAGACACAACACCTGAATCATCCAGACCACCAGGTGAATCATCTAAACTAAATTGAGGTCCACCGTATAAAGTTTCATAAAACTTTTTATAAGAATCACCTTGTCCCAATAATGCGTCATATGCTTCTGATCCACTTTCAGAAGCTAATATATCTTTAATTGTTGGTATTGCACCAATAGTCATGTTTATAGGAGTTCTAGATATTTCAGTAAGTAAATCATCAGCAGTGTCACCATAGGTCTCTCTAGTTTCGCCTGACATATCTTGTCCATATCTTGCAAGACCATATGGCACACTTCCTAAAATAGCGCCTGTGCCTGCTGTTGATCCTAAAGTTTTAAAAGGAGCTCTTTTTAAAGCTTCTTTATAAGCTTTCATTATACCTTCACCAGCCTCGTCAGCCATGCCTAAATAAGGCACGTCTTTTGGCGCGTCTGTTTTTTTATATTTATCATACAGTTTTTTTAAATCTCTAGCTCTTCTACCGATATTACTAGCTCCACCTGTAAGAAGGTCTAATACTATACTACCCTTACCAAACTTTTGTCTAACTGATCCACCAGCATTATAATTGTTACGATATTCCAGACCAGAAGTAATACCAACGCCGTGCGTGTTCACCGGTCCGCCTAGTTTAAACATTTTTCTACGTAGCGCTACATGGCCACCATCTTGATATGGTAAGTGTTGTTTTAAAAAGTTCATGCTTTCAACAGCACCACCAGCAGCATAACCCCTATCAAGTCTTTCTTGCATAGCTTTTTCAAAAGCTTCTTCATAAGAAAAACCTTGTTCTTCAAGTTCTAGTACACGATCCATGTCTGGTCCACTACCTTCAGAAAAACCTACCCGACCACCGGTTGCAAATTGATCGTCATTAAAAGGGCCTTGTGGAACGAGTTCTATATTGCCTGGATCAAACATTAAATCAAATTTTTCTATAATGTCTGGTGTTGCATCATAGTCATAACCGAATTCATTCATTAAAGTGTCTACTAATCTTTGGTAAAGTGGTGGTGACATTAGCTTGCTCCTCCCGGATTATAACCAAACAAACTACCTATGTTTGCCATGATACCACTACCTACACCAGCGGCACCTAAATATTTTTCTGCACCAGTTGCGCCCGGAGCAGTAGTAGATCCAGTAGTGTAACCACCACCATAACCACCCATCATACTAGCTAGCTGTGAACCTATGAAACCCATTTGCTCATACGGTGCATACTGTCTTAGTTTATTACGTTGTGAAATTGCATCAAGTCCTGCTTGTTGATATCTTTGTTGTTGATCACCAAAGCTACTTAAGATACCAAACTGCTGTGCTTGAAACTGCGGTATGGCGTTAGCCATTTGCATATTAGCTGCCAATGATTGTTGGTATGGTGACATCTGTGATTGTGCTAAACCTTGTTGGCTTTGTCCTGTTTGGAATAAATTATTAATGTCAGCTTGTGCTGCACCTAAAGCTTGCTGACCTAGACCAGATTGTAACTGTGCTGCGGTACCATACATACCTTGGTTTTGCTGTGCTTGTTGCATGGCTCTTTGACCCATACCCATTTGTTGACCATAAGCTTGATTAGCTAATTGGTTAGCCATACCAAAACCTTGTTGTCTTAAACCAGCTAACGTGCCTGCCATACCACGCGCACCTTGACCAGCTAATTCACCCTGTGCTACACCGAATCTTGAACCACCAAAAGCATTGCCTGCACTACCTGCAAGTTGACTTTGTTGTTGTGCTAATTGTTGTTGGTAATCAGCCATGGTCGAATCAATAACTTCTTGTTGATACGGTGACATAAATTGTTCATAACCTTGCGGTCCACTAAATTGTCCGGCTCTTTGTAAATATTGATCACCTGCACCTTGGCCAGCTGCTGCTGCAGCCTGTGCAGCGTCTGCCGCAGAGCTAGCTTTTTTTAAAAATGGTGAAGCCGCAGTACTTGCATAGTACCCTTGAGTTAATCCCTGTGCTTGATCTAAAGCTGATTTAGCTTGACCAAGTGCGCCTGCTCCAGCACCTTGAATTTGTCCCGCAGCTTGTCCCGCTGCATCTAAAAATGGTTGGTAAGCCCCGATCCCCGATCCGGTGACCGCGCCAGTTGATGGGTCATAATTGAATCCTTGACCTTTTAAAGCAGACGTAATTGCTGCTTGTTGTAATTGGTTTTGGCCTGCAACTTTCGGTGCAAACGAATCTGTGTCTATACTACCTGTCATCATGCCCATTAGTTTGGGCATGTACATACTTAACGCTGCTTCAATCGAAGGTGAAGATAAGGTTTGACTGGTCTGAGTACCAGTATTTTCTTGTGGTCTTTGTTTAGATCCCATTATACTTTAGACTCCAAGCTATTCATTAAATCATACATTACTTGTGCACCTTTATTTACACTACCACCGCCAGCAGCTTTAACTGCATCTGAAGTCATTACAAATTCATTTTTTGCTAGCATCGCTGGCACGTCATCGTGTTTTTCTTTAGCACCCATCGGGATAAAACCGCCACCGCGACCTTCTAGTTGCATACCTTGTGGTACTTGTTCTGTTTGTGGAATACTACCAAGACCACCCATGTTATAATTACCTCTTACTGGACCACCTTGATTCATAAACTTACTTCTAAGTCTAGACATCTCTTCATCAAACTCATCTAATTCAAACTCATTTAATTCTCTATATGGTTTATTAAACATTCTAAAAGAATGTTCGTCAGCATCATCTAAGGTACCGGGCTCGCCACCAGACCTAAGTCCAACACGTCCACCCATGTTCATTTCTTCGCTTTGCAATAACTCTTGGTATTGTCGTAAAGTTTCTTCCATGCGTTGTTTATTTAAATCTTGAGTTTCTCTTGAAAAATTCATCATATCTTCTGAAGCTTCTATGTCTGGTGATTCTTCTCTACCGTATATTTCTTGAAATAATCTTTGTGATAGTTCGTCGTCACCAATAATAGCGTTTTCAGAAGGACCAATACGTCCGCCGTCCGCCATACCTGGTGCCATTACATATGGATTATATTCTCTAAGTTTCTTTTTATCCGGTAATGGTCCTGGATTAGGATTAGGGTTGTATCTATTTAAACCTGTATAATTTAATGATGGGTATAGTTCTTCGTACCTACCCGCACCCATTTCAGTGCCAGGAGTATAGTCACCCTTCATACCTTTACCATAAGTAGCAAAAGATTTTCTTGCATCTTCTGGTGACATAATACCTCGAGACATCATCATGTGATAATCGTATGCTGCTTGTGCTGCGTCGTCATCTTTACTGGTGTCTAGTGGTTTATCTTTTCCTTGACTCATTAAAGCTAATGATCCAAGCCCTCCTGATGCACCTGCTATTTTAGCAGCAGTAGAAAATTGGCCGCCAGACCCTAACAAACCACCAAGAATACCTTTTGTTGCTGGTGTTGCGAGTGCTGTTCCTCCAAGACCCCCTGATCCAGCCATTGTTCCTAGTAATTTAGCTTTTGCTGCTGGTCCAAATAAACCTGCCCCTGCGCCACCGGTTGCTAGTAAAGCTAGTGGTAATAATACCTTTGGTCTAGCTACTTTTTTTACTATTTTTTTTAATGAACCCATTATAGATGATACTCTCTAGTTGTTAATTTGATGTGACTTCTAACTAAACCATTTGCTGCTAATCTTAACCATTGTACTGGTTTACCGATGCCAATTAAGTGTGTGAAAAATGTTCTATAGTATAGCATAGCTTCGTTATGTTTTCGTTTAAAGATTGAATCGATGACCCATAGTCTGTCGCCACTGTTCCAATCGTTATAACCAATCTCCCTGGTTTCTAAAAAATTCTTTTCGGTTTCCTCGTTTAAGAAAGCCCAATTTCTATAACCATATACACCGTCTTCGTCTCTATGAACTTTACATTGTCCTAGCTCTAATGATGGGTATATGTGGTAAAATATTTCTTTGACCTTAGCACCGTTCCATACAGGATAGTCATCTTTGTATAAGTCGATAACTTCAAGTATGTCGTTTATGTCATCCATATTTTACGCAAGGTGGTTAAACTTGATAGCTTAGTCTCCCGACTCAGCTCCTATAGGTGGCATCTCCAGTACGCGTACCGTGATGTCTTTGGTAAAGTATTCTGCCCATGGTTTACCACAGTTAGAACAGTTACCTTGTGGTTCTTCTTCTGAATTTACCTCATTATCACAATTTTTGCAATAAGTTCTAGCATAAATTTCAGGTTGAATTACCGGTATTTCGTGGCCATCCACAGTCTTATAAGTAATAGGTTTACCCGCTTTAATCAAACGCATTACGATATCTCCAATGCGGACATCACTACATGCAAATCGTTAGCATTTTCTGCTTGTACTTTAAGTTCTTCATTTTCGTTTAATACTAATGTATTAGTCAATAATTCTATTGTAGTTTTAGCAGATACATCTTTTTGTTTAAATAAACTAAAGACAGTATCGCTGCTATTTAATAACGTTACCGTTATTTCACAAGCATTACTAGCGTCATCATTAGATACTAAAATTGATCTAACTACAGTTACAGTGCTAGTCGGCACTGTATATAAAGGCGTTAAATCAGTAGTAGTTAAATCTACTTTTTTGTTTAAAAATAAATCAGCCAATGAACCAGTTCCTCGCTAATGTTTCGTCTTTAGTTTGTTGTTGATAACCAAAATTTAATTGTTGTACTATTTGTTCAAGCTCTTTGATAAGCGTGTTAAAAGTTGGAGAATCTACTATTCCGGTGTTGCTTTGTGGTAATCTACCTACAGTTATCTGTGCCATTATCTACCTCCATCCGGTTTAATTTCTAACCTAAGCGTACCAAAACGCCAAGTGTCATTAAGATCCTCACTCGATATTAATATATTTGCTTGCCGACCACGACCACGAGTATCTACTTTAGTAGTAGTTGGAGCAACAGTTGACCTATTAATTCTGGTGGTACTATAATTAGTAACTTTTTTATTATCAACATGTGCAACTGCGGTGGTAGAGTTAGCGCCACGAGTACAGCCACTTATTATATTAGTGTTAGTGTTGTTTGCAGTGTAAGTAATTAGTTCAGTACCTATTAAAATAGTTCCAGCGCTAGGAAAATTAATCGAGGCTGTTAAAGTAATTGTGGTAGCACTACTGGTAATTGTACCGTTTACAGTTGTCTCATTAGACACAGAGTTATAATCTTTAAAACTTAATAATACATCAGCACTACCTTTTTGATCTTTAAAATCTGGTACAAATCTATTGATTGACAAAATTTGTTCGCCGTCTTCTATATCTACATCACCTGATTGTAAAAAACAAGGTAACGCTGCGGTGTCATTATTAAAACCATCTTCATGTAAATAAACTACAGAAGCACCATCGGTTAGCCCAAGCACTGTTGGTATAGTTCCGGTTTCAGTTGGTTCATATTCTGTAGCATAAGGTAGTTCATACACACCTCTGTCTAACCAAGTAGTCCTAGCTAAGTTATTAGTGTACCAAATATTTTCTAAATAATTATAAGTTACATTACGATCAATAAAGTTAGAATTTTTACTAGCATAAAACCAAGAAACTTCATTAAAATCAGTATTAATACCAGTGTAAACTAATTGTTGTTGTGTAGTACTAAAATCATCAAACACATAATCTTGTACACTACACGGCATTTTTTTAATACCACCATCAAACATATAAAAAGCATTTTGACTCATCCAAAAAGTCGTACCATTAACATCAACCGCACTGTGTGGTGATACTGCACCACAGTTAGCACCAATTTGCGATATACCAAATACAAATGGCGCCCCAACAAACTGTAACGAATGTAAAGAAGTGTCAGTCCATACTAAAATTGATCCTCTAGATCTAACCGCAGTTACAATTTTAGAACCATCTTGTATTCTAAAAGACCCGGCAGTGTTGATAGAAGATGGTCCCCACGTACTTAAAGTTTCTTGTGACGCAAATCTTAAAAACAAATCATCTTGGTCTGAGGTAGTGCCAATAGTTGTTTCTGTACCAAATAAAAACACGTGTCTGTTAGTAGACACTACTAAATGTCTAGATGCAGTTGGCGCACCACTAATAGCAGCTGCTCTGGTACTGGCACCATTAGATAAATCCCATTTAAACAAAGCACCATCGTTAACTAAAGCTAATAAGTCTTCGCCAAAACTTTCAAACACCCAATATCTTGATTCAATAACAGTGTTAGATTCAGAAGCTGCTTCGTTCCAACCAATAAAACTTAAACCAGAAGATACATCTTTTAATATTGTTACTACTGAGTTGTCTGCGTGTGCTACATTATCATGACTACCCACCGCACTAACACTAGTAGTATCAGTTAAACTAGATAATCCCCGGACCACGGTCAAGTCATTACTACTAACCGATGATACTTTCATAATTTCTTGATCAACTAAAATATAATCATTAGCTGCAAAGGTAGCACCAGTATCTACAGTAACTACAGTTTCCGTTGCATCTAAAACTTCGTTTAATTGATCAGTAATAACTACTTCAGGTGTACCGTTCCACGCACTAATACCCCAACCAAAACCATACACATTAACTTCAGGACCAATATTAATTTGATAAGCACAATCCACAGCACTTGAACCACCGCCGGTTGCACCGCTGCTCGCGTTGCTTGAATGGGTAACAGTATATACACTAGCACTAGCTACTGAAGTAATTTCAAATTCTGCATTCATATCTAAACCACCAACAGCTGCCGCGTTAGAAAAAGTTACAAAGTCGCCAACTTTAGCGCCGTGTGCTGCATCCGTAACTGTAACTATTGGCGAACCATTAGTAGTTACAAACGGATTGGTTAAATTTACACTAGCGGTAGTATTATTATCACCGTCTGGATTTCTAATAGGAGTAATATCGGATATTGCGCCCTCAACATAAAGGTATAATTTTTTGTCAGTACCAAACGCTAAATGTCTAACACCGGAAAGTGAAGACCACGCAAACTGATCGCGTACGGAACCAATTAATTTTTGAGAAGTAAGTTTAGTCCACCCACCAATTTTCTCTGGTTGCCCATATCTAAATCTTATGTTCTCACCATCAATCCATTTACCCTCAGCACCATAACTAGTGCTTTGTTTATCAAAGCCAGGTGCAAATTTTATTGAAGCTAAAGGCATTACTCAGAATATCCTAAATTTTCATTAGAATTAATTTCTTCTACATCTTCAATAATATCTATTCTATAAATATTTTTATTAAATTCTGCGTGTATGCCTTTTATATTTGTTGAACTGGTGTATTCTTCGTTTTTATCTACACCGTCTTCTTTATAATATATTTTATATTTAGCCATTATACTATCCTTACAAATTGATAACTAATTGAACCAGCAGCACCAGCAGCACCAGAGGAACTAAAATTATCGTGTTGAGCAGAACCACCACCACCGCCACCGCCAGGAGCTGACCCAGCACTTCCAGGACTTCCACCACCAGAGGAAGAACCGCCATTACCACCAGCGCCATTATCATTAAAAGAATCACCACCAGCAGAACCATCAATTCGACAGTTATCACCACTACAATTACCATTGTTACCACCAGCATCGCCTGCTCCAGCACTACCTGCACTTACACTTACTCCCGAAGTAGTTGTTCCAGAGGTTACTTGAGTAAAAGCAGTAGATCCAATACCACCCGCAGAACCGGCTGTATTTGATCTTAACGGTCCACGTGCAAAACCACCAGCAGAGCTACCACCACCACCACCACCAGCGGTAATATTATTATTAGTAGCACCACCAAATACAATAATAGTAGTATCACCACCATTGCCAGCCGTGCCTCCATGAAAAAATTGTGCACCTGAATCTGCACCTGCAGCGCCACCAGCACCAATTACTACAGATAGTCGGTCTCCGGGTGTTACAGTAAAGTATTGTCCTAATCTACCACCACCGCCACCGCCACCAGCACCAGCACTTTCACCGCCAGCTTTAGTATAATCTTGTCCTCTAAACCCACCGCCACCGCCACCAAACATAGATACAATGAAAATAGCATTAGCTCCAATTGGCACGGTTACAGCAGGGTTACCGATAGCTGAAGAGGCAGAAGTAGTTTGAAAAAAAGTAGTGTCGTAAAAATCAGAAAAGCTAATAGCACCAGAACTTGGAATAGCATTACCATCACCGTCGGCTGCACCAGAAAAAACTGTACTAGTACCAGAATAAAACTCGGATAAACTAAATGGTGATGCGTTATCCCACTCTGCTTCTATTTCTGTAAAAGATAAAGATGAACCGGCTGCTTTAATAGTCATTAACTTGACTCCTTAAGCGATTTAACCTCTTCCCTTAATTCTTTAATGGCTTCGATAAGCACACCAACCATGTTGCCGTAAGCAACACTTAAATATTCTTGGTTAGTATGTACAACTTCTGGTAAGATATTTTGTACTTCTTGAGCAATAACCCCGGTCCCCGCTGCGCCTTCTCTGGTAAAGAATACCCCGCGCAAATCACACACTCTATTAAGAGCATTATCAATCGTTCTAATATCAGTTTTTAAACGCATATCTGAGAATGCGGTAACATCGTTATTGAATGTAGCAGCGCCGGCCGCGGACATGTCAAGAGTTAAAGCAGTGATCGTTGAACCGCCGTCGTTACCTTTAAATGTAATGTCTTTGTCTTGAACAGTTGAACTAATGTTAAAATTTGAATTTGTTGTTGAAATTTCTCCTATTGTGGTTCCACCATCTTTAAAAATAAAATCACCACCATCAGCATCTAGTGTAATATCTCCAACTGCATCTAGTGTAATATCTGTAGCAGCAGTTATACTTAGACTACCTGTACTTAAAGCTATGGTAGTACCGTCAATAGTTATAGCATCAATTTCTACACCAGCGTCAGCAGTTAATACTCCAGTCACTGCAAGAGTCGACGCAAATGTAGCAGCACCACCATCAGCACCAGTTAACATAGCATCATCACCACTGGTAATAATTAATTCATTACTTGAGCCTGTAAGTTTACCAAACTGAGTACCACCGTCTTTAAAGACAACATCACCACCATCAACATCAATAACTAGGTCATCAACAATATCGATAGTAAAACCGTTTAGTATGGTCATAGTTCCAGCAGAACCAGAATGAGTTAATTGTATATCTGAATCCGCACCTATTTTTAAAATAGCACCATCATCGTCTAAATGTAAATTACCATCTACCGTTGGATTTTTAAGTTTATTTTTAATTGATTCGTAAGTAAAAGTTGCCATAATTATTTATCCTTTAATCTCCAACCAAAAGTTGAGTCTTGATAGACTAACGTAAATCCAGCGTTGTTGGTATCAACTACCATTTCATCACCAGCAGTGTTAGCCATAATTTTTTCACTACCCGGTTCTACCGTTAGATTGTTAGTATCAAAAGTACCTTCTGCATCTACAAAAGCAACTTCATCGCCTTGTGTTGGTGACGCTGGTAACGTAATTGTTACAGCACCTGCACTAGTATCAACAAAAATATTATCTCCAGGAAACGCTGTATAAGCAGAAGTCTTTTCAATCCAAGTTGGCGTAGCCGCATCAACGTCATGCCAGTTAGTACCATTAGTAATTATAGAATAAGTTCTATTAGGCAGTAATACAAAAGTATTGCCACTAGCACCTAACCTAATAGTTATTTTAAAAGCAGTGTTAGCGTTACGTAAAATATAAGTTTTTTCTAAAGCCGGAAATTGTACCGTGCAATCTTGGTTAGCACTACCAAAAATAATAGCAGCTTGTCGTGATTGATTATCTGCAGGAGTTTGTGGACCATTAGCAGTAGTTAAGGTAAGAGATGAACTACCTGAAGTGCTAACAGTTAAAACTCCAGCAATAGCTTGTTCAATAGCTTGATCGAGATTATTATTAGTTGTAGTTCCCCAAGAACCAGCTTGTTCGCCAGAACCAATTAACTCAAACTTTAATCTATTTGAAAATGTCGATGCCATTACACTTCGCTCCAGTCCTCAGTTGCACTTGTGGTTGATACGTCAGACCACGTTTCGCCTATACTATCAGCAACCTCGCTGTATGTAAAGATAGAAGCATTATTAATTGAACCAGTAATTAGATTGCTGGTTGGTAAGAAAGTAGATTTAAACGAGTATTCTGCACCAGCTGCTTGGAGAGTAGTATTTATTATGCCAGCAGTAGTAATCACGGGCACCATTTCCGGGACCGCCGTGCCTTGGCTTGCGGTTACCACATTAGTGGTCATTTGCACATCCACGAATGGTTGTGCATTACCTAAACTCTGAGTACCAAATGGGTGAAAGCCGAACATTATCTAACTAGCCATTCTTCAACATCACTACTGATGTCTCTCATTTTAATCCAATTTGTTCCTGTTGGTTGTCCTTTTTTAAGTCTTAGTTTACCCATAATACCAACCGCATCCCATTCTTTTCTATCTTCTCTAGGAATATATGTTAAAGAAGGATCATAACTAGAGTTTAATTTTTCTCTTTTTAAGTTTGTAGTGCCATCTTTTTCTTTTGAGGTAACCACAGCATCATCAGGTGCAGTAACACCAGTTGGAATTTTATCAGTTTGATAACTATGATAAACATCATCTTTACCTTCTTCAACTATAGTCCATTCTGTTTGTGTATAATCTTCCCAAACTCTACTACCCCATACATCAAGTTCATATTTTTCTTTCCATACCATAGGTTGAGCATCTCCAATAACAACTGGAAATGATGATATAACTCCTATAATATTAGCGGTGTCATCTGAATCAGTTGCTTTAACTATTTGATTACCATCAAGCACTACAGAGTAACCTCTTCTATCTTCACTAGAACTGTTACCATCTTTCCATTCAAAATACTCGGCATAGTCAGCACCACCAGTTGTTAAACTACCACCATCAATACTTAATACTCCATCACCTCTAACTCTACATTTTGGGTCAGCTTCATTGTTTGCAGAAAATTCAGCAATATGAAATGCACTATTAGCCGATCTGTTAGTACTTGCTTTAAACACATCATCATCATAACTAGCATTAGTACATCTAAAATGACCTGCAGATACAGACTGTGCTCCTTGATGCACAAGTAATCTTGTGTCTCCTTGTGCATCAGTTTGACCTATACAAATATCACCATTATTAAGAATTCTCATTCTTTCAGTTGAAGTGTTTGCACCATCTGCTGTAGTATGAAACTCTAGTCTGCCTGGTGTATCATTTTCACCTGGAGTACCATCTACATCAGCACAGATAAAAGCTGCTACTGAATTTCTATCTACGCCATCAGCGGGAGCAAAAACAATCTCTCCTATTCTATCTCCATTTTCTAAGATAGTGTGTTGAGCTAAAGTATTACTTCTTGATTTACTAAGGAATATTGCAGGTGGGTTATTTTGTGCATCAATACCGCCCATAATATGGAAAGTGAATCCATTAGCATTATTAGCACCTTGTAATTGAAATGTAGAGTCCATACCACCATTAGTATTAACTGGCACTGGAACAGTACCTCCACCATCACCACCAGTAATTATAAGAATATTATTACCACCATCAACAAAAAGTTTATGAGTTTCGTTATTAGATTCTATTCGGAAGTCTATGTCAGCACTATCTTCGTTAAATACTGTTTCAGCACCAAAAGATACTTTTTTAACTTCACTTCCAGCAACTACACCTTTAATATTTAGAGTTGCATCTTCACTACCATTAGATACATCGTCCAAAGTAACATCAATTAAAGCAGCTTCAAAAGTGTTTCCTGCATCATCATCTGAAACAAAGTGTATTCTTCCGCCTACGTCACCGTCAGCAGGAGAACCAGAATCTCTTTGTAAAGTTAATTTAGGACCAGCACCACCATCAGCATCTGTTGATACTAATGTTAATTGATTTGTATTATCAGCAGTAGTAATTACACAACCATCATTAGATGTAAAACCACCATTAAATACTGTAGTTGCTGTAGTTGTTAATACACCAGTAACTAAAGCCGTAGTTGCCATATTCACAGCACCATCAATGTCTACGACATCAAGGTTAGTAGTACCGTCAACATCTATATCACCTGATATATCTAATGAAGCAAAGACAGAGGTACCTGTTGCTGTTACTGTACCTGTTACATCAACACCTGTAGCAGTTGTGTCTAGTTTAGCAAGGTTGTTATGGTAAAGAGTTACAGCACCATCTTGTATGCCTTGAATCATTAGTTCAGAACCTGCGGCATTCATAAGTTGTAAATCAGCCGCTGCAATTTTTAAATTACCAGTACCACTGTCAACAATCTGTGAGTGTGAACCATCGTGAAATATTTTTAAATCTGCACTTGCACCAAATCTTAATTGAGTTGAATCTGCAAAATCTAAAGAGTTATTAGAAGAATCCCAAGTAGCACCAGTAGATGCACCAGTTAAAGTAAAGTCACCATGTGTTGTTACTGCAATATTTTCATCAATAGATATTGCCGGTGTCGTACCAACTGCACTGCCTTTACCTATAATTAAATCATCAGCCGAATCATCTAAAGCAATATAAAAGTCTTGGGCATTACCATCAAAGATCAACGCTGCGTCTTCCGCGCCGGCATCACCAATAGTAAAGGTTGGCGTAGTACCAGCTAGCGCAACATCA
>Ga0114915_1000804_pt1 | contig 13929 bp, 3 predicted proteins | sample MalvirAntarct_55_FD_87288 | JGI IMG/M metagenome (GOLD analysis project Ga0114915, IMG submission 87288) | Marine viral communities from the Global Malaspina Expedition - Malaspina viral metaG Antarct_55 | ecosystem: Environmental > Aquatic > Marine > Oceanic | place: South Georgia Island...
CGGTAAACGGCATCCTCACCGAGAGCCAGCCGGGCCGACGCGACCTCGAGGGCGTGTTCGTCGAGGCGGCCATCCTGCTCACGGCCCCCGATGCGCACCTGGTCGACCAGGGCAGCCGCGACATCGACAACGTCACCACGCTCAAGAAGGCCGCGTCCTTCTTCCAGAACGCGAGCCGCATCCCGGCGCGGTTCGAGAAGAACATCTCGCGCCTGCACGGCATGGTGCGCAGCGCGCTGGTCGGCGTGGCAAAGCCGCGCTCGGGTGCGCTCGTGCTCGGTGACTGGGAGGTCGTGGAGCGGCTCGGCGCCAGCGACACCTTCACCGAGTACCGCGCCATCAACACCTTCGCCGGCAAGCGCGGCGGCACGGCGCTCCTGCGGGCCTACCAGGCCGATCCGTACCTCACCGACCCCGACGCGCGCGAGAGGCAGAAGGCCCGTATCGCCAACGCCTTCTTCGCGCTCAACCGGCTCCCGGGACACCCGCTCATCGCCGGTGCCAAGAGCTTCTTCGCGACCGAGGGCGAGGACCGCTACGTGCTCGTGACGGAGGACGTGTCCGGCCAGGCGCTGCGCCTGCACATCGACAAGCCGGCCCTGGCGCTGACCCTCGACCAGAAGCTGCGGGTCGCCCGCGAGCTGCTCGAGGCGCTGGCCTTCTGCCACGGCCACGAGGTCGTGCACCGCGATCTCTCGCCGAGCACCATCCTGCTCGGGAGCGACGGCCACATCCGGCTCACCGGCTTCGACCACGCGCGCGCCGGCACCGACCGTAGCCTCACGATCGCGGCGGAGATCGTCGAGAAGATCGACGCGAACTACGCCGCCCCGGAGACCTGGAAGGAGCCCGCGAACGCGAGCCCTTCATCGGACGTGTTCGGCGCGGGCCTCGTGCTCTACGAGCTCTTCACCGGGCAGCGGCCTTTCAGCTCGCCGACCGAGCTCTTCGACCAGGGCGGCGTGTTCCCCGTCAAGCCGTCGGCACACCGCGCTGCGATCGCGCCGCCGCTCGACGCCTGGCTGCAGCGGCTGTGCACCTTCGACCCGGATCAGCGGCTGAGCGCGGCCGCCGCGCTCGAAGCCCTCGACGAGGCCCTCGCCGCATCGGCGCCTGAGGAGGAGGCCGCACCGCCGCCGGCCGAGCCGACGGCCCCCAGGCCGCCTTCCACACCGCCGCCACCGCCGATCGACTGGACGAACGTCCCGCGGGGCACCCTGCTCGCGGGCAAGCTCGAGGTTCAGGCCAAGCTTGGCCGCGGCACCTTCGGCGTCGTCTACAAGGTGGTCGACACCCTCGGCGACGTGACACGGGCGTTGAAGCTCATCCTCCGCGACCGCCACTCGACGCTGGAGCGGCTCAAGAAGGAGTACAAGACCCTCGTCCACCTGCCCGAGCACCCGCACGTCGTGCGCGTCATCGACGCCAACGTGCTCCCGGGCGACGGGCCGCCGTACATGCTCTTCGAGTACGTCGACGGCGAGGACGTGGGAGACCTGATCCACGACGCCCGCTTCGCGCCGGAAGACGCGCTCGTGCTCCTGCGCCAGGTGGCCGGGGGCCTCATCCACCTCCACCGCGAGGGCGTCTACCACTGCGACATCAAGCCCCACAACCTGCTGTGGACGGTTCGGGGCGCCAAGATCATCGACTTCAACGTCTCCGTGCGGACGGAGGACAACGGCCACGGAGGCGGCTCGCGCCGCTACCTCCCACCGGATCTCGATCTGGCCGAGCTGCCGTCGCCGAGCGAGCTGGTCGACCGCGACCTCTACGCGCTGGGCCTCACGGTCTACGAGGCGCTGACGGGCATCTATCCGTGGAAGTCGACCTCGCCGCCGCCGGCCACCCCCGCGCCGGACCCGCGGGAGCTGCCCGGCCTCTCCGACCTGGCGCCCGAGCTCACCGCCGTGGTGCTCAAGACCATCGCACCCAAACGGGCGGACCGCTTCGCGTCGGCCTCGGCGCTGCTCGAGGCGCTCGAAGACGTCACCCGCGCCCGTCGTGAGCCGACCACCGAGAGCTCCGACTCCCTTCTCGTACCCGAGCTCGGCGGCACGCTGCCGCCCAACACCAACCCCTTCGTGGGCTACCTGCTCACGCTCTACAGCCAGAGCCCGCAGACCAACGCCGGTACGCGCGGCCTCGATGACCTCGGGCGCCGCACGTACGTCCCGACGCTGCTCGACGACGGCCTGATGCCCGACGTCATCGCGGGCAAGTTCAGGCTCGTCTTGATCACTGGCAACGCGGGCGATGGCAAGACGGCGTTCTTGCAGCAGCTCGAGGCGCAGGCGGGCGAGCAGGCACAGCTCGTGTCGAGCGAGGCGCTGCTGAACGGCCGGCGCTTCAAGACGGTCCAGCGGACCTTCCTCACCAACTACGACGGCTCGCAGGACGAGGACACGCGCGGCAATGACGAGGTGCTGCGGGAGTTCTTCGCCCCCTTCAAGGGCGACGATCCGACCGCCTGGCCCGACGAGGAGACGCGCCTCGTCGCCATCAACGAAGGCCGCCTCGTCGACTTCCTGCAGACCGAGCGGGCGGCCTTCCCGGCGCTCCTTCGCATCGTCGAAGAGGGCTTGCTCACCGGCGGAGACGCGCACGGCGTCGCGGTCGTGAACCTGAACCTGCGCAGCGTGGTCGCCCATCGCGACGCTGCCGATGACTCGATCCTCGAGCGTCAGACGCGGCTGCTGACCCATCCGAAGTTCTGGGGCGCGTGCCAGAGCTGCGACCTCAAGGACCGCTGCTACGCCCTCCACAACGCGCAGACCTTCCAGGACCGGACGGCAGGGCCGCAGGTGCTGGAGCGCCTCAAGACGCTCTACACGCTGACGCACCTTCGAGGTCGCCTGCACATCACGCTGCGGGACCTTCGGTCCGCTCTGGCATTCATGCTGACCTCAGCGCGCGACTGCGCCGAGATTCACAAGCTCTACGCCGAGGGGCGGCGCGACGAGATCGCCGCGGGCTTCTACTTCAACTCGTGGATGGGCGCTGAGTCGGCCAGCGTCGATCGACTGCTCACGTTGCTGCAAGACATGGACGTCGGCGCTGCGAGCGACCCCCGGCTCGATCGCAGCCTCGACTTCGTGAGCCCGGCCCAGGATCGCAGCCGCTTCGGCTTCGCTGATCGCGGGCACTACGACCACGACGTGTTGCGGGCTCTGTACGAGAACCTTCCGCGCGACTTCTCCGGAAAGCCCACCCCGCACCGCACCGAGACCCACCGCCGCTACGTCGCGATGGCTCGTCGACGCGCGTTCTTCGAGCGGCGCGACGGCGGCTGGCGGGCGATGCTGCCGTACCGCTCCGGCGACCGGATGCTGAAGATGGTGCGCCGCGAGGCGATGCCCGAGCTGGCGCTCCCCGCAGTGCTCCAGGCCATCAACCGCGGCGAAGGGCTCCTCGATCCCACGCGCCTCGCCGGCAGCCTCGCGTTGCAGGTCCGCCAAGTCGAGCGCGGCACGATTCGGTCGTACCGGCTCTACGACGCCGACCGCTTCCAGCTCACCATCCGCGACGGCGCCAGCCGAGCCCGGTTCGTCGAGCACATGCCCGACGCGCTCGTGTTGAGCTTCGATGACCAGGACAACCAGGCCGAGCTCGTCATCAACCTCGACGTGTTCGAGATGCTGGAGCGCCTCAACCACGGCTACCGACCGAGCCTCGAAGAGGAGCAGGGCTACTACCTGAGCCTCGCGGTCTTCAAGAACGTCCTCGGCTCTGCCCCCTACCAGGAGGTGCTGCTGACGACGACTGGCCACGACTTCTACCGCGTCGAGCGCCACGAAGATGGCCGCCTCGAGATGGCACACCTGCCGCCACAGGCGCCTGCCGTGCTCGTGGACGCCGTAGCGGACGCAGCTCCGGAGGTGCGCTGATGGGCCTGTCGAGCAAGGACCGCGCGTTCAACACCAAGAAGGTGTCCTACCTCGACTTCAAGCAGCTCGAGATGGACCGCGTGCTGACGGCACTCTTTGCCCGCCTCGCGCACAACGGCTTCCCGAGTCGGCTCAAGCGCCGGTTCGAGCTCTCGGTCGAGGCCTTCGTCGACGAGTTCCTGGAGCACCCGGAGTGGTTCACCGGCTTCGCCCAGCACCGCGAGATCCTCGAGCGCTGGGTCGAGACCCACCTGATGGACGTCGTGAACCGGGGGAAGTCGAGTCAGGCCGTCGCGGCGCCCCGTCCGCTGCACGGGTTCACCTACCGCTTCCGGAACCCGAAGCACTCGCGCGACTACGGCGCCGCGCAGCATCTCTACGAGACGCTCTACCACGCGCGGAAAGGCGCTGGTCAGGCGGCCATCGAGCAGCTCAACCGGTTCTTCTTCCAGGGCCACGACAAGGTCACGGGGCGCACCGATGGCGCCGCCGTGCTCGATGTCGAGACCCAGGCGCTCCTGCGCCTCACCGAGCAGGTGGAGGACGCACCCGACACTCGCAGCGGCCGCGACAGCTTCACCCCGATGTGCATCGGGGCCGCGGATCTGCTGGCCGAGGACATCAAGCGCTTGCTCTTCTACGAGCGTCACATCCCGCGCTCGGTGATGGTCGACTACCTGAAGGTGCTCCTCGCCTTCCACCTCGCGCTCTACCACCTGCGCCTGTTCAAGCTCCTGCCGGCCCAGGTGAAGCGACGAGGCGCCGACCCCATCTGTGCACCGAGCGCCTGCCCGATGGACCCGCGCAGCGCCGACAACCCGCACGGTGACTGCCCCTACCGCGTCGGCGTGTTCGTCGACGTGGCAGGTCAGCCCGAGACGCCGGCGGCTCGGCTCGCCGTGCGCAGCGCCGACGTCCACTACCGGCGCATCCCTTCGTTCGTGAAGGCCTACTTCACCTTCAAGAAGCTGGACGAGTTCGGCGAGTCGCTGGTGAAGACGGGCAAGCTGCATCGCCCCAAGGGCGAGGAGCTCGGCGTAGCCGACGTGCTGCAGCTGCTCGAGCCGCTGCACAAGGACGAGCGCGCCAAGTTCTTCGGCGCCCGGGTCTACGCGCTGGTTCAGGACTCGGCCGGCAACACCGAGACGGACCTCGATCCCGAGCTGAAGGCGGTCCTCGATCTCAAGCTGTCGGAGTTCGAGACGTACATCGAGATGCTCGTTGCGCTTCGCGGGAAGTTCCACCGCCAGTACATCACCGAGTGCATCGACTCGCTGCTGATGAAGAACCGTCCGGGCGCCCTCATCACCCAGGGGCGGACGAAGGGCGCTCCGCGGCGCTTCGTGTTCGACAGCCGGCTGCTCGAGGTGCTGCTCCAGATCGCGGTGCTCCGGCAGGACACCCCGAGCGGCCCCTTCTACACGGGCGAGCTGCGCATCGAAGCCCTGCTCACCTGGTTGCGGGAGCGCTACGGCCTGTACATCGACCGCCTGCCGCGAGGAGACGGCTTTGGCGCGCCAAGCATCGAGGACCGGGCCGCGCTGCGCGAGAACACGGCTGCCTTCACTGCGCGCCTGCGAGAGGTGGGCTTCTACCGTGACCTCTCAGACGCCTACGTCTCGCAGACGGTGACGCCGCGCTACCGCATCGAGCCCCCGACGGGCGGCAACGGGGGAACGCCATGAGCCAGGGACTTCGCACGATCCAGCCTCACGACCTGGCGGCGGAGCTCGAAGCCGAGCTCTTCCCCCGACTCGCCGACCTTCTCCGCTCGCGTGGCCGCGGTCACTGCATGCGCCTCACCGATCTCGACCGCGACCTGATGGTGCGGTTGTGCGGACGGCTCCGCGCTGAGGTGCCCGAGTCCCAGGTCGTCATTCTCGGCAACGGGCACAGCACCACCCCTCCGACGCTGACGGTCACCTCGACGAAGCTCGTCGAGCTGCGCAATCCTCTCCCGGATGGCGCGCTGCGGGCACCGCTCCTCGTGTTCATCCCGAACGACCTCCGCGCTGCGGCGGAAGACAGCTTCGGGATCGCGACCTTCGAGGACGTCCCGGTGGGCGATGTCTACGCCCGCCTCCGCACACGCCTGATCGGCGAGCTGCCGGCGGCGATCCGCGGCGCCGTCGCCGAGAGTCTGCGCAGGCTCGAGGGGGAGACCGCGTGGCCCTTCGCCGAGCCATTGTCGGTCGTGCGCTTCCTGCTGAGCGCGAAGCTGAACGACGGAGACCCCGAGGCCGTGGGGGCCGGCCTGTTCGAGCTCGCGCTCGTCCCTGACTTCGAGCTGCTGAGCGACCCGACGAAGGCGCCCGCTCGCATCGCCCGCAATCGCGACGCCGTGCGCACGCTGACGTGGTCGGCGCGCTCAGAGCGGGGGCGCGTGCTCGAGCTGGGACTGAAGAAGGGCGCGTTCCAGGCGCAGCTGGGGGAGTTTCTGACGGACGCTGGCGTCGAGGACCCGCGCGAGTGGACGCGCCGAATCGTCCTGGACCGGGCCTGCTGGAAGTTCGCCTTCCATCGGTGGGAGTTCGAAGAGAACACCGACGAGCAGGGCCACGTGTTCATCGGCGACGTCGTCGCGGAGCTTCCGACCGTTGGCGACGAGCCGTCCGACGCGAAGCTCCAGGAGCTGAAGGCCGACGAGAAGATCCTCGTCGTCGGCAAGGGAGGGCTCCGGAAGTTCAACGTGGGGTTCCGGGTCGATCCTCATCCCTCCCGCGTGGAGGGGCTGGCCAAGTTCGTCGCGCAGGTCATCTCCAAGGAGACCGGTCCGGTCGGGCTCGTGCGCAGCAAGAAGGCTTGGACCTCGTCTCGGCTCACGGCGACCATCGACCTCAACAACCTGCACAAGGTCGACTGGGAGGAAGGCTGGCACTTCGTCCGAGTGCTGGCCCAGACCGAAGACGGCGAGCTCATTCCCCTGGTCGACGATGCCGGCCACCCGCTCCCGTGGGCCGTCGACGATGCCGACGCGACGGTTCCGCGGCCGAACGAGAGTGATCTCTTCTACGTGGTCACGGAGGTGGACGAGCCGCCTCCGCCGCCGCAACGCGCGGTGCAGAACGACGAGAGCCTCGAGCATGCGCGACTCCGGCTGCAGTTCAGCGCCGTCGTCGATGGCCGCGACCCCACGACCATCGCGCCTCAGAGTGTCGCCTGGGCCGAGCGCCGCCGCGGCCAAGGCGCAGGCTCGGAGATGCTCGAGGTTCAGTTCGGCCGAGACGGGACGGTGCATGTTCCCGTGTCACGGGCGCTGAAGGGCCTCGAGCAGTCGATCCTCGCCGCGCCGACCGGTCCGGTGGCCTGGCGGATCGCGGTGCGGATGGGCCAGCCCGACAAGCCGACGGTGGAGGAAGCGCGCTGGCCGGCGACCGATGAGTGCCGCGACTTCCTCGAGACCCGCACGGCCTGGTTCGATGCCGTCCGCTCCGGCGCGGGCGAGCTCGTGATGCAGGCCGCCGACATGCAAGCGCTTCGTCCCGTGGCGGTAGCCTATGCCGATGCCTACCAGGCCCTGATCGCCGCGCTCCTCCAGCGCGCGGAGGCGAGCGAGAGCCCCGAGGGCAAGGCGGCGCTGAGCGACCTGTGGCGCATGCTCACCTTGGACACGGTCACCGTCGCCGTCATCGACCACCGCGGGCGCCGTCGCGAAGCAGCCCTTGTGGCCCCGACGCATCCACTTCGGGTGCTCTGGTTCGCGGCGTGGGCGGAGACCGGTACGCAGTGGCTCGAGGCGGCGCGCAAGGGCCCAGCCGAGTTCGTAGTCGCGACGCGCGACGCGATCCTGAAGCAGCTCGCTCCGGTGGGCCATCCGCCGGTGCTCGCCACACCTGGCGGCCAGTCGGTCAGCGGGCGTCTCATGACGCCGATCGACAACCTGTCTCCCCACTGGACGCTCTACGCGCCGGCACACGAGCCCGACCCGCGCGGGTTGCTCGGGGAGGTGTGTACTGCGTTCGGTCTGCCCGAGCCGGCAATCGGCGGCGCCGCGATCGATGGCGAGGCCCTCGCAGCAAGGGTCCAGCGGTACCTGGTTCAGCACCCTTACATCACCACGCTGGTCATCAACGCGTTCAACCCCGGCCGCGCCGGCGTGCTCGCTGACATGCTGCTCGGCCTTCAGCGCCAGCCGGTGTTCGAGGACATCCGCTACGACGTTCGCCTCTTCGTCCCCGATGCGGATGCGCCCGGTGTGGGCGAAGGACTGGCCGAGCTCCTCTCGCCCTCGGGCGGCCAGACCGGCCGCGAGGCCGACGCGTTCGCCACGCCCGGCGGCGACCACCTTCATCCGAAGCTCGCTCTCGGGATTCGCGGCACGTCGGACTTCCGTGCCAACCCGGAGCGCTTCGCGGCCCACCTCACGTTCTTGTTCGACCTCTTCCCCGCAGAGGAGGTCGGTGCGACCACCGCCTCGGTGCGTGAGTCGGCGGCGCCGGTGCACGGGCTGTTGCAGGACTACCACGTCGACTACCAGGAGGACGACGCCACCATCGCTTGGCGACGCACGCCTCGGCACGGCGTCGCCTTGCCGCTCCTCGGCTGCGAGGAGCTGACCGACCTGCTGTCGACCCTGCCTTCGATGCTGTCCAGTGCGACCTCGGCGGTGGCCACTGGTCAGGCGGGAATCGGCATGCGTCCGGTCATCGGGCTCGCGCTCGACGCGACCGAGCGCGCCCTGCTGCACCAGGTGCACGAGGTGAGCGACTGGGTGATCACGCTCGACCGCAACATGGGCATCGAGTTCTTCGACCACGGCGGCAGGCGCGATCGACCGGACTACCTGATCGACCACTCGCCTGACGTCGGGGCCTCGCTCGGCCATCGCCTGACGATCACATCGCGCTCCGTCGCCGAGCTCGAGGCGATGCTCATGCCGGTTCTCGAGGACTACGGCCTCCCGGCCGACAGCCGCCACGCCGTCGCCGTGCTCGACCAGCTGCGCTCCCTTTCGGGGCGGCTCGCGCTGAAGCTCATCTCCGCGCCCTCGCAGCGCGCCGAGGCCCTCGGGCTCGCGCTGTCGCGCATGTACCTCGAGCACCAGCGCGCCTTCCAGAGCCAGATCGCAGTGCCGCTCGATGCTCACCTCGAGCTCTACAGGTCGCTGAAGCAGGTCGCTGACGAGCTCGGAAACGACGTCAGCTTCAAGCGAACCGACCTTGGGCTCTTCGACCTCAACGCCGCCGAACGGACCATCACGTGCCGCCTGGTCGAGGTGAAGTGCTACACGGCCGTCGGTGACCTCGCTGCCTACGCCGCTCTGAAGGACCGCATCGCGGCTCAGGTCGCGCAGAGCCAGGAGGTCCTGTCGACGCACTTCGATCCGCATCGCGCGCCGACGGACCGGGCGGACCGGCTCGTGAAGACGCGCGAGCTCGTCGCGCTGCTCGAGTTCTACCTCGACCGAGGCGTGCGCTACAGAATCATGGACAAGGGAGCAGCCGAAGAGGCTCGGTTCCTTTTGCGCTCGCTCGAGGACGGCTACCGTCTCGTGTTCACCCGAAGCGCCCTCATCTTCGACTTCGAGAAGGACGGCAGCGAGGTCGAGTACGAGCATGGCATCGAGTTCCACCGCGTAGGCGCGAGCCTCATCCGCGAGCTCGTCGACGCGGCCGCTCCGACGCCCGAGGAGAAGGCCGCCAGCGTCGAGGCCCTCGAGCCCGAGGCTCCGGCCGCCGAGCGCCACGACACCGAGCTCGTTCGCCGCCGCCGCGCACCGAGCATTCCAGCACTCGAGGCGGCAGCGTTCCTCGGCGGAAGCCGCGAGCGCACCGTGTCGTGGGAGGATCTGGTCGCCTCGCGCGGGCGCGATCAGACCGCGGTGTCCGGGGCTTCGCAGCCCTACCGTGCCGCTGCGGAAGCGCCCGCGCCCGCGCCCGGCGCGACGATGTCCGGCCGCGTGAGCGAGGCTCGAGCCGAACCCGAGAAGGCCGAGCCGCCCAAGGCCGAGCCGCCGCCTGATGCGGCCGGCGTGGCCCCCGTGGCGCCGAACGAGGCCAGTGCCGACCCAACCCCGGTCGAGCTCGCCGAGGGCGCTGTGCCCCCGCCTGAGCGTCCAGACGCGACCGGCGCAGAGTCACGACCGGTAGAGGCCGCTCATCACTCGCCAAACGACGAGGCGCCGGCCCTGGGGCCTGCGGAGGGCGGCGACGGTCCGCCCTACGACATCATGCTCGGCGTGACCGGCGAGTCGCCGCAGTACGGCATCCTCGGAGAGGTCTCGGGACGCACGATCGCGCTCGACCTCAACCACACCCACACGATCAGCCTGTTCGGCGTGCAAGGCGGCGGCAAGAGCTACACCTTGGGCACCGTCGCCGAGATGGCCTCTCTGCCGATCGAGGGCATCAACCGCCTTCCGCAGCGCCTCGCGACGGTCATCTTCCACTACAGCCCGACCATGGACTACGCGCCGGAGTTCACCTCGATGGTGGCTCCGAACAGCGACGACGCGCAGGTCTCCGCGCTCCGAGAGCGCTACGGAGCCGAGCCACGGGCGCTCGAAGATGTCCTGCTGCTCGTGCCCGCCGACAAGCTCGACGAGCGCCGGGACGAGTACCCCGGCATCGAGGTCCGACCTCTGAAGTTCGCGGCCGCGGAGCTGCAGGCCAGCCACTGGCGCTTCCTCATGGGGGCCGTGGGGAACCAGGCCACGTACATCCGCCAGCTCAACCGCATCATGAAGCAGCTGCGGGACGACTTGACCCTCGCGGGCCTCCAGCAGGGCATCGACGCGTCGCGCATGCCCGACCACATCAAGGAGCTCGCGCGGGGGCGCCTCGAGCTGGCCGAGGAGTTCATCGACGACGAGACGCACCTCGGCGAGGTGATCCGGCCGGGCCGCTTGGTGATCGTCGACCTGCGCGACGAGTTCATGGAGAAGGACCAGGCCCTCGGCCTCTTCGTGGTCCTCCTTCAGCTCTTCGCCGAGGTCACCTACGAGGGCCGCAAGTTCAACAAGCTCGTCGTATTCGACGAGGCTCACAAGTACATCGAGAGCCCCGACCTCGTCGCCGGGCTCGTCGAGGTCGTCCGCGAGATGCGGCACAAGGGCACGAGCATCATGGTGGCGAGCCAGGACCCGCCCTCGGTGCCCGTGCAGCTGATCGAGCTCTCGAGCCAGATCATCCTCCACAAGTTCAACTCGCCCGCCTGGCTCAAGCACATCCAGAAGGCCAACGCGGCCCTCGGTGGCCTCACGCCCGAGAAGATGGCCCACCTCCGCCCCGGCGAGGCCTTCGTGTGGTCGAGCAAGGCGACCGACGAGGCGTTCAGCAAGGGCGCCATCAAGGTCCGCTGTCGGCCGCGAGCGACGCAGCACGGTGGGGCAACGAAGACCGCGGTGAAGGAATGACGACGGAGACCGCCAAGAAGGTCCCACCGTCGAAGGAGACCGAGTGGAAGGGCCTCGATCGGATCTCCGCAGTCGTCCACGGCATGCGGTGCATCTGGCGCGAACAGGAGAAGGACGACATCGGCATCGACGGGGAGATCGAGCTCTGCGTCGAGCGCAGCGACGGCGACGGGCGCGTCGGCACCGGCAAGATCGTCAAGGTTCAGTCGAAGTCCGGGAGCTCCTACATCACGAAGAACACGACGGGGTCTTTCGAGCTGCAGACGCGCCGGAACGATCTCGAGTACTGGCAGGCCCTCAACGTGCCTGTCATCGCCGTCGTGTATCACCCGGACGACGACAGACTCTACTGGGTCGACGTGAAGGCGCAGATCGCTGCTCGCGACGACGTTTTCACACCCCCGTACCGCCTGCGCTTCGACAAGGCAGCCGACGTCTTCGACGAGACCGCGTACCCGAGACTGCTGGCCATCGTTGATGCCGCGCCTGAGCGTGTCGCGCTAGATGTCGAGGAGACGCTCTTCACCAACGCCCTTGAGATCCTGGCGATGCCGACGAGCGTCGTGCGCTCGACCGTTCTTCCCGAGAAGCGCGCGCAGTTTCGCCAGCGCCTCACGGGCTTCGTGCCGCCGCATGTGTACTCTGCAGGAGTCACGGTCACGCTCACCGACCCGACCGAGACGGAGAATGCCCTCAAGGACGTCGTGGAGGGGCCCGGCGAAGTCCTCGAACTGTCGGACTGGCTGGATGACGCGGGCGCCAACGAGAACAACTTCAGGTACATCCTCAAACGCCTTCTTCATCGGCATCTGATCCACGGCGTCGGCTTGGCCTTCGACCCGGAGCTGAAGCGCTACTACTACCCGATCGACGCCGACAAGCAGGACGTCAGGAAGGTCACCTGGCGCAGCTTGAGGACGAAGAAATCCGCGACGCGCGCAGTCGCCAAGAAGTTCACCTACGGGAGCCTCAGCTTCTTTCGGCACCTCGCTCTTGAACCGGAGTTCATGCGGATCGGGGACTCGTGGGCGCTCATCGTCGAGCCGAAGCACCACTACACCACCGACGGGAAGACCCGCTGGGACTCGAAGAAGGCGCGCTCGTACGCAATCCGCAACCGCGCACGCGAGTACAACGCGCAGTATCTCAATCACATCCTCTTCTGGTCGCACGTCATCTCGGGCGGCAAGGCTTCCTTCGCGCTCGAGCTGGACCGCAAGGAACTCGTGAGGATCTCCGGCACGCCCATGTCCGCTCAGGTGGGCTTCGGCGTGCGCGCGACCCCGGGGAGGTGACCGATGGACCTGAAGATCGACTTCATCCGGGAATCGCACCTGGAGTTCAACTCGGGCTTCCTGCACACCGACAAGAAGACCGGGCTCGCGGAGTATGGACCCTACGGCCGAACGGACCCGGCGCTGCACCCCTCCCAGATCGGTGTCGGCTTCGTAGGCACACGGGCCACGACGGACCTCGGGCGTCAGTGGCTGGAGGAGTGTCGACGCCCGATCGAAACTGACCGGACGCGCACCCGCACGATCGACGTGTCGGAGTTGGACGAAGGCGACGAGGAGATTGTGTCGCTGGAGGCGCTGGCGAAGGATCTCGCGCCCGATTTCATCGGGGTGGGGCCGGACACCCCGTTCGCCACGAGCTTGGTGACCAGTGACCGGTGGTGCTCCCAATTCACGGATCGCGACGTGAAGGAGATCGTGGGCAAGTCGAGCGCCATCGAACGTGTCGAGCGAGCGACCGATCTCATCTCCGACCATGTGGAGCGCGTGGCGACGTCTACCCCGCACCCGAACGTCATCATTGTCGCCGTGCCTGACGACCTGTGGAAGCGAGCTGACGCCGCGCCGCTCAAGGACGGGACCAACCTCGATCTTCGCCGCGGCCTGAAGGCTCGCGCCATGAAGTGGGGCGTCCCGGTCCAGCTCGTCAAGGAGAGCACGTTGCGGGGCCAAGGGCAGGGTCTTCAGGACAAGGCGACGCGGGCGTGGAACTTCGCCATCGCTTTGTACTTCAAGGCTGGCGGCGTCCCGTGGCGGAGCCATGGGCTCGACCGCGACACCTGCTACGTCGGCGTGTCCTTCTTCCGCACGGAGGACAAGAGCGGTCGGCAGATCCTCCGGAGCGGCGTCGCGCAGGCGTTCGACTACCTGGGCCAGGGCATTGTGCTCCGGGGACAGCCGTTCGAGTGGGACTCCCGGGATCATGGGAAGGTGCCTCACCTCCCGACCGAGGAGGCCCGCGACCTCATCGTTCGCACCCTCGACGCGTACAAGAAGTACAGCCGCCGACCGCCGTCGCGGGTCGTCGTGCACAAGTCGTCTCGGTACTGGGGCGACGAGCACCCTGCGTTCAACGAGCGCTCCGGCTTCTTCGAAGGCATCGCGTCGGTCAACGAGAACGCCCAGATCGACCTCGTCACGCTCCAGCCGAGCCCGCTTCGTCTCGCGCGCATCGGCAACTACCCGCCGCTGCGTGGGACGATCGCGCTGCTCGGGGGGGAGCGCGTGGTCATCTACACCCACGGGTTCACGCCGTTCTTCGACACGTACCCGGGGGTCCACGTCCCGATGCCGTGGGCCATCCTGGAGCACCACGGAGATAGCGGGGCGCGTGAGCTCGCGTCTGAGGTGCTCGCCCTCACGAAGATGAACGTCAACAACGCCGCGTTCGCAG
>Ga0114915_1000807_pt1 | contig 13892 bp, 11 predicted proteins | sample MalvirAntarct_55_FD_87288 | JGI IMG/M metagenome (GOLD analysis project Ga0114915, IMG submission 87288) | Marine viral communities from the Global Malaspina Expedition - Malaspina viral metaG Antarct_55 | ecosystem: Environmental > Aquatic > Marine > Oceanic | place: South Georgia Island...
CATGGTGATCATGGATAAGCTCATGCGGAAGTTTGGTTTAAACGGGCGTAGTGTAGTACCGCTCATTTCGGGGGTAGCTTGCGCGGTACCTGCTATCATGACTACCCGAAGCATCAATAATCCCTACGAACGACTCCTGACCATTCTGGTTACGCCGCTGATGAGCTGCTCCGCCCGATTGCCCATTTATACGATCCTGATTGCATTGGTAGTACCCGACGAAACCGTATTAGGTATTCTTAATTTGCAGGGACTTGTCTTACTTGGGCTTTACCTACTGGGGCTGGTAGGCGCTTTGGCATCAGCATGGCTCTTCTCTCTATTTATTCCTCGCCGCGAACCTAGCTACTTTATATTGGAAATGCCAACCTACAAGCTACCTCGGTGGAGTCATCTGGGTATCATGATGTTCGACAGCGTAAAGTCATTTGTGCTGGAAGCGGGGAAGATCATCGTAGCCATTTCCATTGTATTGTGGGTATTGGCTTCTTATGGGCCAGGCGACAGCATGGAGCGAGCGAGCGAACAGGCCCTCAGTAGCCTGGCTGACGATACGACGCCAGAGGTACAAGAGGCAACCGTTGCTTCTGCTCGTCTGGAAAGCTCGTACGCCGGGCAATTCGGTCGTTTTATCGAGCCTGCCATCCGTCCTTTAGGCTACGATTGGAAAATAGGTATTGCCCTCATTACTTCTTTTGCGGCTCGTGAAGTCTTTGTAGGTACAATGTCCACCATTTACAGCATTGGTGGCGATGCTAGTGAAGATGCTGTTACTATTCGGCAGCGATTACAAAAAGAAAGGAACCCGCAAACGGGCGGACCTATGTACACCCCAGCGGTTTCCTTCTCACTCCTGATGTTTTATGTGTTTGCCATGATGTGCATGAGCACATTGGCAGTAGTATATCGCGAAACTCATGGCTGGAAGTGGCCCATGGTACAGCTTGTCTACACAATGGTCTTAGCTTACCTTTCAGCGTGGATTACTTACCAAATCCTGAGTTGATGCGTACTGATACTACCACAAAACCCCTTTTTCGATCAGAGGGAAAATAAAACGAAAAACAATGTAGATAAAGATCAGTACGCCTAACCCCCCCAGTAGCATAGTCTGATCGATCGCTAATCTGGCTTCTTTTTTGTTGGAGTTGGCTCCTCCCCAATTGCGCTGCATCATGGCTTTTATGATAGTTATGATTAAATGGTGCTTTACTAAAATAAAAAACGTCTCTTACAAATCTCGTGCTAGTCGAGATAGTTTCATAGCGTAGAATCCCCTAAATCTCAAAACGGGTAGTTCTACCTACTGCACTTATATACGCCAATAAGAGCTGGCAGGTTGCTAAAAGGTTGGAAGAAGAAGGAAATATTTTGAAGGAATTGTTCTAAAACATTAGGGGTTGGCCTAATTCGCTATCGGATCACCATCCTAGATTTTCTACAATATCAGAGGCGATCATAGATACCATGGTTCGAGCTTCAGCCGCACGATCGCCGGCTCTACCATGCTGATAGACTCCCAGTCGGGCGGCATCTTGCGGAAAATAGTTTTGTGCTAGGAGCGAAGTCAAAATTCCAGTTAGCACATCGCCGCTGCCTCCCGTAGCCATCCCGGCATTACCGGTACCATTAAAGTGCACATTACCATCAGGGAAAACAACAGCCGTATGGGCTCCTTTGAGACATACAATCAAACTGTATGTCTTTGCAAAACCACGGGCTAGTTCTAGGCGGTCGTAGTCATCGGTACTTTTTCCGGCCAGCCGCTCAAATTCCTTGGGATGGGGTGTAATGATCGTGTTGTTGGGGAGTTTTTGAAGTAAGTTGGGGTTTTCTGACAACAGATTAAGCGCATCAGCGTCCCATATCATAGGTACCTTAGCCGTTTCAAGAAGGTCTTCAAGTGCTTTCAGGGTCTGAGGTTCTTTGCCAAGTCCTGGCCCTACACCGATAGCTGTAAAGGAATCGAGTTTGGGTAGGGTTGTGATTAACTGATCATGGATATCTACCGAGACCATAGCTTCGGGCAAAGCAAGCTGCATGATCGTGTAGCCACACCGAGCCACATGCATCGTTAGCAAGCCCACGCCTGACCGCAGGCAGGCCCCACCCGAAAGCTGGGCTGCGCCCATTTTGCCATAGCTACCTGCTAAAAGGAGAGCGTGCCCAAAGGTACCCTTATGGGAAAATTTTTCGCGGGCGCGAATCAACTGCTTAGCGACGAAAGGGTCCGTAAAATGGTAGGGAGTTTCGATATGTTCTATAAAGGATTTGGATAGCCCAATATCTACCAGGTGCCAGTTGCCTACAAAAGACGCATTGTGAGGCATCATAAAGGCCAATTTGGGCAATTGGAAACTAACCGTGTGGTCGGGCTTAACAATAGCATCGTCTGCTTCATTGACTTTGTCCATATATAAGCCACTCGCTATGTCTACGGATATGACTTCCGCGGCACTAGCATTTAAGGCCCTGATTACGGCCTCCAGAAGGCCGGATGCAGGACGCGATAGCCCCGAACCTAGCAAGGCGTCGATTAACAGATCATCAGCAGGCAAATTGGGAATATCATCCGTATGTCGAATAGCTTGAATAGGCAGAAAGTCGCCTAGTTGGTTCAGGTTGGACTGAAAATCCTCCGTGCTTTTTTGAGTATAGTGGACCACATACACACGTACCTGGTACCCCTTGCCCGATAGCAAGCGGCCGATGGCCAGCCCATCACCGCCATTGTTGCCTTTGCCACAGAAAATTACAATTTTCTGCCGGTTATCGTAGCGGGCGCACAGCCAGCAGACGAAGGCCCGGGCGGCTCTTTCCATCAGATCAAGGGAAGAAATAGACTCGTTTTGAATGGTGTAGGCGTCGAGGTCGCGGATCTGGGATGTGGATAGAATTTTCATATTGTAAAAATAGCAATTCCTTTCATATCCCAAAAAGTACCTTTATCTTTGCACTCATTTTTTAACGGGCTGTTTTGAATGAAGGGGCGTCACCTCATCCTCTGGAAACTAGCTTTTACCTGTTTATATTTCAACAATCATCATGAGTGAATTAATCAAACTCGTTGAGGCTACGAATGAGAATCGTAAGTCTGAATTTCCCGATTTCAAATCGGGCGACACTATCGTTGTGCACGTGAAAATCCGTGAGGGTGCCAAAGAGCGTCTTCAGTTGTTTCAGGGAACGGTTATCCAGCGCCGTAATCCTAACAGCGCAGGTGAAACGTTTACAGTGCGCAAAATTTCTAACGGAGTAGGGGTTGAGCGTATTTTCCCTATCCTTTCTCCTACCATTGCTAAGATCGAACTGTTGCGCCGGGGTAAGGTACGTCGGGCACGCTTGTTCTACCTGCGCGGACGCCAGGGTAAGGCGGCTCGTATCAAGGAATTGAAGCCGACGAAAGTAGCTGATAAAGCGTAGTTGTTGTTTTCCAGACTACCCTAAAAGTCACTCGTAGCCCCGCCGGTTCTTTCCTGCGGGGCTTTTTTATAGATTGTAAACAAGTGTGCTACCTTGAACCATTTCTTCAAAATCATCATTACAGGAATTAACCTGGCAACGGATTAAAATAATGCTGCTCAATTTCTATAAATATCAAGGTACCGGAAACGATTTCATTCTGATCGACGATCGGGCCGAACTGTTTCCGGTCTCGACACAGCTAGTAGCCCGGCTTTGTCACCGCCGCTTCGGCATCGGGGCTGATGGCCTGATACTGCTCCAGAACCAACCCGGCTATGATTTTAAAATGATTTATTTCAATGCAGACGGTGCGGAAGGTAGCATGTGTGGAAACGGTGGACGCTGTATCGTGCGGTTTGCGCATGATTTGGGGATATTCCAGGAGCACACTACGTTTATGGCCGTGGATGGGGTACATGAAGCTACGGCAACCGAGCAAGTTATACGTTTGAAAATGGGTCCGGTGAATGGTTATGAGAAACATGAAACCTACGATTTTCTGAATACGGGTTCGCCGCATTATGTGGCTTATGTTGATGATGTAGATAAAACGGATGTCGTAAGCATCGGTCGGGCGGTTCGTTATGGTGAAACCTATGGTCCCGCTGGGGGTATCAATGTGAATTTTGTGCAGGTTATAGCTCCCAATCATCTTAAAGTGCGTACGTATGAACGGGGCGTGGAAGACGAAACTTACTCCTGCGGTACGGGTGTAACGGCCTGTGCTCTTTCGTCGTATTCACATTTTGGTTGGGAAAGTCCTGTGAATATTACAGCCGTAGGGGGAAATCTTCAGGTTGAGTTTGGGGAAATATCACCAGGAAAGTTTGACGATATTTACCTGATTGGCCCGGCGGTGCGTGTATATGAGGGTAGCTTAGAAATAGAGGGTTTTTGAAGTACCCCCTCTTATCTTATCTGACTTTTTGAGAATTAAGTTACTCCGCTTCCAGAATCCCGCCTTTGAGATGATAAATCGACTTATCAGTCCAGGTAGGTACCCGGCAGTAGTCTAACGCTGCTACTTTGCTACGGGTACCATTGGTACAGATGACCACAATTGTGTCGTAACCTTCCAGCAAATTTCTTCTTTCCCTAATCGTTGATAAAGGAATATTGATCCCGCCCTCGTTGAATTCTTCAAACTCCCACGGCTCGCGCACATCCACCACAAGGGTGTTGGGTGCTGCCTGAATCTGCCTCATGTCGGGGAGCGAAATGTCCGTGTAGGTTTTTCTTGGTTTAGGACTATCGGCCATCGGTTGTCAAAAAGTATTTGTATTGAATACAATCAGGCTCAAAAAAGAGTGCCCCACCGTATAGCGAGGCACTCTTTGGGTTCTATCATCAAACTAACATCAAGGTACCCCTTCTGAGGAGTCAAATGGAGATTACTGTACGGCCAGAATTTTGAATTCGGTTCGGCGATTGAGCTGGTATTCGCTTTCGGTACATTCCTCACCATCTACACAGTCATTGACAGGTTCTTTTTCGCCATACCCCTTGGCTACTAGTCGCATGGGGCTGATTCCCCGGCGTACCAGGTAGTCGTAGGCGGCCCGGGCGCGGCGTTCGGAAAGCTTTTCGTTATAGAAATCACTTGCTCTACTGTCGGTATGCGAACGTAGTTCAACGGTCATTTCAGGGTATTTTTTCAGGAGCCCTACTACGCGTTCAAGTTCTTTGGCAGCATCGGGACGGATGAAAAACTTATCAAGATCATAGTAAATATTCTCCAGCTTGAAGACATCACCTTCTCCGTATATACCTACGTTATTTTCCACGACTTCGCCGCGTTTCGGAGTTCGTATCTGATTTTTATCCTTAGTATAGCGATCTTTTTCGGTTGTGATGGTGTAATTAGAGTTAGGGTCCATATCGAACTCATAGCCACCGTCGGGTCCAGTGGTCACTGTTTCTTCGGTATTGTCTTTTTCGTTACGAAGCGTCACCCGTACCCCGTCGGCTGGCTGAAGATCTACCTCCTTGCGGATGGTACCTTTTACGATGGAAGTATTTTCGTTGCGATCCAGGTAAATCGAAAGCCCCATGGCCGGATTGGCTGATTGCGTGAGAGTAGAAAAGCGGACACTGTTGGCGGCGTACCCTTCTTTGATTCCCCTGAATTCGTATTCGGTGTTGGATTCCATGCAGAGGCGTATGCTACCATCCATACCGGTCTGTTGTAGTTCTTGGTTGATGCCGCCCTTGACGATCCTTACGTCAGCCGCTTCAATTGGTTCCTTGGTCTTGGCATCATACACATACACATTCATCGCTTTGCACAGGCGTCGGAAGCTGTAGATATTGTCGTCGGAGGCACCCCTTTTGCGGTTAGAGCTGAAATAGCCCGAGGTACGCAGAGCATCGGTGATAAAGCCAAAATCATCCCGTTCAGAGTTGATGGGAGCGCCTAAATTCTCAACTCCTTTTACGGCGATATCCCCCTTCATCTCAGCCATAAAAACGTCCAGTCCACCTAATCCTTCGTGACCATCCGATGAAAAATAAAGTGTATTATCAGCCGCTACAAAGGGGAACATCTCATTGCCCTCGGTATTGATCTCACGGCCCAGATTGACCGGGGTACCCCACTGTCCATCATTATAATCCACTACGTAAAGGTCGGTACCCCCGTAGCCACCGGGCATGTCGGAAACAAAATATAGCCTCGAGTCGTCGGGTGACAGGGCAGGGTGTCCACAGGAATATTCCTTACTGTTGAAGGGGAGCTCTTCGATATTGACCCACTTGCCGCTGGCATCCTGCTCGGCGTAGTAGAGTTTCAGCTTCCGAACGCCTTCGTCGCTTTTACCAGATTTACCCCGATCATCGTTGTTACGGGTAAAGATGATCCGCTTTTGATCCTTAAAGAAGGTCATGGGACCCTCGTGGTACTTGGTGTTTAGGGTCCGGCTGAATAGCTCCGATTTGGTTAAGGTAGCATCATTGCTAGCAGAGTTGTTCGCTTCTGATTCGGCTTTGTTGAGTTCACTTCCTCCCAGGGCTGATGTGTTGGCTACGGGATCAGCTCCTTGTTTGAACAATGCCGTATCGGGCTGAAAGTAAATATCAAGAAAAGGAGTCTGGTTAAAATTGAATACTCGCTTGACTACGCCCGATTCATTGCGGGCCGAAACAAATACCAAGCCCTGCTGGTAGTACATCGGGCTGAAATCGGCCTGACGCGAATTGAAAGGTAGGTAGTCGATGCGGTAAGAGGAGGAATCTTTATAGAACCGATTCATATCCATGTAGGACACCGTGAATTTCCGGCCTCGGAGGTCTTCGGTCTGCATTTCGCCATACTTGGCGTACATTTTCTGCGAATCGCGGTACTTGCGGTTCTTGGCTAATGACTGGGCATAATACAAATATACCTCGCTGGGTAGGTCGCTGTAATTTTTTGTGAGTTCGCTATAGATTCGTTCGGCGTTTCTAGAATCCTCAAGGCGACGATAGCTGTACCCAAGCTTGATGAGTGCCTCGCGGTTTTCATTGGGGTCGTTACGTTTGTCCAGCCGCAAATACTCTTCATAAGCCCGTACCGCCCCTAGGTAGCTCATATTATCGAATTGCTTGTTGGCAGCCTTAAGACGCGAGCTTTGCGCCTGCGCCTCTGCCGAAAGCAGGAAAAGGCAAAACGCTGAAAGCAAGGTGTATCGACAAAATTTCATAGATAAATGAGGTTATCGCAAGATAATAATGCTGTATAGTTAAGTACTGATCTGCAAAGAAAATGCCAAAATAAACTTCAAGATATAAAAATATATATACAGCTGAGAGTTTCTAGCCAATCGACTGGGTAGCAAGATCTTGATATTATGATACTATTGAAAGGATTTTAATAGTCATGGACGAGGGCAGAACTTAATCTGGCTGATAAGGTACGTATTTCATTTGTACAAAATGGAGGGTATGAGGCTGGAGCCGGAAGCGTTCATCCGGGCGTAGTCCTATGACCCACAAAATTTGCTGGTCAGCATTGAGCAATACCAGGCAACGATGCTTGTGTGATAAGGGTACCTTACTTTCAACGAGCAGGTCACTTACTTCTTACGTTTTCTGTTCATTCCAAAGGGACAAAACCAGTCACCGTGCTGCCAGGGACGTACCATAAGAGGATAGCGCAGCAGAGCGGCGTCAAAATAGGCGGTCTGCTTGTCGGTTATTGGGTCAAATGCTGGCTCAAAAGTATGGTGACTGATGTCCAGTACCTTGTTTTCGGGCAGGGTAATCCGGTTTGTCGATTCGGTTATAAAGATAGAGGTAGTAGCTGCTGGCTGAATTTTGGGGCTGACTACCAACTCGGTGCGATCTTTTAGGACTGTATAGCCCTGCGAATGGAATTGTTTTCCGCTTATAGAGTCTAGTGCTGCCACAATATCCTGCGTTTGTGCGTAACTATATCCGAACGGCTCTAGTACCGCATGTAAGTGATAGGTAGGTTCGCTAGCTTGCCGCAGGATTTCTATAGAAATATATAAAGTGTCACCTTCGTGTCTTACAGCTTTTGTTTTCCATGAAGTCAGGAAGGTATCAAGTACTGCACTGGCTGCACGTAATCGTTCAGAGGTTTGCTGAAAGGTAGCTTCTAAGGAGGGATTCAATTCTTGTAGCACGGGCAGTACTCGGTGCCGTAGTACGTTGCGTCGGTAATGATCAGTAGCATTGGAGCTATCTTCACGCCAGGCAATATTTTCACGATGGGCGAAGTCCAGAATATCTTTCTTTGACGTATATAGAAGTGGGCGAATCACCGGAGGCCGTACAGGGGCAATCCCGGTGAGCCCTGCGAGGCCAGTACCACGCACTAGGTTAAGAAGTACAGTTTCAATCGAGTCGTCGGCGTGATGTGCCAGGGCCAGATGCGCGTAGTTAAAATTGTTCAATAACTCATGGAACCAGGCATATCGCAAGTCGCGGGCCGCCATCTGAATGGATATATGCTGGTCGTCGGCTACTTGCTGGGTATCGAAGCGTTGTACATGGTAGGGTACCCCGGCGGTTTGGGCCCACTGGATCACAAATTGTTCGTCACCATCAGATTCTTCACCCCGTAAGCCAAAATTGCAGTGTGCCAGGGCAAAGGGAAAGCCCGCCTGCCGGAAGAGTTCAGCCATGACCATGGAGTCTATTCCGCCGCTCACGGCTAGTAAACTCGGAGTACCATCCAGGTGCAACCGATGTTCGTTAACAAAAGTTAAAAAAGAAGTCAGCATAGGCCAAAGCAGGTAATATGGTGTACTTTTACCCCAAATTTCCGGTTCAAAGGTAACAACAAACTATGATTGCCTGAATTCTATAAAAAAGTAACAAAGCAAGGCAACCATTTTAAACATTTGGGAGTCTTTCCTAGAAAAGTAGCCATGAGAAAGAAGTTTAATAGTATAGTCTTATGTTTGATACTGAGCACTACTCTGGCCTTCGGGCAGGGGCGACCGGGGCAAGTGGCAAGTGGCGGGGAAGAAAAAGTAGAATTGCTCCCTGGCGCAGATAGCCTGACGTTTATCAACGAAAACGGAATGGAAATCAGGCGGGTAATCAATAATGTACGGTTTCGTCATAAAGGCTCTATCTTATACTGCGACCTGGCCATTCAGAATGTGGCTAGTAACCTGATTCAGGCTTATGGCAATGTAAAAGTGGTTCAAGGCGATACTATTACCGTCACAGGCGATACTCTACTGTACTACGGGGATACGCGCTTGGCTATTGTGAGTGGACGTAAGGCGGTTTTGACAGATAAAAAACGAACCCTTACTTCGAAGCGACTGGAGTACGACATGGCCAATGGCCTGGCTTACTACCGGGTACCTGGTAGGACAGTCGATTCGGCCAATGTATTGACAAGCAGTGAGGGTATTTATAATACTCGTTCGAAAGTATTCGACTATTATCGGAATGTCAAACTGGTCAATAAACAGTATACCCTTACTACAGATACCCTCATTTATAACTCAATTACAAAATGGTCTTATTTCAACGGGCCGACCAAAATTGTCAATAAAGATGGTACCCTACTGGCTAAGCGTGGTCAGTACAATACAGAAACAGAAGAATCTAGCTTCAGTAATCGGACTATGGTCGAAAATGAAGCATATACCCTAACAGGAGATACCCTCTTCTACGATAGCCAGAAACAAGTAGGATTTGCCAGGGGAAACGTAGAAATACTGGCTAAGGAAGATAAAACACTTTTACTGGGTGATGAAGGAGTCTATCGCGGACTGGAAGGGTTTTCGAAGGTATACGGGCATGCACTGGTAAAAAGCGTGGTGTCGGAAGATACCCTGTACATTCGGGCTGATACACTTTATTCTATTGAGAATAAGCTAGATAGTACCCGGAGATTGATCGGAGACAAGCAGGTTTATATCTATAAGTCAGATTTCCAGGGTAGATGCGATTCTGTACTGTACAACACGAAGGATTCTACGATTTTCTTTTTCCGAGATCCTATTTTGTGGGGGGATAACTACCAGATGGAGGCCGATTCGATCAGCGCTTTTCTGGTAAACAACAAAGTGAGTAGAATGCTACTTCGAAGTAACTCGTTTGTGATATCTGAGGATACCTTGGTGAAGCAGTATAATCAGGTAAAAGGACGAACGATCAATGCTTTTTTTACCGGGGAAAGTAAGTTAAAACAGGTATTGGTGGATGGAAATGGACAAAGTGCTTATTATGCGCTGGGTGAGGACGAAAAGTTAATCGGTCTGAATCGGGTCGAATGTGGGAAAATGAATCTACAGTTCAAGGAAAATCGGGTAAATCGCATCGCTTTTCTGGGGCGTCCGGTCGGTAGACTGATTCCACCGCAAAATATACAGTCCTCCCAACGCCAATTGGAGGGATTTAATTGGCGAATTGGAGAGAAACCTACTCTGCTTCAGACTATCTGGGCCGAAAAGGAAGAAAATGAGCCAAAGAAAAAAGAAGATGTAAACGTTGGACAATTAGTAGATAAAAACGCTAATCCGGTAAAAGCCAGGTAATTTGGAAGTGCCTAGCATGATTTTTGTGCTATTTTTATGTAAACAAATTGGGGTCAGAAGCATTCTAATGAAATTTTAATGACCTCTCGCACAATAAATTTTGAACCTACTATTTTTTTTATATATTTTTGTAAATCAAACGGATAATTCCGTTTTTCTAAGTCAGACTACATGCCATGAAGAGAACTATACTTGTTGCATATATTATTTCCACCTTGTCGCTCTTGGAGACGCATGCTCAGGTACCTGCTAATAGCAGCCGCCTGAATATGCCCAACCAAAAGAAAGCCATGAGCTTGGATCGCCCCGCATTGGTACCCAAACCTTCGGTAATTGAGTTTAAACCTCTGGGTCTTCAGAAGCCTCAGGCACTTAATAACTACTACCGGGCGCTACTTTTTGCTAATCCGGTACCTGCTGGTTCTACGGCTATTGATAATAGCGAACTTAACACTGCAGCTGCGGTGGAGCGTTCAGAGCGGCGGACTTATGGTTTTGAAGAGAGAACCCGAGGAAGTGACGAGCAACTGTATAGCAGCGACCGGATTACAGTTTCCAATGTATACCCTAATCCTGCCAGTGATTTTGCTGAACTAGATTACTCCGTTCAGAGTTCTGTAAGGGATGCGAAAGTGATTATTTATAATGTGTTAGGATCTCCTGTAGCAGAATATGTTCTTGACAAAAGCGACCGTAAACTACGCATCAATACCCGTGAAATGCCGACGAGCGTTTACTTCTACCAACTAGCGGTAGATGGCAAAAAGGTAGCTACTAAAAAAATGCTGGTCCGCCATCAGCAATAGGCTACTTTTGAATACTTTCCTAGCTACCCGTTCGTTATGATCGGAGTAGCTTTTTTATTACCTTTGCCGCCCTATGCGAAAGAACACAATTCCTGCTATCCTCCTATTTTTAGTTGCTTTTTCTCTGCTTACTTCATGTAGCAAATTCTCCAAATTGCAAAAATCGGGTACGGATGATGAAAAGTACAAGGCTGCCCTCGAATATTATCAAAAGGGTGATTTTTATCGGGCAGGACTACTTTTTGAAGAACTGATCCCCCTGCTGAAAGGGAGTACAGAGTCGGAAATGGCGCAGTTTTACTATGCCTACACCCAATATCAGCAGGAACAATATAACATGAGCCAGTTCCTGTTTAAGAAATTTTATGATACCTATGCGCGAAGCGATTATGCTCAGGAGGCGCTGTACATGCATGCTTACTCACTTTATAAAGATTCGGCTCCGCATACACTAGATCAAACTAGTACCATGACGGCGATTGCTGCCTTGCAGGATTTTATCAATGCCTATCCTGACAGCCCTTTTCGGAATGAGTGCACAGGTTATATCATGGAGCTGCGGAAGAAGCTGGAATTAAAAGCTTATGAAAAAGCCAAGCTCTATTACAAAATCAGTGATTTTAATCTGGCTTCTCTCAAATCGGCGGTCATCTCTATTGAGAATTTCAAGAAGGATTTCCCTGATTCCCAGTATAATGAAGAGCTCTCCTACCTTAAAGTAGACGCGCAATATACCTTGGCCAAAAGTAGCTTTGCTGACAAACAGAAAGAGCGCTATCAGGCAGCAGTAAAATACTATCAGGAGTTCGTGGATAAGTATCCACAAAGTTCTTATTTGAAAGACGCCGAGAAACTATATTCTAATAGTGAAGAAGAATTGGAACGGATTGCAGCACTTGAAAAGGAAAAACAGAAAATTCTGGATCAAAGGGCTGATCCTGCCACCAAGCCTGCCAAAGTCACTACGTCATCCATCGAAAATTAATTAGTAAGAGAATAGTAAAAATCAGACTTATAAAATCCTATGGCTTCCATTAATCCGTCCATCATTACGCGCGACACCGATAAGATTGCTGCACAAACCGGGAATCTTTACGAATCAGTTTCTGTAATTTCCAAGCGTGCCCGCCAGCTCTCCAGCAAAATGAAAGAAGAGCTCAATAATAAGCTGGCTGAGTTTGCTTCGGGGGTAGACAACCTAGAAGAAGTGTTCGAGAATCGTGAGCAAATTGAGATCTCGAAGTTTTATGAGCGCATGCCCAAGGCAGGTAGTATGGCTATTGACGAGTTCATGGAAGGTAAAACGTACCATGCTTATCGGCAGCTGGAAGAAAACAACTAAGATTAGATTCTTACAATTCTGCTTTTCAACCAGCCATACGAAATCGTATGGCTGGTTTTTTATGAATCACCTTTTTGTTTTAAGCCTACTTTGTAATGAGTTCAGGAAACCTGGTTGGAAAAAAAATTCTGGTAGGAGTAAGTGGAAGCATTGCTGCCTATAAATCGGCTTTGCTGGTACGCTTGCTGATTAAAGCTGGTGCGGAGGTGCAGGTACTTATGACACAAGCGGCCACTGAATTTATAACACCCCTGACACTCGCTACTCTTTCCAAAAATCCGGTTTTGTCAACTTTTACAAGTGATGCCAAGACTGGACAGTGGAACAATCATGTAGAACTGGGCCTGTGGGCCGATGCATTTTTGATCGCACCGGCTACCGCCCACACTCTGGCTCGCTGTGCCTATGGCCTTTGTGACGACTTGCTAACGGCAGTGTACCTGTCGGCCCGGTGTCCGGTATTTTTTGCACCGGCTATGGACCTCGATATGTACCGTCATGGCTCCACTATGCATACTATGGAGCGGTTGCGCTCTTACGGAAATTTCATAGTAGAGGCAGGATACGGCGAACTGGCGAGCGGACTGGTAGGGGAAGGCCGCCTGGCCGAACCGCAGGAATTGCTGGAAGTACTACAACGGTATTTTGCTCATAAGTCTGTTGCGGTAGGAAAGCGTGTACGTATTACGGCGGGGCCTACGCAGGAAGCACTCGATCCGGTACGGTACATAAGCAATCATTCGACCGGGAAAATGGGGTACTCTATCGCTCGCGCATTCGCTCAGGCTGGGGCTGATGTTACCTTGGTAAGTGGGCCGGTAGGTCTTAATTTGCCCGATCCATCGGTACGTTTGGTGAAAGTACGGTCGGCGCAACAGATGCTGGAAGCAAGTCAGGAGTACTTTTCAGCAAGCGATCTGGTGATTTTTGCAGCGGCAGTGGCTGATTATGCACCGGCAGAAGTCGCTGCCCAGAAAATCAAAAAACAGACAGGTACCTTGCAATTAGACTTGACCAAAACGCCTGATATAGCCCTGACGCTGGGAAAGCAGAAACGGGCACATCAATTGTTGGTCGGTTTTGCTTTGGAAACAGAGAATGAACTTGACAATGCGCGTCGTAAACTCGAAAGTAAGAATCTGGACTTTATTGTACTTAATTCGCTCAATGATCCAGGGGCAGGATTTGCATACGATACCAATAAGATTACCGTTATTGACAGAAGTGGTCTAATTCGCTATTTTGAACTCAAACAGAAAGAGGAAGCCGCGCAGGATATCC
>Ga0114915_1000810_pt1 | contig 13877 bp, 1 predicted proteins | sample MalvirAntarct_55_FD_87288 | JGI IMG/M metagenome (GOLD analysis project Ga0114915, IMG submission 87288) | Marine viral communities from the Global Malaspina Expedition - Malaspina viral metaG Antarct_55 | ecosystem: Environmental > Aquatic > Marine > Oceanic | place: South Georgia Island...
AATACCATATCTATAATCAAAAGCATATTTAGGTGTATTATCTACTACAACAGGTATATCATACAAACTTCCATTTGCACCTGTTCTTACAAAGTATGTTCTTTCAGCTGCTTCAATTGAATTTGAGATATCTCCAGCACCGTATATGGTTCCATATTTTAAGAAGTCTTTATATAAGGACTTAAATAATCCTTGACTATATAGATCTGGGGAGATAAAAAGTAAGACTATAAGTATACCAACATATTTTTTCATATAAACAGTTTTAGTTTAAGGTTAGAAAGCGTTGGTTATATAATAATATACGTTTTTTTTCTCTATATTTAAAATTATTTACTATTTACCTCTAAAGAAATCATTCATTTGTAAGTAAGCATTCCACTTGTTAATAGTATAAATAACAGGTAATGCATCTGCCCAGTTTTTCCCAACTTTTAATTTCCCTTTGTTTACACCTCTTTGATATACGTAGTCTGAATCTGAATAAAATTCTTCATCACTATTACGTAATATATAACCAGCTGGTGTTGATAAACTTAAGTACATTGCTTCTCCAAGTTCACCTAAAGTTCTTGTAGATGCAATAGGTGATTTAACCATTTGATATTGTTGGGCTGTACCTAATACTGGAACAAACATTACAAGTTCTTTACCAACTCTATCTACTTGATATCTAGTTATGTTTTTAAAACGTTTTACTAAATCAGAATCGTCATCATCTCCGGCCAACAGTCCAGCTAATATTTCACCTAAGAAGAATACACTTAACATAATACCGGCTTCACCCATAGTTCTATAAAAACCATCTAATTTGTTCTGAGCTCTTTGATCTCGGTTACCACCTTTACCATCTGCTCCACTATCTTCTAAGAAACCAGTTTTATAGCATTTATAATCTAAGTTACCTTTAACTACTTGTTCCTTAATATAACCTACAAACTTCAAAGCAGATATATATCTACCTTCCATCCAACCTAAGTTTTGATCAAAATATTCTCTTTGATACCTTGCTCTAATTGCTGGAGCAACCCACTTATGAAACTGTGCAGCTAAATTACCTATGGTACTCTGTTGCATAACCATTCTATCTTCTTTAGCATAGTTACCATGAATTTGTTTATTTACTTCTCTAATTACACCTCTTATTTCATATCTGAATTCATTTGTTAAAGCCTTTGTTGTACCATCTTTCTTTACAATAAGATCAAAGCCTTTCTTACGTACTGCTTTATGTGTTACAGCATCAAAGTCATGGGCATCATAATAACTTAATGTAGTACCATCTATAGAGCTTTTAAGCATAGTATCCATTAATACTGCCATTCCTACTTTAGTTTGTACATTGTATTCTGCAGCATCTTGTAAAATATAACCAAACCTAGTTGCTTTAGAGAACCAGCTTTCACCTTCTTCTAAATCATTACCTTGTTCACGTAAGTCTGTCATACTATCCATCATATTCAGATCATCTACATAAGCTTCATATAAACTATTAGGTTTTTGAGGATCATAATCTGACTTACCAAATCCAGCAGAACCAAATGTTGCTATATCAGCAACTTCACCAACCATGTAACCAGTTCTAGTTAATAAATCTGGAAGAGCTCTTTTATTATATTCGTATGTAGCTCTTGCATATGATTTTTGTGAATAAAATCTACCACCAATTGATTCAATATTATTATTTATTCTACCAATAGCGTAGTTATTAAAGTTACCAAATGGATTAAATGCAACATAGGATAGAGAAGACAATTGTATTAAGCCGTCAGCCAGCTTATCAAACATACCTTTGCTTATTAATTCATTCTCATAAAAAACCATCTCCATGTATTTATTAGCTCTCCTAGCTAAAAAAGATTCTGCTCCATCTTCTTTTTTTCTACCTTTTCTTTTAAACATTCCATCTTTATTCTTACCAAGTTCAATTGATGTTTGTGAAGGCCCATATTCTCTTTGTTCTATAACTTTTACTAATGCTCTTAATGTGTCTTCAGCTTCACCCATAACTTCAAAGTTCTCAGCCATAGCACTAAACTTCATAAGACTTGTTGCTAAATCTTTACTTACTTCTGAAGCCAATGGTGTATTTCTTAAACGTTGATACTTACCATTTAATTCAGCAAGTTCTTTATCATACTCTCTTTTTTTAATACCACCTTTTTTTCTTTTTTCTTTGAGTGCAGATATTTGTTTATCTAATTTAACCAAATCTTCTTCTTGTCTTACATTACCAGTATAGAACACAGGTAATGAATTTGTAAAGTTTTCATTTTCATCTACAATTATACCTTTTTGCATTGATGTTGTAGTAGTAAAATTATCTAATGATGTAGCCAACTTAGAATATATTTTTGCTAATACATTTGGTTTATCTTTAAATTGATCTATTAGATTACTTTGTACAACCGGAGCTCTACCTAACATTTGTGCCATAACACCAGGTGCAAGCTTTTTTAATAAGTCTCTCTCAAAAGTATCTATAAACATCTCATAAAACTCTTTCTGTGCTACACCTAATGCATCAGTAGGATTCATAATAGCTATATATTTTTCACTTCTCATGTTTACAGAAGGGCCCTCTAAAGGTTTAGTATCTAGTAATGCTTCTCTATATATTACTTTAGGTACACGCAATGGTGCTTTCTTTTCATATATTTCACCAGTAGCATTATTCTCACCATCACGTTTTATTTGAGTATATTCTATTTGATCAAAATATTTTGCCTCCCATGCTGAATACTCTCTATTATTGTCAGTTCTTTTTCTTACCCATCGTCCATAAGGTGTTCTTTTACTTCCAGGTATATACTCTTCATATCTTTTTCTGTTAGCTATAAACTCTGTAGTATATCTATGATATTCACCATCAACTCTTTGATTGTCTTCATTTTTTCTTTCTGCAGTATAGAAGTCAGTTAAAGCTTTTTTAGCTTTTGCTAACTTTCTATTGTATTCCATGTCTTCCTTTTGCTTAGCCGTTTTAGGGGTAAGGTCACCTTTAACATAGAAAACATCTCTATAATACATAGGTTTTCCATTTTCGTCTTTTGTAGCCTCATTCAGCCTATGCGCTATATCACTATATCTTTGTCCTAATTGTTGTACATATCTTCCTGTAAACTCACCTTTTTCATCTAATATTAATGCAAAATTATAAAGTTTTTCTCTGTTACTTTCTGGTGATAGTTTATATAGTTTTTGAGCAAACTTTAAAATCATTTCATTACGTCTCTTAACGTTATCTACCACCTGAAATTTTTTGGCTTTAAGTACCTTACCCATAAGCGATAGTAACACATCTGGATCTGTATCTACATCACGTGTTCCGTATTCTACAACATTTATATCTCTTGCATAAACTAGTATATCTTCTAAATCTTCTTTACTAAATGCACTTCCCTCTACACCATATTCATTATTAGAATTATTCTTTACAAACTCTCTCATATAATCATAAAGAGCTTTATCTACTAATCCAATTGCATTTTTAGATGATCCGGTTGCTTTAGTTAATTCAGATTTAATGTTTAGAATCAATTGTCTTTGTGATGCATTTAATTCTGATAAGTCTTCAATTTCATGAAGGCCTCTGAATGTTGCTATAAACCTATCAAATTCTAAAACATAAGTAATAAATTCTTTTTTATCAAAATTTTCAGGGTTTACTAGATATTCATTGAATGCTGTAATTTGTTTAAGTGCATCTCTCATGACTGTTGATAGAGCCAATGCTTGAGATGCCCCTCCTTCTTTTAGAGTAAAGCCCAAGTATGCTATAATATCTACAGTATTACTAATTTCTTTATCCTTACCAAAACGTGTAAAGACAGATTTCTTAACCATTTCAAGAGCTGCTTTTTTATCCATTGTTGCCAATACATATTTCTCTAAAATATTTCTTGTAACAAGCCCACCTTCTTCTGGTTGTTTTATATTAGGGTTTTCAGTAGTAGTTTGATCACTAGTTTGTTCTTTACCTCTAAATTTTGCGTTTTCTTTATTTTTTATTGCATTTCTAAATGCTACAGTTTTTTGATTGTCAAGTTTTAATGGTATTATAATTTCTACTAAATCTAGATTTTCACTAACAGCATGTGGTACTATAGAATCATAAGTAACATCACCATTAAATTCTTGATCTTTTTTTATACCCTCTATACCAGAATTAAAATGAAGTGTAGATACAGCATATAAATCCATACTAACTTCATATCCCATATTCTCTGCCATTCTTCTGTAAAGATTTACCTGCAGAGCGTGTTGTCCCCTAGTTGATAATTCTGTAACAGGCTCACCAAGTTCAGCAGTTTTTTCTCTAAGCTTACTATCTTCTCCTAATGGAAACTTCTTATCATACATTGGAATAGTTTCACTATAGGCAAATTTTGTTACAGGATTTATTAAGTCAACACGTATCATTGTTGATAGTGAATTCTTTGTTGTTTTTAAATCTAATATTTTTAATGAACCATCTGTTTGTACAAGTACTACATCTGCTGTACCTGCTATCTTAGCTTGTTCATCAAAAAATACTACTTGTGATAATGCTACCTCTCCATGAGATGTCATTCTTGTATATTCTTGTTGCAGTCTATCAAAGACCATCTCTGCTTTTGATCTGTCTAATAAAGTAAGACTATCAAAAACATCATTTACCTCAGTACCTGCTATAACAGAATCTAATAATGTATCAACATCATTACCTAATCTTAAATTAAGTTTTACATCTTCTTCATTTGCAAGTTTCCCTTTAATAGCTGTAGTAGCTGAAGTATATACTGTTTTTGTTGTAGTATTATGATAAGTATGATCTTCTTCATTTAAGGTAACTACAGAACCTCTTAATGTTCCATTGTTAAAACCTGCAGACAATGAATCAATTTCTTGCTTAGAACTTATTGCCTGAGACATTAATGTATTGATAACTAACTTTTGAACATCATTAGATTCGTTAATAGCTTTATCAACTTGTTTTTGTATTCTTGGAGATAAACTAAATCTTACCTTACCGTCTACTCTACTTTCTAATTTAAATTGTATTCCTTCTGTATTTAGAAGTTTGGCTATATTGCTAAAGTTTGTAGTACTTTTTATACTTGATACACTTAACGGCCTGCCAGTAAGGTATTTACTATAATCATTTATGACACTCATAAACCATTCTAATACCTCTTTAACTCTAGCAAGTAAACCTCTTGTTGGAGGATTCTCATACTCCCTATTAAAGTGCCTTGCTAAAGTTTGTGTTACAATTTCTATATCTATTTCTTGTTGACTAAAGCCTTTATCTGCAGTATATGCTGCATTAATTTCCTGTATCATTTCAGGAAAATTGATTGACGCTTCATTTAATAAGTTATTAAATAACTTTTCATTATCTATTTTAATAGCATCTACAAATGGATGTAGCATTTCTTCAATTGCTATTTCATCTGTAACTCTACCTTTAACTAAGTAAACAACACCATCTACGTAAAATGAATTAACATCTTTAAACTTAGTTTTATTCTTTTTCCATTGAGGTAAACTATCAAATTTTTCTTCTGCTAAAGCAGGTGTAAGCATTTGTATATCTACTTGAGGGAACATTCTTTTTAAATGCATTACAACACCTCTAGCTCTATTTGTATCCCAAGATCTAGAAGACTCTAACATATCATTTTCTGTAAATAGATTATTATTTACAGTAACTCTATATGAATTTTTAGTTCTTATAGCTTCAACTCTATTTCTAGGTATATTGTTTATTTGTAAGTAAGACTCAAATCGTTTATAATTAAAATCTAATATTGATTCATCAAACTCTCTAGTTTGTGGGTTTGAACTATTAATATAAAACTCATTTAAATATGTACTACCTATTCTTTCTCTACGTAAATTACTAAGCAAGCTGTCTGCAAAATTCTTTTGCTTTAATGAAAAGGCAATCTTCTTATTTTCCAACATTAGATTTGCTTGCACAATAGTTGGAAAGTTATCAGAATTGTTTATTTCTTGAAACGTATTAATTATGTTATCAGTTGTAATTTCTGATTTAAATACATCATTTAAAGCTTTATATTCTACTGTATTTTTATTGGGACATTTTGCCATAACTATCTTAGATTACATTTTTTAATTTGGTCAATGAAATTTTGTTGCTTCTCTTGTAGCGTTTCACCTTTTTTTGTTGACTCTGTATATAACTCAACAAAACCCTCCAAATCTACAACATTATTTTTGGTCCTCATAGCTTTTGAAGCTTCAACATTGTTTGCTATTTCAGTATTCCAATAGTTGTCTATAAGCGGATATTCAGATGAGATTTCTTCATTTAAACCCTCTTCTAATTCACTAGCTTCTGGTAATGATTCACGTGTATTTTTAAGACCTTCTGCCTCTTCTACTATATTTCTTATTATATCAGATTCTTCAGACATTGCTTCTAACAATTTAGCTGTGTTACTAATATTATAGGTTTCACTTTCAGGACTAATTTGAATTGTTGTTTCTTTATCAGTTTGTACTATATTAGCACCTGGAAAATTCATTGCTCTTTCTTGTATATTAGCATCATCTGTTTTCGTCTCAGTGTCTTGACTAACATCAGTCTGACCTTTTTCATTTTTAAATTTTACATTACTCTTTAGCTTTTCATTTGTAGGTCTTTTAAATCCTGTCTCAGTACCATTAAACATAAACCCTATACCATTTTGTAAGTTTGATCCTTCTGGTTCAAATATTGAATATGATTTAGTAAATGATTTAGTATCTTCTTTATATGAGTAGAACTTACTATTTCCAAAGTTATCTATAGCTTCTATTCTTATATATTTTTGTGTAGGTACATCTGCATCTTCACTTGAAAAATCATTAAATATTACACTCTTTCTACCTGTAACCCAAGATAAATTACTAGGAAGAACACTACCACCTGGTCTAGAATCACTAACATAAGTTTTAAGTCTTGGTCCATTTATACTTGAGATTAGATAATTTTCAGAAAACTCATCTGTTAATTCCTGCTTAGACATTTTAAAAACAGATTCAAAAGACTCGTTTCCTTTAAACACTTCTTCTACAGAGTTAATTTGTGCTAAATAACCACTTAATAAATATGGGCTAACAGAATCTGTCAAGCCTTGATATGCAAGTTGTAAACCATCTTTAACCATCATGTAGTTTAATATAGATGTTGCATCTATCTTAGTATCAATAGAATTAAATAGTTTTGCAAAGTCATTTTGTACATCTACCTTTTGACTAGGTGTCAAGTTTCTAAATGTATTTGCTAATGCTAAGTTTAATCCAGTATTGTTATTTGGATCATTTGACTTTTCTAAAATTAAGAAGTCCATTAAGAAAGCATTCTTTTGACCAGACTCAGTCTCACGTAACGTTTGTATTATATCTACAATAGATTTGTTTCCTTCATTAGGATATATTAAACTATTGTTTAATGTACCACGCTCTTGACTAATCCCCTCATAGTTTTTCATATAAGCACTTATAGTAAGGTATGATAGTAGATCTAATCTAATTGAAGACTTTACATCTTCAGTCATGACTAGTGACTTATCTGTCATATTTGCTATTACCTTATCTACAATTTCTGTAAATTCTAAATTTGATGTAAGTAAAACATTAGGTAGCAAATCATTTGTTAACTGATTAAATATTTTTACTACACTACTCTGCCAAGTTTTACCTTTATAGATTTCACTTAAATCCATCATAGCTTCTTTAGAAAGTAATTCTTTTATATTCTCTGCTTTTTTGTTTACTTCAGCTATATTTTTACCAAGTGATTGACTCAAGCCAGTAACAGCACTCATCTTAGCTGTAAATTCTTGAATCTCTGCAGCTTTTATATATTGAGCAAGTACATCTATATTAACATTAGTTACTTGATTATCATTTATTTCTTTTAATAATATTTCATCAGTTAATGGAATTGGTTTAACACCTTTTACCTTAAGTAATTTATATTTACTTTTTAATAATGTTAAAAAACCTGGATCAAATTTTCCTTTTTTATTTGTTGCTTGAGAATATAAATCTTGAATTACAGGATTATTAATTAATAAAAGAGATGTATATAGAGGTACACCTAATGAAGTCATATTTGCTAATACACTAAGTGCATTTTTATTTACTCCAGTTTTAGCAACCAAACGGAGTTTAGCATTATCAGTTTCCATAGTAATTAACGCAGATAAAGTATCTTGTGTTCTTTGTCCATTTGAATTAACCCCAACACCAAATTTTTTATAAGGTATACCATTAAACTCAAGACCATTATCTCCTTTAATCTCAGTCTTATATTCAGTTAATAAACTTAAATTTAAATTAGGCAAAACTATAGCACCAATAGATGTTCCTTTGTTAGCTGCAAATGCATTTAACTTACCTAGTAATGTATCTACATCTACACCTGTTTCACTATTTCTTGCTTTTATAATAGGAGAATTAGATTCTAACAAAGCAAGCGTTGTAGTTATTATATCAGTATTTGCAGGACTATAAGCAATAGGGTTTTCACCACTTGTTAAATTATCATTTGCAGACATAGAATATCTATAGTCTAATATTAAATTATTTAATGGTGCAGAATAGGGCTCTCCAAATTTAGCTTTGTATGTATCATACTGCTGCTTCGTAATAGGTAGGCCTAATATCTGTAATGCTTTTAATCCATTCTCTGATAACCCATTATCTGTTACATAATTATATTCTGCCTCATTAGCTGTATTTTCTATTTTAGATTGAACTTGTCCACTAGTTCGTAAACCTAATGCTTCACTATAAATAGTACCTTTAAGTTCTACTTTATTACTTATATATCTTTTATACTCGTTGTATGCATTATCATCATTTTTTCCGTACTCTATAAATTCACCATCAGAAACATAAAATTCTTTTATTAGTGAAAATACTTTATCAACATCAAAATCTGCTCCAGATATTTCTACTAGTTCTTGTGCAAAAACTGCACTAGATCCATAAAAAACAGGTAAGAAATCTACCATTTTAACAGGCATAGTTGAATGAAAATCTTGAGAAGGTACACGTACTGCAAATGTTTTAGATATAACATCTGGTATTTTTGCTTCTGGATTATTTTCTATAAGATCCATTACATCTTTATAATGTGCTGGTAGTATTGATTCTATATATCTTTCACCTAAAGGTTCACCTTTAGAATCATAAGACATTACCCCAGATCTTAATCTGTCTATTACAACTGCACCTTCAACAGGTATATCTTCTTGTGTTAAAAATTCAATATCTACAAGAGCTGGTTTGTTTTTCAAAGAAGCCCATGTTTTTTCTCTTATAATTTCAGATCGTTGAGGTACACCGTTTTCAATAGTAAATACTCTTCTATAAATATTAACACCAAAATCAGATACTAAAGTTAAACTCATACCAGGAACACGTTCTGCTAAAACACCTTTGCTGAAATAACTTAGTAGTAGTTGTTCAAACTTATTTGATGATAATGGATTGTTTAAATTAAATTTTTGATCTCCATTTTCCATTGTAAAGAAATCAATTAAATTACTAGATGATTGAGATGCTTTAAGTCCAGCAACTGCATAGTTTAAGAATGCATTAAGCTGTGGTGTTGTACTACCTTTTGCATTAGATATTTCAAATTCATCCATTGCTGTATCAAAAGAAAATATAAGATTACGTTTATTCTTATAAGAAAGCATTACTCTTTGAGCCATTGCAATATTGTATTCTCTTCTTATATCTCCAATGCTCATATCAAGAGCTTTTACAAATGTAGAATTATCGTGTTCAGAGGTAATCAATACTTTTATCTGTGATGTATCAACCCCTTCTAACTTATTACTAGGATTAACAACTTGTAATCCCATAAATTCTCTAGATAAAGTTGTATTGTTTGGAATAACATCATTACCAGCACCTAGAGTAGTAAACTCATTATCATTTAATAATTCAGCTATATCTTTTACTCTTTGCTTACGCATTTTTACTGCAGACAATGGTGCTGCAATACCTATAGTTTTTTTACCAACTTCAATAGCTTCTAATTTAACTCTAAGGTTATGTAATTTTACTTTAGATGGCTTAGCTTCCCAGCTTTGAGTATCTTCATTAAAGTTTGAAGTTAACTCTTTAGTTAATGTAATAGCAGACATTTTTAGATATGTTTGTCCATCAGCATATACTAATTTTTTAGAGTTTAATAGCTGTTGCATTTCAGCATAACCTTTTACTCCGAATACATCTTCAGATTTTAATGGTCTACCAGCTTCAATTTCATTTAATACTTTTGCTAATTGTGGTGATAATTTACCAAAACCAAAGAACATATACCTAAATGCTTTAGTTGTAATATACATTTGTGCATCAGCTCTATCAATAGATGAACCAGTAACACTTGATATACCCTTTGGCTCACTTAAAGTAACTAAACTTATATCATCACTTATTTCTGTAATACCAAGCCCAGGTGCTAATAATTTACTTGATGCACTAATTAATGCAGCATTTTGGGCTTTAGCTCTTTTTACTTGATTAACAGCATCTTCTAATGAGATTGCTTGATCTCCTAAAAGAACTTGATTAATTGATTTAGTATTTATAAAACTATTTATATAAATTTGTTTTAGGTTATGTACTTCATTATTATTTAAGTTTAATTTATCCTGAGATTTATTTAACTCATTACCTTTTACTTTTGTAGAATCTACTAAACCATTTCTAACTTTATTAGATATTTGATTTCTTATACCTAATGTATCTAGTCTTGTATTAAAAACATCAAAAGATTTATCAAGCTCAGTAGCAATCATATTCCTAAATTCATTCATAGGCATACCTACTAGTTTTAAAGCTTGGTCTAATGTATTAACATCACCTGCTTTTGCTTCTCTAGCAACACCTTGTAGTTGAATTTTTACTGTAGTATCTAATAACATACCTGTATCAAAAAATTCAAAGGCTCTTTCTGGCTGATATTCACCATCTTTAAATGCCTTAGTATTGAAACCTAATATACCTTCTTCAGATGCTGTAACAGGATTATGCTCTCTTACCATTCTGTCAAATTCAATAGATATCATTCCTACAAGAATATCTAATGCTTCATTTGAAATTGTAGTTTTGCCATTACTAAAGTTAACTGCTTTTATAATAGGTAAAGCAATTTTATCTCCAGTATTAGATGCTTCCAAAACTCTTATAAATATTGGAGCAAGTGCTGTAAATTCTTTTTCATTTGTTTCATTTACAGTTTCAATAAGAGTTTTCATCTTATTGTTCTTTGTATTGAAATCTAATGTATAACTGTTTAACAAGCTAAGTATAAATTCTTGTTGTGTAAAATTACCAAAGGTTGATGTATCTATAATATTAGAACCTGAATCAACCTGCTCTAAAGTAATAGATGTTTTTGAACCAGCAACTCTAATAATTTTTAACATGTTATCTGCAGACATGCTTCTGAATGCTAAATTATTTAAAAGATAATTTCTTTCTAAATAAGGATCAGCATTTTTTAAAGCATCTAATGCACCTTCATTATTTAATGATGCTATCTTTTTTAAATGATAAGTAGGATATTGATGTGCATATACTAAATCTCCATTAGGATTTCTAAATACAGTTGCACCAATTGTTTCATCAAAGGCTGCATTACCTATACTAATTTGGTTAAGCCTTGATGACATTCCTTCAACATTATCAAATATATTTACATCTCCACTAATCTCATTACCTAATTCATTTACTTGTTCTGCTGTTAGGGGGTTATTATTTTTATATAGTCTTAATAATGCATTTTGCTTTTCAGTATTAACAGATCTATTTTGAAGTAAACTAAATTGTATATATAATGGGCTAAGTTTTATACCTATATAATCATATATTTTTTGTGAATATTCAGATGCCTTATCACTTAATAGTTTATCACTTAATTCTGCTTTTGATGAACCATCTTCTTTCAATACTAAAGCACTTTTCAACTGATCTAAAACTTTCTTAACTTGGTCTTTTCTTGTCTTGTTACCTACAAGTTGTTTCTTCTTATATACATATGCTTGTGCCCATCTATCCAATTGAGAATTAATATCATCTCTTTCAGAAGCTGAGTACAATAGTACATTACCTTCTAAATCTTTTTGATTAAATATATAATCTACTCTAAAGTTTGTAAATCCTTTTATAAAAGATTGTAATAGCAACCCATTATTTAATCCTTGTTTCATTGATTGATCTAATGAAGCATCAGATAATAATTGATTTGATGTTACACCTACTGTACTTAATAACTTATTTACTACAGCTCCAGCTTGTGGATTATCTAAACCAAAGAAATACATACTCTGTAATATCTCTTTTGGATCAGAAAGATTTTGAACAGATTTAAGTAATCCATTATAAGCTTTTACAAAATCAACAGGTATAATAAGATTTTCTGGTACTCCATTTCTAATTGACAAAACTTTATTTCCAAAAAAGTCTACCTCACGTATAGAAGTAGTAGCAATAATCTGTCTTACTTTTGATGGTAGAGATTTAAAACCTCCTATCATACTTGCATCTTTATCAAATTGAGATGTTGTTCTCAATCCAGATTCATTTTGAAAAAATTCTGCGTTGTATGTTTCCTCTTCTACCTGATCAGTAATTGCATTTAGATATGAAAATACACCTTCAAGTATATCATCATAATATCTATCAAAAGATTTACCTACGTTAGCAAGATGATATTTTTGTACATCAGTTTTAAATTCATTAATTGGATTTTCTAAACTATATAACCAAGCAAAATCATTTACTAATTCATTTAGTTCATCAGCTGGACTATAAGCAACTGTTTTAGCTTGTACTCTTTCTATATACATTGCAGCAATACTACTAACTAATCCACTTGCAATGTCACTATCTAAATATAAATAACCTTGTATTCTTTTACCGTTAACAATTTTCTTGTCTGAATTATAAGGAACTAAAGCATTAGCTTCTACTGTTACACCTTTTTGTATAGATTGTGTAAATTCATTATTTGCTGCTTGTGCCCCTTTATATTTACCTGAGTCAATTTTTTCAAATAAAGTTTGTAATTCATTTGGAGTATAGGTACTAAATACAGATCTAATCCAATCCATAATCCTATTAAATAAAGACTTGATATTTGCATCTGTCTTAGAATTTTTAGGACCCATCTTAAATTTCTCAAACTCATCTGCCATATATTCTTCATAGTATTCATTTTCTAATTCTTTATCACTCATGTCAGTATATGTATCTGCTGAGTTTCTTAATCTTTGTAATTCTTGAGAAAATGATTTTCCTTCTGATCTAAGTTTAGCTCTTACTTCTTTTCTTGCAATTGATCTATACTTTGTTATTTCTTCATCAGTTAAAATTAATCTGAACACACCATGAAAAGCTTCATGATATTTAAATGGACTTAAAGCACCTGTATATATTGTACCATTTACATTTACTCCTCCAGCCATTTGATTTAGTTTAAATACAAATGCACCTACTCGTTCTCCACCTGCTTTAAGATTATTACCAAGTGTAGTAATATCTTCTAAAGCAATATAATCTGGTAGATTCCTATCTGCCCAGTCCATAAATACATTTATATCTTCAATTTCTGTTTCATCTAATGTATTAGATAAAACTTTATTAGCTGATCTTTCTTGATCTCTAAGTTTTTTAATTAGGTCTTTATATTCTTTGCTTGACTGAAGTATTTTATTTCTTTGAGATGGTTCTGTATCTTTTAAAAGTTCTTCTTGTAGTATAGCTATATCTTCTTTAAGACGGTCTAATGGATCAGATGTATTACTAGGCATTTCACTTAATGCTGCAATCCTATTAGACATGTCTTTACTCTTATCACTAAT
>Ga0114915_1000815_pt1 | contig 13866 bp, 11 predicted proteins | sample MalvirAntarct_55_FD_87288 | JGI IMG/M metagenome (GOLD analysis project Ga0114915, IMG submission 87288) | Marine viral communities from the Global Malaspina Expedition - Malaspina viral metaG Antarct_55 | ecosystem: Environmental > Aquatic > Marine > Oceanic | place: South Georgia Island...
CTGGACGCTGCCCAGTACCAGGTCGCCTGGCTGCCGAACCCGACGTTGACGCCGATGGCCTTGCGCCAGGCGCTGGCGCAAGAGCTGCATATAGCCGAGGCAGAGGAGCTGGATAATCACGGCTTGCTCACCGCGCTCCATGCGCGCCTGATCGAGCTGGCCGGGCAGGGCAAGAGCACTGTTTTGCTGATCGACGAGGCCCAGGCGTTGCCGACAGCGACGCTGGAAGCCTTGCGCCTGCTGACCAACCTCGAGACCGAACACCGCAAGCTGCTGCAAGTGGTGCTGTTCGGCCAGCCGGAACTGGACGCGACGCTGGCCCGTGAAGACTTTCGCCAGCTGCGTCAGCGCATCACCTTCTCCTACAGCCTGCGGCCGCTGGATGTCAGCGATGCTACCCGCTACCTGCAGGAGCGGCTGGCCGTGGCCGGCTACCGTGGCGAGCCGTTGTTCAAGGCTGCGGCAATACGTTTGCTGGTGCGCGGCAGTGGCGGCATTCCACGCTTGCTCAACATTCTGGCGAACAAGTGCCTGATGGTGGCGTTCGGCGAAGGATCTCGTCAGGTCCTGGCCCGCCATGTCCGCCGTGCGTTGCACGATACCGAAGGGGCAAAGCCATTCTGGCGAAGCGCCTCAAGACTGCTGGGTTGGAAGATCGCTGCTGGCGGCTTGTCACTGGTGCTGATCGTCGGTGCCTGGCCCTGGCTAGCGCACCTCGCCGAGGTGCTACCGTGAGCCTGGTCAACGACATGTTGCGAGATCTGGAGACCCGCCGCGCCGCGCCGGCCGAACGTGAGCAACTGGGCAGCCTCTATGCCGTGGACGAGGCCGCCGCGGCAAGGCGTGAGCGTCATGGGCGCATGCGTCGTGGCTTGCTGGTCGCCGCGGCCCTTGTGGTAGCGGCCGTTGGGCTGTTCCTGCTTTCAGAACGCCTGCAGCCGGTTGCCAAGCCACCAGTCGTCTCAGCCCCTGTTGTCCCGGCACTGATCGAAGAGGTTGCACCGCCGCCAGAGGTTGTCGCCGCGACCCGGCTGCTGGATGTGTTGCCACAGAACGACGGCCGACGTTTCGTCCTGCAACTGCTGCTTGATCGATCCGTCAGCTACCAGCGAGTCGATACGACCGGGTCGGTCAGCTTCCGGCTCAACGATGTGCAGTTCACAGGCGAGGCGCGCACCGGGCGCATCGAAAAAGCCGGGCAAACGCTGTCGTGGCGCGTCGAGCCGCAGGACGGCGATGTCAATGTGCTGATCATCGGTTTCGGCGACCAGCTGAACGTCGCTGATCGCCTCGAATCGATTGGTGAACGTTCGCAGCTCTGGCTCGATGTGTCGCTTGGCAGCATCGCTGAAGCCGACCCGCAGACCCTATCGTTGCCAGTTGCCGAATCGCCGGATATGGACGAGGAATTGCCGGACTGGGTGACCCGTGAAGTCGAGCCGGCTGAGACGCTCAACGAGCCGGCCCGCGCCCCATCGACACCAGAGCCCAAGGCCGTGCCCCGCGCTGCAGTTGCTGCAGAACCCGTTGCTCCCTCAGCGAAAGCAAATCTCACCATCGGTGCGCATCAGCCCGATCCCCTCGCGCAAGCCCGCAGCGCCCTGGATCGCGGTGATCATCTAGCGGCTATTCAACAATTGCAGTCACGGCATCAGGCACAACCGGACAACCCGGAGATCAGCCGCTGGCTGGCTCGTGCTTACCTCAGTGCCGGCGACACCGCCGCATTGCTCAAGTGGCTGCCGGCTCAGCTGCAGGCGCGTCCGTTCGATGCCGAGCTGCGCGAGCTGCTCGCGCGCGGCCAGCTACAGCTCGGGGATCAAGGCGCAGCCATCGCGACGCTGCAGCAGAGCGCGCCGCCACTGCAGCGCCACACGGCGTATCACGCGCTGCTGGCTGCGCTCTATCAGCAGGTCAACGACTGGTCCGCAAGCGCTGCGACCTACCGCCAGCTGATCGCCGTTCAACCCGGACAGGGCGCTTGGCAGCTCGGTCTGGCTATCGCGCTGGAACAACTCGATCAGCCGGCGCAGGCCGGCCGGCATTACCGGCTCGCTCTTCAAGGGCAGGGGTTGGATGAAAGCGCGCGTCGGTTCGCCACCGAACGCGCCGGTTCACTCGGAGGCACGCAATGACTCAGGATATCCGCCAGCGCAAGATTCGCCTCGGCGATCTCCTGGTTCAGGCCGGGCTGATCAGTGACGCTCAGTTGCAGCTCGCGCTGCAGGACCAGAAGCGGACCGGCTCCAAGCTGGGGCGCACGGTGCTGGACCTTGGCTTTATCGATGAAGGCCGCCTGCTCAGGGCGCTGTCCGAGCAGTTGCAGATCCCCTTCGTCGAGCTCAAACACTACAAATTCGACAATCAGCTGACGCAGAGCCTGCCGGAGGCGGTGGCGCGACGTTTCCGCGTGATCGTGCTGTCGCGCCAGGCAGAGGGCGTGCTGGTCGGCATGACCGATCCACTCGACCTGTTCGCTCAGGACGAGATGGAGCGCATGCTGGGCAAGCGGGTATTCCCCGCCGTGGTGCGTGAAAGCGAACTGCTCGGTGCGCTCGACCAGCTCTACCGTCGCACCAGTGAAATCGCCTCGTTGGCCGGTGAACTGGAAGGCGAACTGCAGGAAAGCGATTTCGACCTCTCGCGCCTTGGTGCCGAAAGCAACAGTGACGCACCCGTGGTGCGGCTGCTGCAGACGCTGTTCGAAGATGCCGTGCAGATGAAGGCATCGGACATCCATATCGAACCCGACGAAGGCGTAGTGCGGATCCGTCAGCGTATCGACGGCGTGCTCAATGAGCAGGTGATGAAGGAGCACCGCGTCGCCTCGGCGCTGGTCATGCGCCTGAAGATCATGTCCGGTCTGGATATCTCCGAAAAGCGCCTGCCGCAGGACGGCCGCTTCAATATCCGGGTCAAGAACCGCAACCTCGATGTGCGGGTCTCGACCATGCCCGTGCAGTTCGGTGAGTCGGTGGTGATGCGCCTGCTCGACCAGAGCGGGGCAATGTTCCAGCTCGACGGCACCGGCATGCCGGCAACGATGCTCGAACGCTTCCGTCGCCTGCTGCAACGTCCCCACGGCATGGTGCTGGTCACCGGCCCGACCGGCTCGGGCAAGACCACCACGCTCTACGCGGGCCTGTCGGAGCTGAATAGCCCGGAAAAGAAGATCATCACCGTGGAAGATCCGGTGGAATACCGCCTGCCACGAATCAACCAGGTGCAGGTCAACGCCAAGATCGAACTGACGTTTGCCCGCGTGTTGCGTGCCGCGCTACGTCAGGACCCGGACATCGTCCTGGTCGGCGAGATCCGTGACCAGGAAACCGCCGAGATCGGCCTGCGCGCGGCGCTGACCGGCCACCTCGTGCTGTCCACGCTGCACACCAACGACGCCTTGACCTCGGCCATGCGCCTGATCGACATGGGCGTGGAGCCTTTCCTCGTCGCCACGGCGCTCAACGCGGTACTGGCCCAGCGTTTGATTCGCCGCGTCTGCGAGAATTGCCAGGAACAGCACCAGCCGGATCCGCGCCAGCTGGCTTGGCTGGAGACGCTGCATGGCGGCTCGCTCGCCGACAAGCGTTTCCGTCGCGGCAGCGGCTGCCACCAGTGCCACAACAGCGGGTACAGCGGCCGGATTGGCGTCTACGAACTGCTCGAACTCGACGAGCCAATGATCGCTGCGTTGCGCCGGGGTGATCCGCAAGGTTTTGCCGAAGCGGCACGCCAGCAACCACACTACCGGCCACTGGCCGAATGCGCGTTGGATTACGCCATTGCCGGCATCACCAGCGTCGATGAAGTGCTCAAGGTTTGCGCGACCCTAGCGGATGATGAGGTGACGGTGTGAACGCCCAGCATCGGTCTTACCACGCTGCTCTTGTAGGAGCCAGCATGCTGGCGAACCAAGCGTGCAGGGCCAGCCGGCAAATAGTTTTTGTAAGCGTCAGCTTGCTGACGAATGCGCAATGCACGCTACTGAACTGCATTCGCGAGCAAGCTCGCTCCCACAGACGCGTGGCTTCCTCGGAATTCTTCAGGAAGCTTGATCATCACGTCCGCACCAACGCTCCCTCGCCCCTCTGGGGAGAGGGCTGGGGTGAGGGGACGCTTTTGGGTTGTGCACAGAGCCGACGCGGCCTGCGAACAGCTGGAGCACCCATCTAGTGCCCACGTTCCGATACACCGGCCGCAACGCCCAGGGCGCCAAGATCAGCGGCGCACTCGAGGGCGCCAGCGCCGATTCCGTGGCGGGCGAACTGCTGTCACGGCAAATCACCCCGCTGACCATCGAGGCCAGCGAGAGCCAGACGGGCAGCGGCGATGCGTTGGTGATGCTGCGCGAAAAGCTGCGGCGCAAGCGTGTCGACCTGGATGAGCTGATTATCTTCAGCCGCCAGATGTACAGCCTGAGCAAGGCAGGCGTGCCGATCATCCGCGCCATTGGCGGTCTGGCCGAGTCGAACCGAAACCTGTTTTTCCGGCAGATCCTGCAGGACGTGCGCGCCAGCCTGGAAAGCGGCCAGTCGATGGCCGTGGCGCTGAATGCCCATCCCAAGGTGTTCAACAACCTGTTCGTCAGCATGGTCAGCGTCGGCGAGAACACCGGCCAGCTTGATCAGGCGTTCAAGCAACTGGCGGCCTACCTCGAGCTGGAGCGCGAAACCCGCAAGCGCATCAAGCAGGCGACCCGCTACCCGATCTTCGTCATGGTGGCCATGGGCGTGGCGCTCGCGGTGATCAACCTGTTGGTGATCCCGGCTTTCGCCAAGGTGTTCGCCCAGTTTCACGCCCAGCTGCCCTGGGCCACTCGTGTGCTTATCGGCACCTCCAACTTCATGCGCGATTGGTGGTGGTTACTGCTGCTAGGCATCGTCGGCGGGCTCTACGCCTTCTTCAAATGGATCGAGACCGACCCAGGTCAACTCAAGTGGGACCGGATCAAGTTACGGTTGCCCATCGTCGGCGGCATCTTCGAACGCATCGCCCTGGCGCGCTTCACCCGGACCTTCGCGATGATGTACCGCGCCGGTGTGCCGTTGCTGCAAACCCTCTCGATCAACAGCGCCAGCGTTGGCAACCAGCACATCGGTCAGGCGATTCTCGGCATTCGTGAAAGCGTCGAGCGCGGCGAAGCCCTGACCCGCTCGGCCCACAACTCTGGCCTGTTCACCTCACTGGTCCTGCAGATGATGGCCGTCGGCGAAGAAACCGGCGCGCTGGACGACCTCTTTATCGAAGTCGCCGACTTCTACGAGCAGGAAGTCGACTACGACCTCAAGCAATTGGCCGACGCCATCGAACCGATTCTCATCGTCTGCATGGGCGTGATGGTGCTGGTGCTGGCGCTGGGCGTATTTCTGCCGATGTGGGAGCTGGGTAGTGCAGCGCAGGGTAGGGGGTAAGACAACTGGCCGGAAGCTTGCTAAGGCCATGCACCGGCGGGGTTACCGTCAAGCACTTGGCGTGACGTGCAAAAGATTGCTGACAGGTCAGGGAAGACGTGTTGGTACAAACAAACGGTTCGGCCACGGAAAGGCCGCGTTGACCGGCAAAACGAGGAGCAGCAATGAGTAGGAACAAGGGTTTCACGATGATCGAGCTGGTGGTGGTAATCGCCATCCTCGGCATCTTGGCGGCGGTTGCGCTGCCGCGTTTTATCGATGTTGCAGATGATGCACATGAGGCTTCGGTGCGAGGCGTCGGCGGTGCGCTTGCGTCCGCAGTCATGCTCGCGCGTGCACAGTGGGAAGTTAACCGGGGCAAGGGCATAACGTCGAACGATAACGTTGTGGGCTTTGGCGCCGGCAACGTCGACGTCAACACCAGTGGCTGGCCGGTAGGTATCGATGGCGGTAACACCCTTGGCTCGGTTGCCGACTGTCAGGCGCTCTGGACCAACCTGCTGCAGGGCTCCGCACCGACCATCACGGGAACTGCGCCGAACTACGTTGCCACACTGGCCGGCGGCACCGGTCAGGCGTGCACCTACACCTACCAGGGCCAAGGCAAAAACGACACGATCGTTTACGACTCGGTGCTCGGTACGGTCGTCACCACTTTCAAACCGTAATACCAACTGCCTCGGGGGCATAGAAATGAAGAGACAACAAAGCGGTTTCACCATGATTGAGTTGATCATGGTGATTGTGATTCTGGGGATTCTGGCGGCGTTTGCGTTGCCGAGATTTGCGGACTTCAGTGGCCAGGCACGCACGTCCACCGTTGAAGGAATGGCCGGGGCACTACGTTCCGCTGCAGCCATTGCACATGCTGCGCAGTTAGCGAGCGCAAACTCGACCGGTGCCACTTCGGTAACGCTTGAAGGCCAAACCGTAACCATGGTCGATGGCTATCCGACTGCTAACGCAGCAGGTATCGGCGCCGCAGTTCAGATAGATGGCTTTACTCTTAGTACCGGCGGTACTGCCGCAGGTGATGCGATCACGTTTACCCCTAACGGGTTCACTGGTACTAATTGTCTGGCTACTTATACAGCAGCTGATTCGGCGAACGCTGCCGCTACAGCTAGAGTGTCACGAGTGACCACTACGACAACGGGCTGCAATTGACAGATGCGCGGCTTCACCCTCGTGGAGTTGGTTTTGGTCATCATGATCATGGGCATCCTTGCCGCCGTGGTAGGGCCGCGCTTCTTCGATCGAAAGGTGTTCGACGAGCGCCTTTTCTTTGAAGAGACGGTCTCGGCTGTGCGCTATGCACAGAAGCTGGCGCTGGCCAGCGGTTGCCTGACCGAGATTAGCCTTGGAACGGTCGGCTACCATTTGCGCCGCGCCGCGAACTGCACCTCGGGCGCTTTTAGCGCCGAGGTGCAAGGGCCGGACAGCCAGACTCCTTTCGCCAATACCGAGGTCCCCACGGGCGTGTCGGCTACCAACTTTCCCGTGGTGTTCGATTCGCTCGGGCGCCCCTCCAGCGCGGCGAGCGCCACCATCGGCGCGTTTACCTTTAGCGTGACCGCCGAAACTGGGCTGGTGCAATGAAACGCCAGCGCGGCATGACACTGGTCGAGCTGGTGATCACCATCGTGATCATCGGTATTGCGGCCGCGGCACTGTTTACCGCCATGGCCTCGATAACGGCACGTTCTGCCGATCCGCTGCTGCGTCAGCAGAGCCTTGCGATCGCTGAGGCATATCTCGAGGAAATCGAGTTGCAGGCGTTTGCCACGCAGGCCAACGCCGCGTGCAGCCCTGCGCGCGCCTGCTTCAACGACGTTCGTGACTACGCGGGGATATCCGAGGCGCCGCATGATGCCTTCGGTACTGCGATTGCTGACTTGGCCGCCTATAACGTGGCCGTTACGGTCAACGGCCCAGACGCTTGGAGCGGCGTTCAGGCCCTGCATGTTGACGTCCGCGTCACCGATCCGGCTGGTGCCACGTTGCAGCTGAGCGGCTATCGCACCTGCTACGGCGAAACGGACACCTCGGGGGCAAGCCTATGCCCCTGAAGTTGCGCGGCTTCACTTTGGTCGAGCTGGTTATGGTCATCGCACTGGCCGGCTTGGTGGCTGTCATGATTTCGACGGTGTTGGGTCGGCCGATGGAAAGCTTCGCAGCGCAGAGTCGTCGTGCTGAGCTGGTCGATCTTGGCGCGGGTGCCCTTCAGCGGATGACGCGGGACGTCAGGCTTGCGGTCCCCAACTCCCTGCGCGTGTCCGCTGACGGCCAGGCGCTCGAATTGCTGTTGATCCACAGCGCCGGTCGATACCGTCCGAACCGCAACGACAGCGATGGACTACGTTTCGGCGAAGTCGCGACCAACTGCGGAAGTACGACAGTTGACCTGAGCTGCGATAGCGTCCAGCTGCTTGCCCCGTCGATGGATCCCTCGGGGGCGCGTTGGATGGTGCTGTACAACGTTGGTGCCGAGTCTGGCGGCGTACCGCTTGCCGGCGCTAACGTCTGGAAGTTTGCCAATCCGGGTGTAATTACGCCGAGCGGGACGACCTTCTCGCTGCGGGCCGGTGCGCCGGCAGACGAGTCGCTCATTGCGCTTAACAATCTGCCTGCCGGTGGGTTCCGCTTCGCTCTGGCCTCACCCCAGCGTCGGGTGTATTTGGCCGAGCGCGTGGTGGGGTATCGCTGCCAGAACGGCGAACTGGTGCGCTATAGCTACAACCAGTTACTTGAGAGCCTGCCGCTATCGCCACCGTCCGGTTCCAACCCGCGAAAACTCACCGGTGATGTCAGTCAGTGCCGCTTCAGCTACCGAGCCGGCACCGCGCAGCGGGGAGGGCTGTTGAGCCTTGCGCTCGGTATCGCTCAGGACGGTGAGACCCTTCGCCTCACCCAACAGGTTCATGTCGACAATGCGCCCTGATTTCCGAGCACCGCGACTTTCGGCCGGGTTCGGCCTTGTTGCGGCCTTGTTCCTGATGATTGTGGTAACCGTCATCATCATGACCATGGCGCATCTGTCTGCGATCCAGCACGGGACCAGCAGCCTTGCTATTCAGCAGGCACGCGCGTACCAGGCCGCACGAGCGGGGCTTGAGTGGAGCATCGCTCGAACTCTGGACAACGGAACCTGCCCAGCGGGTTCACCCGGACTGAGCGGCAGTCTGTCGGAGTACAGCGTGGCCGTAACCTGCGTCTCGAGTGTTTACACGGAAGACACGTCCACCGTCGCCATCTACCGGCTGACCGCCACTGCACAGAACGGCACGCCAGGCAGTCGACCGGATTATGCCTATCGCCAGTTGACCGCCGTCGTGGAGCGTTGAGTTGAAAGAGGCAAGCGTAATAGGGCGTCTATCAATGGTTGTTTGCCGGCTCTTGACGCTGGGGACGCTGCTCCTGACGGGGCAGGTGATGGCCGAGAGTTATGCGCTGGAGACAAACCAGAAGAATCTGCCCCCATGCAGCGGTGACTGGAGCAGGAGCAACGGCAATAGTGTCTACACCTGCTCGGGTCAGGTGACGCTCAGCGCTGGTGACATGCTTGCTGCAAGCGGTGCTGTAACGCTACGGGCTGCCGGTTTCACAATTGCCAGCGCCAAGGTCGGCAGCGGCAGCGGACCGATCTCCATCGAGGCTGACTGGGGTGGCATCACGGCGACTGGCTCGTCCAGTTTCAGTGGGGCGGTGTCGTCCAACGGCAATCTCTCGTTGGACAATGCGACCATCGCTGGCAGCCTGACTGGGAGAAGCCCAATCGCCATGAGCGGTGGCAGCGTCGGAGGGGATGTCAGCTCGGTATCGGGCTCGATTCGGCTGACCGGGGTTTCGGTAACAGGCGCGGTAATTGCCAATAGCGGATCTATTACGCTCAGTGGCGGCAGCGTGGCAGGGCTGGTCAACAGCGACTGCTGTAACGTGGTGACCACTGGAACCAATCTTCAAGGCGGAGCCCGTTCGGGGTCGTCTTCGCTGTCGATCACCGGTGGGGCCATCCAGGGCGATTTCTCCTCGAATAACGCTGCCACCTTCAACACCGTGACGATGGTATCCGGCACGGTCTTGGCTGGATCGATTTCATTCACTGACAGTACGGTTGGCTCTTCCACGGCGTCAGTGACCATGACGTCGCGCAATAACGCGATCACTTTGTCCGGGTCGCTGGTGTACGGCGATCTCACTGCCCCTAATTACTCGACGGTGAATGTGAGCAATGGCAGTGTTGTCTATGGCACCTGCCGGCCAAACTCTACGCCGGCTAACGCCTGCAAGGGCAAGACGTTGCTGCTTAGCTGGTGGCTGAACGAGGGGAGTTGGAGTGGTGCCGCTGGCGAAGTGCTGGATCGCTCCGGCAACAACCTGAACGGTCAGGCTTATAACGGTGCTTCGACCGCTGCTACGACGCCGGCTCTCGCCACGGTAGGCGGGCAGGGCACCTGCCGCTATGGCAGTTTTACTGCGGCGTCCCGACAGTATGTTCAGGCCGCGCATAGTGACCTGCTGAGCCTGCAGCAGGAATTCACCATTGGCGTATGGATCAGACCGCGGACGCTACCAGCAAGCGGCCTCATGAGCATTCTGTCCAAGGACGAAAACTACGAGTTCCATCTGCGCCCGGACGGCACGGTCAACTGGTGGTGGCAAACCTCCGGCCCGAGCGCCACTCGAGAGTTCAGCAGTACTGGCAAGGTTACGGTTGGCCAATGGAACCATGTGGTCATCCGATATACCGCAGCCCAACAGTCCATCTACATAAACGGAGCGGTGGCAGGCCAAGCGAGCCTGAGTGGTACGCCGCGCTCCAACAACGACCCACTGCAATTGGGCTGGGACCAGCTCGCCGGTCGCTATTTCGACGGCGATCTGGACGAGTTGCGCATCTATCAAGGGGCGCTCAGCAACTCGGATATCGCTGCGCTGGCGACTGAGCGCCACGCCTGTAGCCAGGCACTGCAGTGCGTCAGCGATGATTTCGACAGGTCGCTGTTGGGCACCGACTGGGTCGTATCCAGTCGAGGCCTCACGGGGTTCGCGCCAGCCATCATCGGCAACCGACTGCGCCTGACCAGCAATCAGGGCAACGTGGCCACGGCGAGTGCCTTGCAACGACTGTTTCCGGGAGAGGGCAATTTCATCCAGGCCCAGTTCAAGTACTACGCCTACAACGGCAATGGGGCTGACGGCATCGCGCTGATCCTGTCGGATGCCACGCAGACGCCACAGCCAGGTGGATACGGCGGCTCGTTGGGCTATGCGCAGCTCAATTCCACCAGCGGCTTCGCGGGTGGCTGGTTGGGTATCGCGCTGGACGAATACGGTAACTTTTCCAACCCGACGGAAAATCGCCAGGGCGGGCCAGGATTGCGGCAGGACTCGGTTTCGATACGCGGCCCAGGCTCCGGCACATCCGGTTATCGCTACCTTGCAGGCACCCCCGCAGGGCTGAATCCTGGGGTAGACAGCGCCACCAGCAGCAGCGCTGCGCCTGGGCACACCTACCGCATCACCATCGATGCGCGGACGGCGGGCAAGGCGTTGGTTACCGTCGAACGCGACACCGGTTCAGGGTTCGTGGTGCTTCCGGGGTTGGAAAGTTTCGATGCCCTGGCCGCTTCAGGCCAGACATCAATCCCGGAAAACCTCTACCTGTCCCTGACGGGGTCCACCGGTGGCTCGAACAACGTCCATGAGATCGATGACCTGCAAGTCTGCGCCAGCGAGATCAAGCCAATCGGCCAGCAGATACATCATTTCGACCTGAATTACTCGACCCCTGTCCTTACCTGCAACCCACAGGAGGTCATCGTGACGGCGTGCCTGAACGCCGACTGCTCGCAGCGCTATACGGATCCAGTGAAGGTCACGTTGACCGCCACTGACGGCGCAGTCTGGCAGAACGGGAATGCCGTCAGCTTCACTGGCGGCCAAGGCAGGGCGAGTGTCCAGGTCACCAAAGTGGGCGAAGCCGTGATTGGCGTCGGCGGATCGACTCCGTCCGCGCTGTCATTCAACACCACGACCTGTTCCACCGCTGGGTGCAAGCTGATGGGCGTCGAAAGCGGCTTTATATTCGATGTGCCTACGCTTACTGCTGCCAAGCCTCAAGAGCAGATTGCCTTCCGTGCGGTTAAGGCCGATCCAAACGATCCCTTGCAGTGCATACCTGGGTTCGATGGCGGTACGCGAAACGTTGCGTTCAGTTCAACCTATGCCAACCCGGCCACTGGCACTCAGCCTGTGATTGTCAACGGCCAGGCCATTGGCGCGAACGCGACCGAGGTCCCCCTCAGTTTCGACAGTCAGGCGGTGGCTCGGCTTTCGGTGCGCTACGACGACGCCGGCCTGATGACCCTAGCGGCACGATATGCGCCCACATCGGGCAACGAGGCAGGGCTGCTGATGCACGGCAGCGACCAGTTCGTCAGCAAGCCCTACGGTCTCTGCATCCAGACGATTCCCGCGGCGGAACAGGCGTGTACCCGTGACGACACCACGTGCCCGTTGTTCAGCAACAATGGGACGATCATCCGGGCCGGCGATCCTTTCCCGGTCTCGGTTCGGGCAGTGGGTTGGCAGAGTGACGGCGAGGCGCTCACCGCTGATCAACTGTGTGTCGGGAATATTACGACGCCGAACTTTGAGCTGGCCGGAGTCGCACTGACCAGCGAGTTGCTCGCTCCTGCATCCGGTGAGACCGGGACGCTCTCGTTGACTGCTTACTCCCATGATCTGGGTGTAGAGACAAAGCTGGTCGATGCCGCACAGCGGAACGTAATGTCTGTATCGGAAGTCGGCATCTTTCGCTTGGTTGCTGCACCGCCGGAATATTTCGATGAGTCAATAAACGGTGGAACGAGCAACCGGCTCGGACGGTTCTCGCCGGCCTTTCTCGGCGCGACCGGCAGCGCCAGCCTGACGCCCAGTTGCGGCCCTGGATTCAGCTATCAAGGCCAGCCGATGGAATTCGCGGCTGGCCGGGAGCCGACCCTGACGGTTACCGGATACAACCGGCAGGGTGGCGTCACGCGAAACTATGACCGGGGGGGGTTCTGGCGGTTGAGTCCGCCGGCGGCAGGCAGTTACAGCTCGGCAGTAGGGCGCTCTGGACTCGACACACGGTTGACCACGATTGGAAATGCCACGACTGCCATTGAAGGCGCGGGCGATGGTGACGGCAGCCGGACCTACCGCTGGAGCGGGCAATCCCTCGTCTATGACCCGGCGGCCAGGCCGTCAGCCGATGACTTACCGTTCAAGACGAAGATCAATCAAGTGTTCAACGCTGCCAGTCTGACCGACGCCGATGCTGCATGCCTGATGGGGGCCACCCTGTGCCAGTCGTACAGCTACGATTTCGTCGACCAGCCGGGCAGTGTGGTGCGCCTGGGTCGATTGAGCATCGGCAATGGCCACGGCTCGGAACTGCAGTCACTGGTGCTGCCGTTAACGGTGGAATCCTGGCAGGCGACGCCGGCCGGTCCCGGCTTTCGCGCTGAGCCCGAGGACTCGTGCACCAATGCAGCTTCGCTCGGCAGCGCGCTGCTGGACAGTTTCACCGGGCGGTTGGCTGATGGCGAAACCTCGGCGGTCGTGCCCGGCCTCGGTTTGGGGATGGGGCGCGTCGAACTAAGTGCGCCGGGGCCTGATAACGATGGGTCTGTACAGGTGTCGTTTCCCGGCATCCCTGAATGGCTCCGCTATGACTGGCGCGGAGCGGGGCGTGAACCGGGACGAGGACTTGCTACATTCGGTATCTACGGCGGCTCGAAGCCGCTGATATTCCGCCGCGAACTCTATCGCTAGACAAGCAAAAGGGCCGCAATCAGCGGCCCTTTTGGCGGGTGTAAAAGAGGGGAATCCCTGGCCTGCCTGTACCAGGGTCCCCAAAACTGGTTACCTGGGTTATTGCAGGGCGCGTGCCAATTCTGGCAGCTATAGCTGCGGTCGCGTCTGGTAGCTGTCAAGACGCAGGCGTAAGTTATCGGTGCGTGGCCTGGGCAGCAGTGGCTATGCGGGTTTCAGCGGCTTTTAATGGTGCTGATTACAAACGACCCGAGCGGTATGGCTGGTTGCTGGAGGCTTTGAATGCTCAGCGCCACATCGGATTACGCTTGCTCGAAGGGCACGCCAGTGTCGGCATGCCCATCTTTGGCGCAGTTCAGTTCTGCTCTGGCCATACCCGCAGCGGAGCGCCTTCTGCGGGCCAGAAGCGCAGTTGATCGATCCTGGAAACGTCCCAGCGCTCTATCTGCGAGAGCAGTTCGAAGAAGTGCTGTTCCTGCTTCATGATGTGTTCAGGACACATCTTCCGGGTGCTGCCGATTTCGCTGAAGCGCAGCTTCTGACCGTCGAGCTGGTAGCTGGCGAACCAGTGGTTGCAACCGGCGTTGCCGTAGGCGCGGTCTTCGCTGAAGGTCAGCGAGACAGGGTTACGGCC
>Ga0114915_1000816_pt1 | contig 13789 bp, 11 predicted proteins | sample MalvirAntarct_55_FD_87288 | JGI IMG/M metagenome (GOLD analysis project Ga0114915, IMG submission 87288) | Marine viral communities from the Global Malaspina Expedition - Malaspina viral metaG Antarct_55 | ecosystem: Environmental > Aquatic > Marine > Oceanic | place: South Georgia Island...
CATTAAAAAAGTAGGGGTATTACATAATACTAACATTAAGTTGGAGTTGGTACAAAACTCAGACTACTTCAGTATGGAACACGCTCTAGATTGTGTAATAGCTTTAGGGTGGGAAACATATGAAGGTGAAAATAAAGAAGAAGAAGAGAGGTTAGTTTTTCATTTTGGTGATGAACTAGAAAGAGTTAAAGATAAATTATATTCTAGGGATATAATATTAAAATTTGATAAAAAATTTGAGGATGCCAAACAATAGAAAACAACTAGTTAATAAATTTATAAATGAAGGGTTCACACATAGGACCCTATCTTTATTTTCAGATATTCAATTAAAAGAATTACATAAAAAAATATTTAAAGAAGCAGTTAGTGATGAGGCAGCAAAAAATGCACAAAATGTGTTAATTAAAAAGAAAGAAGAAGAATTAGCAATCTTACAAAATGAGGATAATACTACTGAAGAAGAATTAGACATAGAAACCGACAACACTGGAAATCCAGATGTAAGTATTGACGGTGAACCCTTACTTAGAGAAAAAGAAGTACAAGAAGATTTTGAGTCTAAGGCACAACAAAAATACCTTTACGCTGTTAATCCAGCCGCCGCAGAAAAACTAGCTTCCAAAATGACAAAAAAAGATTATGAAGACCTACCAGAATATGCTAGTGAGGGTGATATGTTGGAGGAGTGGGTTTTGAATTTAGTAGAGTCTAAAGAAATACCAGAAATAACTAAAGGAAACTTTATAAAGACCATAAAAGAAAATTTAGGGATGGGTAACGATTCACCCTACACAGTAGGTACCGAAGCTCAACAAGATTCATTTGCGAATGTTGTAGAGATAGCAAGAGAAATGGTACCACCTATGAACGTAGAAGTGGATGGTTTTGATGATGGTGGTCATATGAATGGTTATTTAAACACACCAGAAAGTGAACAAGTAATAGAATTAAATATTTGTCCTGCTGGTGACATAAAATTAGACGGTAACCCAGTTGGTAGTTTAGAGTTGACTGAAACCGATAGGGATAGTGACGGTGAGTATATGGGAGCTCCAGAGGCAACCACAGCACCAGCACCACTAGAGACACCAACTATAGCACCAAGTAAACCAGGGGAGAAAAAAAGACGAGGTCCGTTCCAAAAACCAAAAACAACACCAAAACCAAAAGCAAAGAAAAACTCACCATTACCAGATTGGTTAGAGTTCACTAATTTAGGAAAAGAGTTATCAAAATAAAATGGCTAAAAAGAATAAATTAAAAGAAGCTCCAATCGATTATACTGACGATAGGAATTTAAGAATATCACCAGATATTGAAGCAAAATTAAAATCACAAGAACATCCGTTAGGAGGGCATAAAGCTTTTCCAGATATAGACCAAGACGGTAAAGCCGATAACTTTGAAGAGTTAATCGCGACAAAAAGATTCCAAGACGTTATAGAAAAAATTAAATTAGCTACGGGACTAGAAATAGTTGACCAACAAAGTATGATGCAAATACAAGGTCAGATGATGCAAGCAGTTCAGAGAATGATGCAAATAGAATCTAGTAATATACCAGAATTACAAGAGTTAGCTGTTAAGTTGGTCAAAGACCAAATGTCAATACCAGAAGGTGATTTACAATTTGATGCTAAGATTGAGAAACCTAACTTTAGTGGGATGGACATGAAACCTAAGGAAAAGAAAAAGAAAGAATTAAAAATCCCTGGTGTTGAGGTGGACGATGACGGCATACAAGCAAGGATGGATAAACTTGACTTAGAAAAACAAAAGAGAAGATTTGTAAATTCTTTAATACAAGGTTCGTCAAAAAAAGCTCACTATATGTACCATATGGTAGCTGAAGAATTAAATGCTATTAACGAAGATTTAGTTGGTTTATATTCATTAGTTATGTCTGTTAATGATATCATGTATTGGGTTATGCCTGATATGGACAGTATGAGTGCTGATGGAGCTGAACAATCTATGGCTGGAAAAGAAGAACTAGACTTAACAACCGACCCACCAACAATTAAAGCTACTGGAATGTTTTTCCCAGTTTTAGTACATGAGTTATGGAAAGGAGTTATGGAATATATGTCAGCACATGGATTACCATCTGACCCTGAATTCGCAGCTGAGATAATGGATGATACAGATAATGTAGCTAGTGAGATTTGGGACCTAAGATTAGGACCAGTTATTTGGGAAAAGTTTACAGAATCATACCCAGAAAGTTTGTTAGATAATGGAGATATGGGAAGGATTAAAAATTACCTATATTATAATATAGTATCTATGGACGCTGAACCATTCTTGGCTTTAGCTAAGGAAATACTATCTGGGTCACAAAAAGGTAAGGATAGTGTGGAAAAAATAGTAAACGACATAATCCAACAACTTAAAGATGAGGACTATGAAGACGCGTCAGGAGAAACTAAAGAACCAATAGACCTAGGTCCACCACAACCAAAAAGTGACGTTGGGGTGTTAGACATGGACACTATACTAGACAAAATAAATAAGAGTGGTATGGAATCCTTAACAAAATCAGAAAAAGACTTCTTATATAACTTGTAAAAGGTTAATAATTTTTATTATACTTATAGTATATGGACCAACAAGAGTTAATAAAAGAATATGCTAGATGTTTACAAGATACTAATTACGCAATTGAAACGTATTTAGAAACTTACGATAATACACAATCTAGGTACGTCCCATTTAATTTATTTCCTGAACAGAAAATGATGCTAAGTAATTTTGAAAAGCACAACGACAATATCACAAAAAAGTATCGTCAGGCGGGTGTGTCAACAGCAACAGCAGCTTGGGTCTCTAAAAGACTACAATTTGCTTCTAAAAACAGACCAGAAAAAATTCTTGTAATTGCTAACAAATTAGATACAGCTTCCGAATTTGCAAACAAAGTGAGGGGTTTTTTAAATCAATGGCCTGATTGGATTAGTGTCGGATTCTCTAAAGAGAAAGACTCACAAAAACATTTTAAGTTAAATAACGGGTGTGAAGTTAAAGCTGTCGCAACTTCAGTAGATGCTCTAAGGGGATACACACCAACAACCCTAATATTCGATGAAGCGGCTTATATTGAAGCTGGTGATGACTTTTGGGCAGCTTGTATGGCCTCACTTTCTACTGGGGGTAAAGTAATTGTGATTTCTACACCAAACGGATACGATAAGATTTATTATGAAATATACGAACAATCCATAAAAAAATTGAATAGCTTTGTGATTTCTGAACTTCATTGGGAAAATGACCCTAGATTTACAAAAGATATTTATTGGGTTAACACAAAGGACATTGTTCATTTTTTATTGAATAGGGAAGACTATGATGAAGATAAATTTATTCATGAAAGTGAGTTAAGTAAATTTAAGGATTTAAAACACCGAGGTTATAAACCGTGTTCTGATTGGTTTGAGTCTATGGTTAAAAAACTTAAATATGATAGAAGGAGGGTGGCACAGGAGTTAGAAAGTGCGTTCCTAGGGTCTGGAGATAATGTGATATCGACAGAAACCATAGAAAAAATAAAAAACGAAGATGTTAGGGACCCAGAAGAAATGTTTGTTGGAAACCAAATGTGGATATGGGAGAAACCAATAGAAGGACATAGGTACATTTTAGGTTGTGATGTTAGTAGGGGTGACTCGGAAGATTTTACTTCTATTGTCATTATAGATTTCGACGAAAGAATACAAGTAGCTGAGTATTTGGGAAAAATACCACCTGACTTAGCTGCAGATATAATATATAAATGGGGTGGGATGTACAAAGCTTATGTAGTTACAGATATAACTGGTGGGATGGGTGTGGCCACTTCACGTAAGTTACAAGAATTAGGTTATAAGGATTTATATGTTGAAGGTGTTAACACAGCTGATAAATGGAAATATAACCCTAACTCTGTAAATAAAATACCCGGTCTTGCGTTTAACAATAAAAGGGTACAGATAATATCGGCATTTGAAGAGGCTTTAAGACATAAATTTATAGTACGGTCTAAAAGATTGTTAAATGAAATGAGTACCTTTGTCTACATAAATGGGAGACCTGACCATATGAAAGGTAAACATGACGATTTAATTATGGCTTTAGCGATGGCTTTATACGTTGGTGAGCACTCTTTTTCTGACCTAAGTAAAGCGGATAACCTAACCAAAGCTATGTTAGATAGTTGGACAACAAGTGGTAGTGGTGGGGTGGATAGCGATGAGCCAACCCATAGAAGACCACAACAAAATGTGGGGTTATTCGGTACACCAGGTAACCAAAACAATGACAGTAAACAAATGTATAAAGATTACGGATGGCTATTCGGAAAAGGTCGATAAGGAATGATTTACTATTTATATTATAAACTCTATTATTAAACAACATGGCAAACTTAACAATATACCAAAGGCTAGGTAAATTATTTGGACCAGCAGGACCGAATAAACCAGAACCTACCTACCAGAAATTCAAGGTAGGGACACAAGACATTTTAAAAACAACTTCTAAGGCGGAGTACGAAAACGAAAAGTTGCAAATGCAACAATCGGCTTATCTATCCAGTCAATGGCAGAAAATAGATAACGAACTATACACTAAGTCTATATATTATGAACCTACTAGGTTAGCTTCATACTATGACTATGAATCTATGGAGTTTACACCCGAAATTTCTGCTGCTTTAGACATTTATGCTGAAGAAGCTACTACACCTTCGGAAAAAGGATATATATTAAGTATATTTTCAGAATCAACCAGGATAAAATCTATTTTGGGAGACCTATTTAACAATGTATTAGATATATCTACAAATCTACCTATGTGGATTAGAAATTGTTGTAAATACGGTGATAATTTTGTGTATTTAAAAATAGACCCAGAAAAAGGTATCATTGGATGTAACCAATTACCAAACATAGAAATAGAAAGAAGTGAAGGTCATAGTTACCTAAACCAAATGGATAATGATGATGGTGAGGCACATAATGTAGAATTTAAATGGAGAGAAAAGGCTTTAAAATTTAATTCATGGGAAATTGCTCATTTTAGGATATTAGGTGATGATAGAAGGTTACCGTATGGTACTTCTATGTTAGAAAAATGTAGGAGAATATGGAAACAATTACTTTTAGCTGAAGATGCAATGTTAGTGTATCGAACATCTAGAGCTCCTGAAAGAAGGGTATTTAAGGTATTTGTTGGGAATATGGATGATAAGGATGTAGAAGCATATATACAAAAAGTAGCAAATAAATTTAAAAGAGACCCTGTTGTAGACCCACAAAACGGTAATGTAGATTTAAGGATGAATCAAATGGCTGTAGACCAAGATTATTTTATACCAGTTAGAGACCAGGCTTCTCCTAGTCCTATAGAAACACTACCTGGAGCAACTAATTTAAGTGAAATAGCGGATATAGAATATATTCAGAAAAAACTTTTAGCTTCTTTGAGGATACCTAAAGCATTTCTTGGTTTTGAGGAGGTTGTTGGTGAGGGTAAGAATCTAGCGTTATTAGACATTAGATTTGCTAGGACAATTAATAGAATACAAAAAGCGGTAATCCAAGAATTAAATAAAATAGCTATAATTCACCTATATGTATTGGGGTTTGAGGATGAACTGGAGAATTTTTCATTAGGTCTAACTAACCCATCCACACAAGCAGAATTATTAAAATTAGAGCAATGGCAAACTAAAATTACTTTATATAAAGATGCTGTCGGTGACCCAGGAAGTGGTATCGCACCAGTTTCAGCAACATGGGCTAAAAAATTCATTTTAGGTATGAGTGATGAAGAGATTAAATTAGATTTACAACAACAAAGATTTGAAAAGGCGTTATCTGGAGAACTAGAAAAAACATCAGAAATTATTAAAAAAACAGGACTATTCAATACCGTAGATAGTTTATATGGTGAAGCTCCTACCACAGAAACAGAGGAAACATCGGATGAAGAACCAGGTTTAGATAGTGGTAGTGAGGATGTTGCTGATTTTGATATGGGTGGTCCAGAAACAGAAGCTCCCGGTGGTGGTGATGAGGTTACAGAACCAGTAGCTGCATCTGAAAGTTTTAGAAAAGAGAGAGGGTTACCATTATTAATGGAAGAAAAAGGATTATCTTTAGATGGGTTAACACAAGTGGTTAATAGAGCAAAAAATAATATTAAGAGTATAAATGATGAGGTTGAGTCATTATTAGAAGATTAACTATATTTATTATAAAAGAATATTATGAAAAGTTTCGGACAATACAAAAATAACATAGATAGCATTTTAGAAAATTCGTTTAAAGACAGTGATACATTCAAAAAGAATCTATCAGTTATTATGGGGGCTATGAAATACTCAAAGGTACTAAGAGAGTTCTTCACATTATACAATGAAATAGGTAGTAAAAATTTTAAAACCCAAGAAGAATCTAAAGAATACTTAAATGAGTCTATTGAGTATCTAAAAACCAATAGAAATAAACTAAGTAAGGTAATACCTATCCTAGATAAGATTGTTGGGGACAGAGAAGAACTTTGTACTAAGGATACGAATCAAATATACGAGAATATAGATAATATCGTCTTTAATAATAGTGTTATAAATTTAGAAAAGATTGGTATATCTAAAAAGTTTTTAAGTGAGAGTATGTTTGGTATAAAGAAACCTGTAGGTAAAATACGAAGTCCTAAAATTCTTTCACATGCCTTATCTAAAACATATGGAGAAGAATATGGTAAAGAATTAACTGAAGCACAACAACACATATTAAAGAATACATTACTAATGACCGAAGACACAGTGACGGGGGAGTTCAACAACGTTAAAGAAATAGCACTAAACAAAATAAATACAATTCTAAAAGAATCCAAAGACGAAAATCTTTCAGTTAAATTAGTGGAGGTAAAGAATGAAATTAACGGGTTAACTGCCACCAAAAATTCATATATTAAGGTTAGGGGACTCCTAGAGGACTTGAACTAGATATTGGTATTTTTTATATTTAAGTATAAAAAATAACTAATATGTTAAAACAAGGTAGAGAAATAAACACAAAGATTTCAGACTTATTTAAAACTTCTTATGGTACTGTAGATGTGTCGTCTTTGAGGTCCATATACGTGAATATGTCAACGTGGGTAGAACCGATAGAAGATTCTACAAATTGGGCATCCCCAATAAAAAAAGTTAAGAGTCAAATTAAACATAAAATACATAACCAATTAAGTGATACTCCATTTAGGGGTAAAACTATAGTTGATTTGGACTTAAGAGCTAGTGGGATTAAAAAAGGTAAGAGAAGCTTTTTAAGGTGTGAAGTTACCCTATATTTAAAAGATTTAAAATATGGTGATATAAAGGTACCTTGTATTTCAGACTCCATCATTAACATTACTGATAAAATTATAAACGAAACCTTATTAACATCTACCGTCTTTAGATTCTACAAGTCTAAAAAATAACACTAGTTTTTTTACCTATACTCACTATTTATTAAAAAAGAATATTATGAAAATACTCGAAGCTAGAGAAGTGGGTCACGGAATATTGGTAGAACATGATGGGCATATAACGCCTAACGATAATAAAGGTATGTTAAAAGAAATGGCTAATGATGATTTCGGTGGGGAAATTTTTATGAATGCTATTTTACAGAAATACGACACACCTAACAGAAACGGTAGGATTTACCCAGAAAAGATTTTAAGGAGAGAGAATGAAAGATACCAAGAGGTCATCAAAAAAGGAGGAGCTATTTCCGAATTAAACCACCCAGAATCTTCATTAATTGATTTAGATAGGGCTTCACATATAATTACAGAAACTTGGTGGGAGGGAAACAGGTTAGTTGGTAAATTAAAATTATTGACTTCCCCTGGTTATATAAAAGGTGGTGTTATATCCTGTGTAGGCGATATGGCAGCTAATTTATTGAGACAGGGTGTTACTTTAGGTATTTCTTCACGAGGGGTGGGTTCTTTAACAAAAAATGGTGAGTACAACCAAGTACAAGAAGACTTCGAATTAATTTGTTTTGATTTGGTGTCGTCACCGTCCACACCAGGTTCTTATTTATTTAAAGAAGATGAAAGTTCTGACTCCGTTGACGAGCCTACAGAAATGATAGAATCCTCCAAATCAGGTGGTACAGATAAGTCTTTATCTATGATGTCTAGATTAGATAATTTCCTTAATAGGTAATTTCCCGATTAAAAACCTATAAATAAGGTTTTTTTACATTACTAACATATTTATTAATAAACCAAACTGTATTAGTTATTGGTTTTATTATAAACTTTTTAAAAAAATAAAAAAACGTGAGTAAATCAATTTTAGAAAAAGCGTTGCTCGAGGCGGAACAGTTGGAAGATACTATGAAGTCTAATGCAAAAGAAATACTTTCTTCGATAATGAAGGAGGAAATTAATGAATTAGTAAAAGAATCGTTAAATGAAGACGATTACCTTAAGGAGCAAGAAGAAGAAGAAGAAGTTAGTGTTTTAGATATTGAAGATGATGTTATGGGTGATGAACCTGGAATAGAGTTATCAATAGACGACATGGAACTTGACATGGAGGACGAGACCGAAGACGAATTAACTATGGAACTGCCACCTCTAGACCTAACATTAGCATCCGATGCTGAAGTATTAACAGTATTTAAAGCAATGGGAGACGAAGACGGAATCATTATCCAACAGGATGGTGACGAAATAGAGTTAACCGACAATGCTACTGATGCCGAATACATCATTAAATTAAAAGAAAGTAAAAAAACAAAAACAATGAAAAAATCAATTAACGAAACTGAAGACATGGATATGGATGAAATGTTGGATATGGATGAAATGGTAGACGAAGTTGTTTATGAAATTGAACTATCTGAAGATGACACTGATGAATCTGATGAAGGTGAAGAAAAGGTGGAAGTAGAAGAAGGGGGTGCTAAGAAGGGAGACCAATCAGCAGCCCATTTAGATTACGAAGGAGAAGTAAAAGAGGGAGGTGCTAAGAAAGGTGACCAATCAGCAACACATTTAGATTACGAAGGTGAAGTAAAAGAAGGTGGAGCTAAGAAAGGAGACCAGTCAGCAACTCACAGAGACTATGAAATGAAGGAAGCTTCAAGAACTTTAGGGTTCGGAAGAGAATCTGGTGGTAAACACAAACCTTCTGGTATTAGAAAAGCAATCTCTAATAACCGTAATCTTGGTGAAAGTCGTATAAGAAAGTCCTACAATCTTCTTAAAGAAGAGGTAGACACTTTAAAAGTTAAAAATTCTGATTATAGAAAAGCTTTAGTAACTTTTAAAGATAAACTGAATGAAGTAGGTGTGTTCAATTCAAATCTAGCTTACGTAACACGTCTATTTACAGAACATTCAACTACCAAGCAGGAAAAAATCAACATTTTGAAGAGATTCGATACTATCGATTCATTAAAATCTTCTAAAGGGTTGTATAAGGTAATCAAGGAAGAACTTTCTCAGGATGTAGTTAACCCTACAAAAACAATTTCTGAGTCAGTGACTAATAAAATTACAAAATCACCTACTAGTGGGGGTAAATTATTGGAATCAAAAGTTTACGAAAATCCACAATTTAGTAGGATGAAAGACTTAATGTCTAAATTATAAAAATAAACGCTTAAAAAAAATTAAAAAATTATGGGAGCACTATTAGATTCAGGTATGGTTGGTAACATCGGGTTAAAACACCTTAAAGTTATCAAAGAAGATACCTTAAATAAATGGAACGGTCTTGGTTTTCTTGACGGTCTTAAAGGACACGTTAAAGAAAATATAGCTCAGCTATATGAAAATCAAGCAACACACCTAATCAACGAAGCTACAACAGCTTCTGATTCAGGTTCATTCGAAACAGTTGTTTTCCCGATAATTAGAAGAGTATTCTCTAAATTATTGGCAAACGACATCGTTTCTGTACAAGCTATGAATTTACCGATTGGTAAGTTATTTTACTTTGTACCTAAAATTGCAGCTTATTCTGCTGTAGCAGGACAACACTTCCAACCTTATGGAGCACCGGGAGGAACACCAGGTACAGGTACAAATCCTGGAACACCGGGTGGAGCATTTTCTGCAGCGTCTACTTCATTGTATGACGATTATTACGCTGGTAACGCACCACAAGGAGCTGATGACGGATTATACGACTACTCAAAAGGTAGTTACACGTCTTCAGATGCTGTAGCAGCACCTCAAGTATGGAACGCAGCTGGTAACAAACTTGAAACATCTGCAGCAGGAGCTGTTGGTTGTTCTAAAACACAACTTCTTGCTTTTAGTGGTTTCTCTTCTGCAGGTCCTGGTAAATTAACTGGTCCTAATGGAAATGAACAAGATACTGAAGAGTTCTTAGCTTCATTAACTATGACAACTAACGTTGCTTGGCATTGTTGTGATAATACAGCAGGAGCACTTTCAGCTGGTACATTAACATATGCAGCTGATTACCCAATCCTTTTCCGTGTTGTAACACAGAAATATGGTGTAGGTATTGTAGATAGAACAGATGTTTGTGATTCAATGGGTAAAGTTTACGTTGAATTAGACACATCTTGTCCAACTTGTATTGGTTGTGATAACGCAGCAAACACATCTATAGATGGTTATATCGGTTCAAGTGCACAAACAGCAGGTAGAGTGTATAAAGCAAATTGGAGAACATATGCTAGTTTAGAATTTGAAGATGAAATGGGTGAAGTTTCTTTCGACTTACAGGCTGTTACAGTTTCTGTTACTGAAAGAAAATTAAGAGCTTCTTGGTCACCAGAACTTGCACAAGACGTTTCTGCATTCCACAACATTGATGCTGAAGCTGAATTAACAGCTTTATTATCTGAAGAAGTTGCAGCTGAAATTGATAGAGAAATCTTGAGAGACCTTAGAAAAGGTGCAGCATGGGACTTACGATGGGATTATAATGGATGGAGAAGATTTAGTGCTGGTCAAGCACCGTACACTCAAAAAGATTGGAATCAAACTCTGATTACTGCTATTAACCAGTTATCAGCTCAGATTCATAAATCTACATTGAGAGGTGGGGCTAACTGGATTGTATGTTCTTCTGAAGTTTCTGCTATATTTGATGACTTGGAATACTTCCACGTTTCCAACGCAGCAGCTGAACAAGACCAATATAATATGGGTATTGAGAAAGTAGGTACTTTATCTGGTAGATTTACTGTATACAGAGACCCTTACTTCCCAGCTAACCAAATATTAATTGGACATAAAGGAACATCGTTATTGGATACTGGGTACGTTTACGCACCATATGTACCATTACAATTAACTCCTACAATGTATAACCCATTCAACTTTACACCAATCAAAGGTATCATGACTAGATACGCTAAGAAAATGGTGAACAATAGATTCTACGGAAGAATTACTGTTGACGGAGTTAGAACGTTTGATGTTAGAGAATTAAAAAGAGTAACACCTTAATTATAACTAATTAACTTATATTTTAAAAAAAGCCCTCCTTACGAGGGCTTTTTTTTTTATGCTTTACCAAGTATTTATAGTAAACCACAAACATGAAAAAAGAATTATTAAATGAGTTAAGTAGAAACCGTGAGATAATGGGTCTTTTGGTTGAACAGGCTAGTGTAGGTTGTACTTGTAATGGGGTTGATATTGGTACTTTCCCAGCTGGTACAGACTGTTCTAAAAAATGTGAGGAGTTAGCTGAAAAAAATTGTACCGGTGCTAGGACAAACCCACAGACACATAGATTTTACAAAAGAGGGTCAGGTAAAAGTGGTTGTATAAAGTTAAGTAAAGAAGAACTAGAAAAAAATAGAAGAGCTGCTCTAAGTCCTGGAGAAAGAAAAAAAGAAGATAATGTAATAGCTAAAAAGAAATTAGAAGCCACACCATATCAAAAACCAGAAACCAAAGTACCTAGAATAGAACCAGCGGTAAGGGTTAAAAAGTTAAAAGGTGGTAAAATAAGTATAGCAGCTAAAGGTGAATTTCCCGTAAATGTTACTGAAAGTGGTTTAAGTGACGCTTTTATAGAAAAGGTTGTCGAAGCTATTGCTGAGAATCCGGACGGAGCTAGAATGTTAGAGAGTGGAAATATGAATATTACTTTTGCTAGTTTAAAAGGGTCAGCTAGTAATTATTTCGATGGTCCAGTAACACCAACGGTAAGTAACAACCAAAAAGAACCAAAACTTAAAGATAAATCTCACTATACAGGAAATGAAGCAAAAAATAATAACCTAGCTTTAAAAAGAGCACAAAATTTATTTGTAGAATTACAAAAAAAATTACCAGGAAAAAGGATTAACGTTAGTGCTAAACCTAAATTTACACAAGTCATAACTGATACGGGTGGTGTTTATGATGAATGGAGGGACGTACGTAAACGACCTAGAGGTGGACAATTTGTAACAGTAAGAGCTACCTTGGAACTGATACCGTTAGAAATTATAGAAGAAATTAAGTGTTTAACTGATATGGAAGTTACAGTAGGGTATTACGCGAATATTCAAAAACTGGAAGATGCTATGGGTCAAGCGGAGGGGGCTTATAAGGATGGTTTAAAGAATAGTATATCACATGCACAAAAAATTAATAAAGGTAGAGCAAATAAAAAAGGACACGGATGTAACTCAGCAAAATTTGAGGTATGGTTAAATAATATTAGGATTGGTACAGTTAATTTAAATAATGCTTATAATAACCAGAATTTATGGGCTAAAAACGCAGAACCAAACACACCTTCAGGTAGTAGAGAAGGGAAAATAGTCATCAATAATGCAAGAGCAACTAGAATAGCAAAAGATACAGCGGACAGAGGTGGTGTCGTGACTTTTTATTTGAAACCAGTTAGTGAAAATTCTCACTCTGACACACCTTGGGTTAAAATAGTGACCGGCCAAGGTAAAATATTACTAGACAAAGCAGCTGAAGACATCTCAAGTTATAACGCAGATAGAGGTTCTTCCGGTATGATGGAAATATTTGGTCCGTTTGACCCCTGTAAAGTGATTACCTAAAAGCGTTAAAGGTAGAATAACAATATCCAGCGATATCACTGTAAGATTTCTTTTTAACAACAAATAAAGATGTACTAACAGAACCAAACTCCATAGTCTCATTTATTAGAAGTCTGTTATGTCCGGGAGAAGCAATCCACGAATCTACAATTTCTCTCGCTGTAAAAACTAAAGAAGAATCACTATAAGGCATAGCGGAGATATTTTCACCTACACCATACCACCAGATATCAGCATCAGTAAATCTTTGTCCTGGAGTTTGTAGTTCTTTATGGTTTGGGATGTCTATAGGTTGGTTATGACCGTAGTGTGGTGCTGTAACCATATATTCGTTATGTTTTTTAGATACCATAAAAGATTCCTGACTCCAAACCAGTTTTTCTAACCCACTAGAGACTCTATAATTATTAATTACATTAAAAAGTTCCATATCTAATTTTGTCTGAGAATAGGATAATAACGTTAGTAGGGTTAGGAAGATTGTGAGTAATTTTTTCATTTTATTTTATTTTATGGGGTCTATATTCTTGTATTAATGTATACGTAAAATTTATCTTTGTGGTTACAAATGTTATGTATTACTTAATTATATACTACAAAGATAATAAATTTAATTCAGAGCACCAAGATATTTATAATAAAACTATTATGAACTTTTTAAAAAACATGTTAAGTAGTGGTAGTAAAATTTCCAGTAAAAGAACTGTAACTTTTATATGTCTTTTATTTATGTTGATTGGGTATACAGC
>Ga0114915_1000820_pt1 | contig 13733 bp, 8 predicted proteins | sample MalvirAntarct_55_FD_87288 | JGI IMG/M metagenome (GOLD analysis project Ga0114915, IMG submission 87288) | Marine viral communities from the Global Malaspina Expedition - Malaspina viral metaG Antarct_55 | ecosystem: Environmental > Aquatic > Marine > Oceanic | place: South Georgia Island...
AAAGAAAAGAAAAAGGTTGCTTCTGTAGAATATTGTAAAATTAGATATAATTGTGATTGTGGGTTGACGGACATCACTTGGAAGAATCGCGCCAAGCATAACAAGACACAGAAGCATATTGAGGCGATGAAAGATATTAAAAAATGTAGTTATGAGATTGAGGTGCTTGACCCAGCCGGCAATTATGTTACTGTTGTTAATTGTTAAAGGGACACCTTTTAGTCCTTGAGGGACAATTATAATATACCCCGAAACTAATATAGAGATTTTTTATCTATATTAATTATAATGGGGATTACACTAAACGAATACACAGATAAAAATGTGGCCACTTGTTTTAGCAGGATGTCAAATGTAGATATTAAAAGAGATTTTTATCTTCACGACGAGATGGATAAAGACGGAAATGTTTATAAGTGGGAGTATGTGCTGAAAAAGCTTCGCACAATCTGTAAAAATACTATTGAAGGAGATGGACAAAACAAGCGTCATTATCGGTTCGCATCACATATGGTTTGCGGACGGCAGTATTCTAATGATTCAGTACAGGGCTTGCCTAATAAACTACGACGCATTCTTACGCAGACAACGCTAAGAGATTATGATATTCGCTCAGCCCACCCCAGTATTCTACTTCATCTTGTGAAAGAATATAATAAAAATATTAAAGAAAATGCTCTCATTCTTCCCAGCGAATGTTTAAAATTATATGTAGAGAAGCGTGATACTACTCTTCATAAGCACGGTATTAATAAAAAAGAACTTCTTATTGCTCTTAACAGCGATAAACTTAATACGAAAAGAAAAACAAAAGGTTCTTTCTTCAGCGATAATGAGTTTATCATCGCATTTTGGAAAGAAAAGGATGCTATTTTTAATAGATTGTATAATAACAAGGAGTTTAGTTTTGAAACGACGAATATAAAAAATCCAAAATCGTCTTATGTAAATAAAATCTTGTGTCATCACGAAAATCTACTTGTCTTGGAAGCGTGTGATAAAATTAAAAAAGCAGGGTTTGACCCAAGTATTCTAATGTTTGACGGCGTGATGGTTAAACAAGATAAAAATGAAAAGACAAATATACTTGATATTTTAAATAAAGACTCGTATGTGAAATGGACGGAAAAGGAAAACATTACTCCATATGAGTTTCCAGTATGGGAGAAGGTAGAATACACCGGCCCATATCAAGAAGTAAAGAAATCTTTTGAAAAAAAACATTTTGGTATTATGGGAAGTGATACATATTTTATTGAGTGTATTAATGCTTATGGCGAGCTACACGCATACGAACATTCACATACAGCATTCAAGAATCATACGAAAGTATACGAGTATATATGTGAAGACCCCGATGATATGAACTGTGGAAAACTAGTTAATTTTTTTGACAAATGGGAAAAAGACCCCGACCGTAGAATGTATACTGATAAAGTTTTTAATCCATATGTTGATATTAAAAACGACCCTACACCAAAAAACTTTTATAACACATTTAAACCATTCAAAGCAAAACTTCTGCGCGACGATGAGTTGCCTTTTGCGGACATTCCGTGTCAGGATTGGTTTGAAGAGTTTTTGAAAACCAATATCTGTAATAATGATGAAATTGTATTTTCATTTATGATGAAGTATCTCGCGCATATTATTCAACACCCCGAAAAATCCCAAAAAATCTGTATCGTGATTCGTGGCGAGCAAGGCTGCGGAAAAGATACATTAATTGAGATTTTTAATGCTATGTTTGGAAGTGATAGGGGTTATATACACAATTCTTCCAATATTGACGATTTTTATGGCGATTTTACCAATTACCTTGAAAATACAATTGTGGCTGTGATGAACGAAGTCAAAGGCAAGGACGGCCACGACCTTAAAGAGAAGATAAAAGATTTTACAACCCGTCCACTTAATAATATTAATGAGAAATACAGGAAACCCTTTTCGCAGATAAATATGGCCAATCTACTTATGTTTACCAATAATTTAAATATATTTAATATTGAAGCAAGTGATAGGCGACTGGTTCTGTTGAAAACGAGCGAGCAAAATAAAGGAAACAGCGAGTATTGGCCTGAGATATACAAGAAAATCTCTAATCCAGTCTTGATGGACGGATTGCTTACCTATCTATATAATTATGATATTCGTGGGTTTATTGCGAAGGATTGTCGCCCACCCACAAAAGAATACCAAGCCCTTAAAGAATGCGGGACATCTGCTGAGTTCCAGTTTTTTAATTCACTTGTGTATGGCGATGATGATAAAAACCACTTTTCAGGTTTTACCGATTATGAAACCGCTCGGACTGAAAAGTGTAAAGTAATTAAACCAAAATTATTTATGGACTTGGGTAATGACTGGTGTAAGGAAATAGGTTGTGACTATAAAATCAAAGCTTCTAAGTGGAAACTGATGCTTAGTGAGTGTGCCGGTGTTCAAACACGGTTTAAAATCGCAGGAACTCCATATATCAAAATAGAACCAGCAAGATTTACAAAATATATGAAAACCAAGTTTCCCGATGAAAAAGATGACGACGACGAGGAAGTTGTTGATAGTGATGGCTATGAGATGTGAACGGCCGTGGGGGTGGGGCAATAACATATTAGGATATATTCTCTTGTTATTTTCTTTGAAAAGGCAAATGTCCCCGTCCCCTATCTTTACCAATTTTATTTATTTTATTTTTATTTTCTTACCTATTATACTATTATATATATATTTATATTAAAGAGTTAAAAAAGGTTAAAAAGGATTAGTAAAAAAAAGTAGTAGAAGAGTATATATAAAATATAAAAAAAAAAGTAGTAATATTTCTATAGGAGTAGTTGGAAATCAAAAAAAAGGATAATGTTTTATCCCTCTTTACACAATTATTAAATTAATTGATTAAACAGATGTTATAATACAGTGATAAATAAAATAAAATATATATATATGCGATACAGGACACTTTTAGAACTTAAAGCACAAGCGAAAAAATATGGATTGAGAGGACATTACAAGTGGAGTAAAGAAAAACTATGGGAGAAAATATTAATTATAGAAAAAGCAGAATGGAGTATTGCTGAACTTAAATCTAAAACTTATTCAAAAACTTAAAATGCGAAATAAACACGAGGTTTTACAAAGTTTATATATATTGTCCTTTAGAATCAGTCAAAAATGGTATATCTATGACTTTTTTAATATATTAGAGTATATATATGGATAGACTACCCGTGCTTGATGAAGATTTACTGGCTATTGAGGAAGCGGATGCTGGTGGGGGTAATGTTGATTTAGCGGTTCGCTCGGTTGAAACACTTGAAGATACAGAAATATCGGCGGCGGAGCAACAGGAGGATTCATCTCCTTTTATAATTAATAAAAAAAAGAAGGAAACGGAGATGGGTGTTCCCGTTAATGAGGAGGGCGAGGTTCTTGCGAAGCCGAAACCGAAGAAGCCAAGAAGTGAGAAGCAGTTGGCTCATATGAGAAAATTACAAGAGATGAGGGAGATGAAAAAAGAGAAGGCGGAGAGATTAGCGAAAGAAAAAGAATTAAAATTAGAGAAATTGAAAGAGGATAGGGAAGCAAAGAAATTATATAAACAGCGAACAAAGAAAGCACCGGCGGAAGTGGATTATGAAGACCCCGATGAAAAATGGACACCAACCCCCAAGAAACCCCCGCCAACTCCACAGGAAGAGTTCTTTGACTTTATGAACAATATGGAAAAATATAAAAAATTAAAAGCCCATTTTAAAAAGGAAGACCAAACCGCGCAAGCGCAAGCGAAGCAGGCACAGGGACAGGGACAGGGACAGGCAAAGACTGAACCGCAACAGCAGAAGACCCATAAAAATACTGTTATAGACATACCTAAACCAAAAAACGCTTTTAATGATTACTTTGGATAAAAGATTTCAGAAATCTTTAAAGCAAACAATTTTGATTAATCTTTTTTTAAAAGATTTAATATCTATCTGTATTATATAAATAATGAACCATACTTATATAATAGAAAGTAATAGGCAAACCGCTTATCGTGATGTATATGAGGCGACAAAAAACAGAACTGTAAACACAAGTGATGTTAATATGCCTAACCACGAGTGGAAGACCTATATAGAAAATGGTGTCCCAGTTGAGAAAGGAGATATTATTCAGGTTGAAGCCACACAGATTAACTTGCGTGGAGATGAGAGCGAAGAAATAGAATTGACTGGTGGAGGCACAAACCCCGGCCGCAATCCAATTAGTGATAATGAAACAAAATTAGAATATGGATTTTATATAGCAAACCGTCAAGAGTTTAATTTCCCGTTGCCGCTGGCGACACACCAAATACATTTCAATCCAGCAAGCCAGAAACACGGTGCGATGAACGCTGAAGTTATGAGGCGATTCGTTAATTCTTGTCCTATCCAAACGGTTCAGGGGTTCGGGGTGCAGCTGGAAACAGGTGCCGCAACAACGGGTAAATATAAATTAATAACTCCATTAAACAGCAGACGAGCGGGCTGGATGCCCGACTTCAGTTACGGGACTGGAGCGACCAACAACGATGTCGTTCCAAATATGCCGACCGCTATGTCTTTACCACCAGTCTCTAATGGGCCACTATCCATTTTTCACCCAAATCAAGTAAGAATGTATAAGTTATTGAAAACCAATCCACCGTTGTATCCCATTTTCAAGCAGTCAAATAGTGTGGCCGCTTATCCTAATGACAAACCGCAGACCGCCAAAGACCTTATGGAAACAAATAGCATAAATCTAAAAATACCAGCAGGTTTTCATACACCAACATCTGTTGCCGCCAAACTAACCGCCCAAATGCAGCAAAAGACGGGGAATGGGGATAGTTGGGAAACAGATGAACCAGCGATACAATATACAAGAAGGTTTAAATCTGATGACCTAACATCAAGTGTCACCACATCACTTAAGGTTAATGATTTTTCAACCGCAACATATAAAATATGTAATACGGCATCAGGTGATTTTTGTGAAGCATATTCGGCTACAGGAAATGACCGGTTTCGTGGTTCATATTATGCGGCGAACCGCGGCGCCGAAGGCACAAACTTCCCCCGTCATTCAGGAAACTTCTATGTGGAGAGCGACGCCCACAAGCTATTATATAAAAATATGCTCGTTGGTGATGTGCCTCGTTATATGGGTGCGTATAATTGGGGTTTATTATCCACGCCATACGATAATGTAACATTCTTGTCCGCCGCCACCAGCGATGCCATACAAAGTTATTCTGACGCGGTTGATGATGGAACGGTAGATGAAAAGATTTTTTTGGATTGGGGCGAGGTTTTTTCAGGCGCCCCCGACCCCCAATATGAAACGCCGCCTGGCTTACTAGGGCCTAATGTTGTTTATCTAGATAATATGAACCATAAAAACGCGGAGGTGGCGGACTTTACATTTTGTGCTTGGACTGACGGCAGAAGTGGTGGCCCTGCGTCAACGACGGGGGGAGTGGGCGCCGCACAACAGGTGACCGTTTCCACATTTTTCTTTACTTGTAAGCTACACTGCCCTTTTCCAACAAATATTTTATGTAGCGCAGCAGCAGTAAAACTAGTAAAAGCGGCATTCGCTGAACCGGCTCATATAGGGCCATTCAGTTCAGTCAAAGTAGAAGATGTTGGGACTGGTATAGATAGTATTTACGACGATTATGTGGTTGATTTACAGTTTGGTAGGATAGATGACCAATATACTTCTACCACAACAAGACAGTATGGGGCAAACGACGACACCGATGGAAACTGGGGTTTTTTAAACGACAACCAACAAGTATTAACAAATCAAATGTGCTTGCCTAATTGCTTGACTACATATAAACTGATGTTCAACTCACCCGCCGGCAGCGGGGGCGCGCCACACGGGCCAAGTGGAAGTGGTGGCCCTTATGACTGGACTCCGTCATCGGGGCGGGCTGATGTTAATCAGGGCTATAGAGGCAGCGAAGGCGGTTGGGCGGCTTATAGTGATATACAAGTGCCGTATAATCTCCCACTCACACCCCTTCAAGAGCCTTTTGTTAAATTCGTAACGGCGATGGATGGTATTGGCAGCACATACCAACAGAATATGGGAGAGGTTCAAAGATTAAGACATATCGCATCGGCAAATGAAAATGATAAATATCGCACTCCTTTCCTTGCCTATTGGAGTGATTTTATTGAAACATTAGATGATAGTTTTTTACCCGACAATTCTTTTTTTACATTTTTTGACCCCGATGGAAACCGTTTCCCTAGTGATATATTTAAACCACAGGGCGACGGCGACAAAGGGGTTGCGGCGTGTGGACTTTTTATAAAAATCAACCTTCCGATTCCTTGGTGGGCTTCCACTGGCCCACCCATACAAGACAGCACGCCATTCAGAACACCTTATATGGCCTTTATTAGCGCCGCTGGTATTAATGTGGCTGGGCCAAAGAGAATTGATAAAAAGATTCCTAGAATTAGAATGGGGGAATTTTTTGGTTTTAGTCCTTCATTCCAAGATTTACAATGCGCTAAAATAATTAACACACAGACGATAAATAATGATGACTTGTTTGATAAAGTGGCTCAAAATTACACACAGCAGGATTTAGATAAAACTCTTGTAGGACGGCAGCAATACGAGTTTGAAGTGCCAGGAACAAGCGGCACCGTCGGCGACGTGCCCCGATTGCCGAAAGAGCCAGTCCAAACATTCAGTCCTTTTGATTATGTATCCTATGTCCATATAGGCGCAGATAATCCAACATTTACTTTTAGTAGCACGGGCAGCGGTAAGTTTGAGATAAACCAATTACATACGGCAATTCGCGTGGGAAACAGTAGTTATGCGGACAGTCAAGCACCGGCCGACAAACCCTTCAACGGAAATTATACATCAAACACAAGTTTCGCAGACCCTATTTTAGAGATGTATTCTCTAGGTAAATCTGTAGTTTCGCAATATTACGGCGGTGGGTTTCAGCACGCGGATAGTTTATGGAATCAGGGCTTGCTCAGCGGCGCCGCCGTCACAGACACACAAAAAAGCGACGGCACACTTGCGTATAATTTCCATATTCAGTATGCTATGACACCTTATCAAATGGTTATTGGTGGCCCTAATTATTGGCCCGATGGCGACGAAACTCGCTCGCCCAACGACCGCAGGGATAAAAGCACCCTTTGGATTCAAAACCAACTTAGTCAACTCCCCGAGCCTGCCGGAAGTCCGATATTATCAGGCTTTAAGTATGCGCCGTCTTTTGTTTTGCGAGCGATGCCCTTTATTTTCGTTCAACAAGTGGTAGATAAGATATGTCCCATCAACTCCGCACAGTCAGGGATTGGATTACTTTCTTTGTCTGCTCCACACGCAACCGCACTCACACACGAACTCAGCGCCAACACCGATGTAAACTTCAGCGCCGAAGCACCATATAGTTTTAATGGCTCTCTTTTTGATAAACTTGGTTTTAGTATAGAGCAGATTCTACCTTTTGCTGGAAAACAAAACACTCTTTTTAATAGACAATCACAGGGACAGTATTTAGGTTTTAATGAAAGTGTCCAAGATAAATATGTTAATATGGTAAAACCCGTGACGACAAATGGTTTCGTGAGTGGAACATTATCATTAGCATTTACAGCAAATAGTTTTACCGCCCCGTTAGAAAATCTTGGAACGCCGACTTGGTTATTGCCACAGACCACCGAACAAGTGAGCGATTCTATTATCGCTGTAAAGTTGCCGAAAAAACTAGCATATCCATATCTTGTGCTAAATAGTAATATTGTAGAACAGAAAAGCACATATTATGGTTCACGATTCACCACCACAATCCCCACTTTAGCATATCTTGCTAGAAACTATAATGTTGCCGATTTTACATATACTTTTCAAACAGATTGGACTTATGAGGTTGATAAAGACCATATTATTACAGATTTTGATGTTCAGATTTTGACTCCCGAAGGAAATGCTGCTCCATTAGACGATAATAGTTCTGTCATATTTAAAATTATTAAGAATAATACACCGGAGGCGCAGATGGCGAAAGTTCCAATTAAAAAGTCGCAAAATAAAAAATAAAAGATTTTAAAAATCTTTAAAGCAAACATTTTTGATTAATCTTTTTTTAAAAGATTTATTTTTTACATTTTCTAAATAATTTTGGGCGTTTTTGTAGATTAATCTCTCTAGTCTTACTTTTAGGATAGTCAAAAATATCTTTCTCCTTTATCTCTGGCTTCTCCATCTTCTTCAGGTGTCTATCTATCTTCGTTTGTATCATTCCCGATAATGTTCCGTGTTCGCAATCACATTCGCATCTATCATTCTCCATTATAATATAATATCATAATATTATTTTATTTAGTTAATATATAATATGTCGTTAATCACTATACAAAGTCAAAGAAACAATGCCGGCGATGGATTAGAACACGGTTATATTCAAAACCACTTCACCCAGCCCATCATAATAAACCCCGGCGACACAATCTCATTAGTAAATCTCACGATGACTAAGGTTTCGGGGATTGAAATTAGTGGTTCAAATGATACTCTCATATGGCGTTTTGGAAATGGACTGACGGCAGGGGCTGGCGCAACCGCCATTCCACCGTTTCAGCAGCATATAGTAAAATTAGCACACGGGACTTATACTGTAGACCAGCTTGTCGCAGAACTCCAAGTAAAATTACAGGAGAGCGTGAAAATCGGTTGTTTCGCGCCACAGGGACAGACCGGTAAAGGTTTTATTGTTGATTATAATACAGCAACTACCACATTAAGTATCACTATGGACTTGAGTGTTGTTCCAGCAGCACCAAACAGTCCGTTTGGTGATGCCCAACTTATACCATATATAAATGGATTGGAAGAGAATACTGTAAATCAAACAGTAGTTCCATTCAAGCAGTTCACCATAGATGATGGAACTGGAAACCCAATCCCACCAACTTTTGTTTTATTGGGACACGGTGTCCAATCTACAGAAGTGGGAAGTCTTGGCGGCCAGTTTACTTTTAATCAAAACTCCTTTTTTGACTCCGGTGTCGCAAATGCTTTAAGCACGAGTCAAACTGGTATTTTCTGTAACGGCGGCACATCTAATATGATATGCCAACCTAATCGGGGACAGCGACGGGTTGATGCGACGGCAACTGTAGCAAGCGGTGATACTGCTTGGGGTATTCTAGATGAAGGCGGTGCGGCAAACAATAACAAAGAATTAGTATGTATCGCAGAAACCAGCGGGGGTGGCGGTATAGTATTCCCGCCGTATGAGTGGCTTGGAAATGGAAACGATAATAATGTGACGATTGCCGCACCATCGGCAGCAGAAAAAGCGCAAGGTTGGGATTACAAACTCACTTTTGCCGACCCAGTTAGAAAGTTCCCCGCAGACCACGCTGACAACACAACTATAAACGATGTATTTTTATATTTTACACGAGAGTATGGTGATGGTAGTTACTCAAAAACTGGCGAGGCAGGGAGAAACGATGGAGTTTATAGAATGGGAAGCTCGGGAGCTGTGGACGCCAGTCTTCTAGCCAGTTGGGATATGCCTTATAATGCGTGGGTGATGGTTAAAGATACAGGAGAGGCTTCAGAGAAAACTGGGTTTCTTGTGGGACTGGTGGATACAGGATATAATGCTGATGCGACTGGGACAGCTTCCGGTTTTTTTGCCCGTTCAAGTAATATATCATATGTGGTTGGACAATCCGCAGGAAGTATGAACCTTCCCCATTTACTTAAACGCGCGCAGGTTGGCGGAGAATATCCCCCACTAAGCACGGTGGGGTTTGATGAACCAATTGATTACAACCCAATTGCTCTTGGTTATATGCGAAATGATTTATATGAGGTAAAACTCTATATCCCGACTTGCCGGATAATCAGTTTGATACTGTTGATGCTGGTGCGAACGGTGGAACAGGCGGCGCCTCTGTTGCTGGTGCGGATATTCTTGCCGAGATAATTCCTAGTTTTGATGGAACTCAGGTGCCGTTAATTCAGGTAAGCAAAACGACGCAAACGGCAGGAACAACATATCTTTCGGCGAACTGGAGAACCCGCACAGTTATTTTTGGGCCAGTAAAAGTTAATGATGCTAGTGTTTTTGGCGCCTCTTTTACTCCACCGAACCTTCTAAAATTATCAGTAGAAATAACTGGTATATCGGGTGTAAATGTAAAGATTGGGTGGGCGGCCTCGGCGTTTGCTGATTTTTCCGCGAATGAGAAATTACTTGTAACAACTCAAACCGGGGGTTCGCCAGCCCTACCTAAAATAAACTCAACTATTAAAGAGCGATGGTTTCCACTTCGGCCAGCGATTGGCTACTGCACGACATCGTGGTATTATACATCCCCATCATATATACAGGGTGAATACGACACGACCCTTATATCAGGAAATGGGCTAGTCGGTGCTCACGAGGCAAATCACACCGAAGCCATAGAGGAAGCCGCTCCACCACACGCACTCGGTGCGCCATCTGTTATTACATTACGCCATATGTGGAAGTTCGGCCAATTACAGGACAGCGATGTTGGCAACTTGGCAGGACAAATCCCAGCCAACCAGCGCGAACCAAATACAGCAAATGTAGCAACAACCTTAAGTTTTCCAAGTCACATAATTAGACGGAATCAGGCGCCGACGGATGCAGCAATCCCTTTTCCGCAAACTCAAAAAAATACAGGCGGCGCACTTCTAGAAAGCGGTGAGTCCCCGAACTTGTCTGTGGAGGTTAATGACTTCAACGTTAAGGGTTATAACGGAGCAACAAGCGACATTAACAAGCAAATCGCAGTCATTACTCGTGAGGAACTAGCAACAGGTGAGACCACCGGCAGCTTACATTATGTTCCACCCTATCCAATTAAAATAGATTTAAATGTGCCGAGCACAAAAGCACTTAATTCTCTCACCGTGGCTCTGCGAGATGTTGATTCAGGGCAGATTGTGAATGAGTTGTCCTATCCAACCACGATGACTTTGCTCCACGAAAAGAGTGAGATGACTAAGATGGAGGAGATGATGAGCCGTGTAATGATGAAATCCGCCGATAGAAATAATGCTGAAAACAGTTTGATTGGTATGTCTAATCCCAGAGTTTGAGATTTTATTAAAAGTATATAGTATAGATGCCCCGTTATAACATTATACGAGCGCAGCGCAACGCCAAGAAGATTGGTGTGGTGGTTAAACCAAGCACTAGGAAAGGAAAAAAACTAGATGTGTTTAGTAAGTCCGGAGAGAAATTAGCAAGTATTGGTGATGTTAATTATTACGATTACACAATTACAAGGGATAAAAAGAAGCAGGCAAATTACAAATCTCGTTTCGCGAAAACCCGTAATAAAGTTGGGACACCTTCTTACTTCGCCGATAAAATACTTTGGACTTAATATTTTTATTATATTTAGTTAATATATAATGACAGCTTGGACAGACCTAGTGAAAAGAGTAGCCAAACGCGATGGAATCTCATATACTAAAGCGATGACTGTAGCAAGCGGCGAACGCAAAGCGACCGCGAAAGGCACAAAGGGCAGTAAATCAAAAACGATGAAAGGGAAATTAGATTTTACAACGAAGAAAGGGGATATGCGAGTGGTTGATGGGAAACGTCAAAAAGGGAAACGCGCATATTAAATATTTTTTATTATTATATTTAGTTAATATATAATAATGGCATCGGCTCTTGACCAATTAAGACAACTACAGGGTGGTTTTGACTCTCAGAGTCAGGAGATTTCGGATATGATAAACGCAAAATCTTCTAGTTTTCAAAATAACTGGAGAAGTAAGGCCAATGAAGCAGTTAAATTGAAAGATGATTTAAAGGAACAGACCGAAGAACTGCTGACGAACGCTGCGATGGCGGGGGGTGCAGCAAAGGGATTATATACCCGTATAAAAACAGTTCGCGCAAATCGTGCGGCTATTCGTGCCGGCAAACCAATAGCGAAAGCCACAGCGAAAGCAACAGATAAAGAAGGCAAGGAAGGGGACGATGACTTGTTTGATGGCGAAGACGAAGGCGGCGAATTATTCCCCGAATCTGAGCAAGGGGCACGCTCGGTTTCATCTGCGACTCTCCGCGACACCGCCGCGCGCACAACGGGCGAGAGGGAGGCGAACGACGTGGCGAGGGCGGCAAATCGTGTGAAGGCGGTGGCAGCAGCCAAAAGGCTTGAAGAAGCCAAGTCGTATCAGGCGTCGCTGCCCGATGGCCGCCGCTGGGACGACCCCGACGCCGACCGCGAAGGCCTCCCCGACGCAGCAGATGAGGATGTCGCAGACGCAGACTCAGTCGCAGCCCCAGTCGCATCAAGTGGTTCTTCATTATCGGCCGTTCCCGATTCATTATCATCCATTCCCGAAGAGGCAAGCGGTTCGGACGCCTTATTCGGTGGCAGCTTGCGGGCGTTGGGCGGCGGACGCTCTGCTTTTGGGGAAGCGGGACGACTTAATTTCAACGCAGGAAGCAGTTTTGGAATGCGCGAGCAGCCCGACTTTTTCCAGCGTCTCGCCGGCCGCAGCGGTGGGGGAGCTTCTTCATCATTTTCTACAAGTGAAGATGGTGCTAATCTTGGTAGTGGCCCACTTCCGCCAGCAGCGCCACCAGTCAACGACGACCCCGCCAGCGCTGGCCCACGCAGCCAAAGAAGTAACAGTATGGATGAAGAAGATAAAGAAGATGTTGCTGGTGACAACGGCGACGGCACAAACAATGACGAGAGCAAAGGTGGTGATGGTGGTGGTGATGAGGAAGATGATGACGATGGTGGCGGCAGCAATCTGTTTGGCGACGATGAGGAGGATGAGGAGGACGACGCCGAGTTGGGTGGAGATGAAGTTCTTGGGGGTGGAGAGGCAGCAGAAGCGGTTGGTTCATCTGTTGCTTTAGGGGCAGGGACTGAGACCGCAATTGGCCTTGCTAGTGATGTGCTTGGGCCAGTCGGATTACTCGCTGGTATTGGGTTTGCGATTGCTGAAGCGGTGGGAACTAGCCATACAAAACCCCACGACCCACCACCGCAAGAAGCGCTGAGCACATCGGCAAGTAGACATTCATTAGTTTTACCAAGTATTGATGGGGTTGTTGACACTCCCGCCAGTATGTCTGCTTTTTAGTTAAAGCAAAATATTTAGTAAATTAAAAAGATAATATTATGATATTTTTTTATCTAACACAATATTATAATGTATAGAGCGACAGATGAAAATCAGGCATTCGTTGCTTCAAAAACGGTTAGTATTAAACCGGAATCACAGATTGATTATAAGCCAGGCGGTGAAGTCCGCTGGCTAGTCCCCCAGTATTTAGGATTTATTAACCCCGAGAAAACTTTTCTCAAGTTTGACTTTCAGCTTGGCGGGGCTGTAGGGAAGTTTGCTCCCAGTCCATCTGCTGGTATTCATTCACTTATTCGTGATGTGGTTGTGCGAACTGGTGATGGTGGAACTACTTTAGAGTATTTACAGGATTATAATCAGCAAGTGGCCAACAGTTGGGCTTACACGGGGAACGACAGCATTAACGACAAACGCAATATGTTTGAGGGCCGCTCTATCAACACAGATGGCGACAATCAGCTTTACTGGACTCCAGTCCCCGCACTCCCCCGCACGACCAACGCCACCGCAAAAAAACTAACTATGATGATTCCCGTATATAACTCGGGCATACTTAATGGTGATAAAAT
>Ga0114915_1000821_pt1 | contig 13731 bp, 12 predicted proteins | sample MalvirAntarct_55_FD_87288 | JGI IMG/M metagenome (GOLD analysis project Ga0114915, IMG submission 87288) | Marine viral communities from the Global Malaspina Expedition - Malaspina viral metaG Antarct_55 | ecosystem: Environmental > Aquatic > Marine > Oceanic | place: South Georgia Island...
ATTATGACTTCTGTTCCTGCTAACAGTGGTGTCGAAATAGCATTTACAATAGAATTTCAATATTCACCATCAACGCAACCAGATAAACCTGTTCCTATTAGTGAAACGATTACTGGTATATTTACCCCAGAAGAACTTACTAATCAAGATTTCTTAAGAGATTATATTGTTACAAATTTTAATATCCCACCCGACACCAGCCAGTCTACAATGGGATATGATAATATTAGAGTATTAGATATACTTACAAAAAATAATAAAATACTAACATTAGATAAGATGACACTACGAGAACAAACGCCTCTGGATTTAATTAATTTATATAACGAAGATATCCCCCTACAGAATGGTCACTGTATCCATTCATATATGGAAGATAAATACCCTAAACACAAAACATCTATTCAAGAATTGCACAACGTTGAAGATATATATAACTGGTGTGTTGTCTACCGTGTAAAAATGATAGCCTATGATATCAACCATAATATTATCAAAAGTCATTATCCAGAAAAAAAGCAAAAAATGAAAAATCTTATTTTTGTAGCATACAATAACCACATGTATCCTATTAAAAATCCTACATTACATAAACATATCCCTATCAAATCAGTAGTCAAAATTGTTGATAATATACAGACATCATTTTTAGAACTGCTACGTAGTGGTTGTGTTCCATTTAATGTTTTGTTAAATAAAACAACAATAACAACCTATAGTTTGATTGAAATAATAGATAATATCAAAACAGAAATAATCTTTAGTGAAAATAAAGAATATAATAAGTGTCGGGAAATTTTAGATAAGTTTGGACAACTTGATAAACTAACACCCAGAACAACCCTCAAAACGATTGGTTCAATTTTAGAAGATCTATACTGTTATAAAACGAGTAAAGATGGAAAACGGTTAAAAATTAATACTATGAGTTTTATTCCAGTTGGGTCAAAACTTACAAAAGCGGGATACCAGTATAAAAATGAAAAGTTTGAAGAAAGCATGTCGGGAAGACTGGTTACCACCGATGTTAATAATGCTTTTGCTAATGAATTACAAAAACTGGATAAACTACCCATTATTGATATGAAAATAGATAAACCCATAAAAATTACACACAAACATCATAGAATTAATCCTAACTACAAATATATTGTGTCTGTAGAAAACAGAAATATCCTACTTGAAAATAATGGGGAGTTCTACGGTAGGGAACTGTTAATTGCCAGAAGTAAAAATATTAAATTTAAACTGTTAGAAGAACTACCCGTTAGATATGTAGAAAATTATTTTAAAACGATGATACCCGATTTGAAAGAAAAATTAGAGAAAGATGATTTTAAACAAATTATCAATATACTAATCGGTAAGATGGAATTTAAGACCGAAATATACAATAAGTTTAGTTATAGTAAAATTATGAATGAAGATGAGTGTAAAACATTTAATGGGTATATTTCTAAATTTAGTTTAGATGAATACAGTATTGGTTATACAAAAAAAGAAGAATATTATGTTAAAAGCCGTAAACCTATTGCAGATATGATTAAAGACCAATTACGCATTAGACTGTTCTATTATATTGAAAAACATAATCTAAAAAAAAATCAAATAAAACAGATTAGAACCGATAGTATTACATTTGAAGCATTTGACGAAAGTTATTTAGATGATATTGGTACCAAACTGGGCCAATGGAAAATAGAACCCTCATCTAAATTTAGAGAATTATCAAAACCGATTATAACACCGAAAGAGATACCATCATTCTTCTATGAAAAAACTGGGGACAGTATGCTTATTACTGGCTATGCGGGTTGTGGTAAGACATACGATATTATCAATAATATTATACCATCTTTAGAGAAGAGTTATATAGTTCTTACACCATCACATACATCGCTAGAAGAATACAGATTAGCGGGTTATAATTGTGATGTTATACAAAAATACGATATGAATAATAATTTACCAGAAGAACACCATATTATAGTAGATGAAATCGGTATGGTGGGTAACTCATCATGGAATATGTTATATAAATGTAAAATTAGTGGAAAACAATTAATATGCTATGGTGATTTTAATCAACTCGCACCAGTATCTATTGATGGTAAGACATTTGATAATCCTAACTTCCTGAATATGATGTTTAAATATCAAAAAAAGAATGATAATAACCATAGAAATAATTTTACACATGAATACTATGACAGTCTTCGAAAGAATGCTATGAAAATAAGAGATACAGAACTATCAAAATATAATACCCCATATGAAACCGCTGAAGTTATTATTGCGTTTAGAAGAATCATTAGAGATGAATACAATAAACGAATGTGCGAAAAGAATAATATAGAAAATCTATGGGATATTGGTGCAAAAGTCATCTGTAAAACAAACGACCTACGACAGTTTGATATATATAATAATTTTAGATTTTCAGTCAAAGATATTAATGATGAAGATATTACACTTATATCAAATCAATCGGTAGAGTATGTTCTACCTATTAAAAAATTTAAAAAACAATTTAATTTTGATTTCGCCTATGCTCTTACATTATATGCGGTTCAGGGGTCCTCACTGGGCTCATTCCATTACTGCGAAGAAGATTTAAAATTCTTGAATGGGCGAAGTTTATACACATTAATTAGTCGATTAAAAAATGAGTTAAATAATAATTTTTGAATATATATAATATGATTACTAAAGTAAATATGTTTGAAAGTCTACAGACCCCAGTTATTAAATTAAAAAGATGTCCATCACTTGTTAAAGCCCAAGAGAAGTATTATTATCATAATAAAGAAAAAATTGTTAAAAAGCAAATGGAATATAATGAAACCTATTTTAAACAAATGATTACATGTGAATGTGGGATTACCCATTCCAGAGCGGCGAAATATGCACATATTCGGTCACCAAGACATTTTCGTAGACTGGATAATATTAAAAATGGTAAACTAGCGGGATCTAAACTTGGGGATACAAGAATAGACTGTGAATGTGGTGGGCACTATCTTTATAAATTAAGAACACAGCATTTTAAAACCCAGAAACACAAGAAACATCTTGACTGGAAAAAACAGAAAGAATACGAAAAGATGAAACATAGTGTGCGTGAAACGAATAAACATATTACTCCAATTAACATAAATATTATTAAAGAAATATAATAAATAAATTTGATTTTTTTTTATTTTTATTTTTTATTTTAAAATGTCTTTACCATTTGAATTGCGTAAGTACCACAAACATAAATGTAAATCAAACTGGAAGCGTGATGGAATGAAAATAGACCCAGACGATTTTGAATATATTTATAATGAATATATCACCGCTACAAATTGTGACCTATGTAATATACAGTTTAAAAATTCAAAAGACAGACAGTTAGACCACGACCACAAAACTGGGGAAGTTAGGAATATAGTTTGTCAAAAATGTAATCTTAATAAAGAAGATAGAGTTATTAATAATAATACTGGTGAAAAACATATTAGTAAACTAACGGATCCCCGTTATAAACTTGGTTATAGATATAAATTTCAAATTTATAGAGATGGTGAATTTATTATACAAAACTACAGCGTCGATTTAGACATACTAATTAAAATTAGAGATGAATTTTTAAAAAATAACTATATTTATAGTTAAGTTAAATTATTAATATAATGGAAGTACCAGAAAGTCTAATGTATCTAATTGAAAAACGCTTTGAAATGGCATTCACCAAAATAAAAGATATACATTTATATCTGGTTAGTCTTGTGGACCGAATACTCAAAGTCGTTGCAGATATGAACTTAAGATTGAACTACGTTATGCAGTTGTGTCTTGGTTTAAGTGAATCCCCAGAAAAAAATAAAGAAGATATGAGTTCTACAATCAAAAAATTATAATGATTTAAATATTTTTTATTTAATTATATTATAAAAATGAGTCAAAAAAATCTATTGAAAGCAGATATACTGAAAATACTATCTAACGATATTAGTGGCGGTCGTCGCGGAGATACAAAACCAATTATTCCTGGAATTATGACCGATAAGAACCCCGATTCAAGACCAACGTTTGAGAATGCACAAAAACCTACCACATTCTTCGGTGGTAAGAACCAGCCGTATTACGCTCTGGCCCAAGAACCGCACCCATCGGCAAGTGCTATGTCACCAATCATTCCTGGTATTATTCGAGATAAAAACCCGTCTAAAAGAAAGACCTACAAATCTGCCGAACAGCCTAATATAAATGGTGGTACTAAAGAGAAATGTGCAAAAGCAAACCAAGATGTAGTAAAATTCTGTGCGAAAGCAAAAAAACCGAAGTCAAAACGTGCACCATCTGCTTATAATATGTTTATAAAAAAATATTTCGCCGAAAATAAATCAGCAACTATGACAGCGGCTGCGGCGGCGTGGAAATTATCAAAATCCCCTAAAAAACCGTCGGGACCGAAACCACCAATTAAAATAACTAGTTTTGGGGAGGTTCCCCCACCACCACCAACCACCGCGCCCCCTAAAAAAGCATCGGCAAAGAAAGCACCCCCAAAGAAACGCAAACTCAAGATAGTCGAACCAAAGAAACCAGCGGCCGCAAATTACGCAAGTGGTAGAAAAATATGGGCAGAGGCGGGTAATAAAAAAGCAGATTTTGATGAAGCAACCACATTAGTTAAAATGATACTGAATGGGGAGGGTGAACGTGCGGGTGCAACTTCATCCACACTACTAGATGACATGATCCGTCTTAAAATTTTTCAAACACTGGAATTTGACGCAGAAGATTACAAAACATTTGGTGAGATGGATGATTATGAATACGAAAAAATAAATTTCCCAGATGGTACATCCCCGAGTTATAAAAACTTTGTGGAGGATAATGGTTCTGTAGACCGATTTGACACTTTGGAAGATGTTATTGACGACTCTGCACATAGAATTATTAAATGGGGAAAATATGCTGATGAACCAAAAACCGAGTTTTTTGACAGAATAAGTTTAGATAAATATAAATCACAACAAGATAGTGTAGTAAAGCGTATTGAGAAGTTGGCACGAACAACCACCCCGCCATATACGGTTATAACTGAGGGAATCGACTATGCAGCGGTTTATGCTGCACCCGACATAGACGCGGCGATGAAGAAAGCCCAAGAAGAAAGTTTCAAAGCAAATAAAGAGAAATCAAAGAAACCAGCAAAAAAGAAGAAAGCAGCACCCAAACCGACAAAAAAAAATCTTAAAAAATTGTTTAAAAAAAGTGATTTCTACGAGCCAAGCAATATGAATTTTAAAGAAGAATTATTTAAAATCATGTTGAAAGAGGGTAGATTAACTGGAAAAGATTCTAATGGTGAAGTTAATTCACTCACTCGGCCAGAAAATCTATTAAAAAAAGATGGGACATTTAAATTAAAAAGAACAGAGAGACTATTTAGTGATTTGGTAAAAAGAATAGAAGACGCAGCGGAAGAAACAATTATAGACCAAATAATGATGATGAATACTGGCATTAACGAATCAGCAGCGGAAAAATATAAAAGAAGCATCGCGACGGGGCTTGGGGCGAATGCTAGAGAAATAGTGAACTATGGGAGAAATGTTTTTGACTGGCCGTATAATATTAAATCTTACGATGACTACACGCCTGCTTGGGCCAAGCGGGGTAAGAAACCATCGGCGACAAAGAGCGGTGGTGCTGATACGCATGTTATGCCAGATGGAACAATTCATACTGGTAAAACACACACCAAAGACAGCCGAGTTGTTAAAGCGGGTAACCAGTTAATGAGTAGCAGGGGAAAAATGGAAAGTAAATCGCGTAAGAACTCGACATGGTTGACTCATCTGGCTGAATTCAGGAAAAATAACCCATCTGTTAAAGCCAAAGATGTGTTTAGAGAAGCAAAGAAGACTTACACAAAATCCCCCAAGAAATCGGGTGGGGCACACTGTGGGGGGGAACTCGAACTGATACAAGAATCATCTAGTGCAGAACCAATACATGAAGCGGGACAAGCAACAGCACCTAAAGTAGATATTCACCAGATCGATGTAGAGAAAGATAAAAAACCCCCACCACCTACAAATATCGATGCCAGAATGGTCCAAACAATTATGACAGATAGAAAAGCGGGTAATGTTCCTGAAGCACCAGAAAAAGCACCCGATAAACCAGAGAAAGATCAAAATAAAATTATGGTAGATATTATGAATAGTTATGATGAATTTAACAAACGGTTCGAACAGATATCTAACAGTAGTTCTACAATAGATAATAAGCGTTCCCAATATGAAAGTGAACGCACCCGTATAGAACAATACCACGATAGCATCATCCGCAATTATTCTAATGTTCTTTCAGTAGACAAGATGAAATTAGAAGAACGGGCCTATTTCTATGCCCTAGAAACATTTAAGATTGGATTACAGAGTTTAATAGGCGGAGAACCACAACAGCGTGTGGATTTTGAAAACTTTGATGATAATGAAACGATTACCGAAATTATAGACAAAGAATTAGAATTTCCGCGTGGTCCGCTCGACCGTGCTACGTCATTCTATTCTGTTCCTATTAAAGAAGCACAAATTCAGTCATTTAATCCCGTGGTACCTAAACTTGGTAAAAGTGCCACAATATACCCGTATGGGCGACAGATGGCACAGAAAGAAATAATTGGTGGTAAAGTATCAAAATCACCAAAACAACTTATCAAAGAACTGACCCGAGATATGTTTATTAGGGACATGATGAGGATATTTCCTAATAAATCAAAAAAACAGATTATAGATGCTTATGAAAAAAATAAGAATGATATTCGGTCAATTGTAACTGATGTTATTGTAGAAATGATAGGTATGAGGGGTGGTGCGGAATGTGGTGCTGACCAATATAAGTCTGGCGATAAATGTTATAATAAACAATCCAGAATGAAAGATTTTGACCGCGACACTTTTATGGCACAGAAACGGGCGGCCGATGCCAGAGAGAAAAAAGATGATGGTATGGTTGAGCGGCCACAAGCGAACATGATGGCACGACCTACAAATGATATGATATCTACAAGAGTGTCAAATCCTCTTCCCAATCCCAAGCCTCAAACAAAAAGAGAAGATGATTTTGCAGAAAAGTTTACCAAAGCAGTTACACCAAGTGATAGTGGCCCGTTTTTTAACACAGATGGGAGTGATATTAGTGACCCAAAAGCGTGGGCAGATACTCTTGGAAATATTTTCGTAGGAACGGCGAAGGGAGTAGAAACAATCTTTTCAGCATTAGCAGATTTATTTTAAATTTAAAAATAATTAATCATTAAATATAATGAAAAAGTCTGGCGGAAGATTGATACAAGCAAAATTAGCATTTAGCAACAAAATTACAAACATACTAGAGAAATATGGTGATATGAAAATAAAATCAATAAGAATTGGTAGACGGCCCATTAATTCTCTTGTAGAGAAAGCGTTTAATATTATATCTCTGGGTAAATGGTCTAAATTACGTGACAAGTATTATTATGATAAACTATTCCATCTATTTCTAATAATAACACTCGAAGATGGAACAGTTATAAGTTTTGAAAAAAATAGTATAGTAACTATGACGGTTAATGATGAAAGATGTGGTATGAAAGACGTAGACTGCATGAATTTAGACTATATGCCCGACAGTCTAACACTCAATCAGTTAGCAAAAAAGCCGTTAGAAAGAATTGGAAAAGAAAGATATTTTATTTATGACCCATTTAGTCAAAATTGTCAAGCATTTATAAGTCTATTACTAAATACTTTTGGTTTATTGACACCAAAAGTAAAAGAGTTTGTGTATCAAGATATTAGTGAAATTGTTAAGCGATTACCATGGTACGTAAAATGGGTTGGTAAAACGGTTACAGATATAGATGCCACTATTAGTAAAGTTACTGGGGCGGGTAAAAAATGCGGTTGTGCTAACTGTGTTCTGCGTGGCGGTTGTAATTCATGTGACCGCTGCCCATTAAAAGAAAAACTTCCTACAATAGTAGAAGAAGATGAGCCAGACCAAGACCAGACACAAAAAGATCTGGAAGAACTTACGCATTTTGTGGCCGATATGTTAAAAATAATTTAGTCAAACAAGAAAAATAATTTGTAATGTAGTCGGCGACCAATAGTCGCATAAGTCGTAACCCGTAGGGTTACTTGTCATTTCTTATCTTTATCTTCTTTACGCTTACGTAGTGTATATTCTCTGGAAACTAATTCAGTTTTTAATTCCTCTTTTATTTTATCTTCTTTTGTATCATCGTCAGTTAGTAAGACTGATGTTAGCACATCCATTATTTTTTCACCAGAAAACAAAGCAATCATGCGTTGCAATTTGTGGCATCGCTCACACCAGTTACCAAAGTAAGACTCTGTATTTTCTACTAAACAAAACTTGCAAGTCATTTTATACATTATTTATTTAATTATTTTTAAATTTTAATTATTATTTTAAGATTTTTTATTTTATATATTAATATAATAACGATGAATACACTATCTATTGACTCTGGTAGACCGATTGCTATGATAAAAGATGGAAAATACAACAAAGAAATACTCCATATTAATAGTGATATTGATAAAACACAAAAAAAGAAAGAAATAGATATTGACGAAACCAGTATTTTAATAGAAAATCTGTTTAGACACATGGGGAATAAATTAAGTTTTCGTAAGATGGAATTACTACGTGATGCGATACATGAAAAGCGTAGACCAGTCAACCGAGAATTAGCACAGTTCTATGACCACTCTATGAAACTTATGGGTAATAATGAAGATAAAGAAATCGTATTGGCAGATGGTGAATTTGTACCAATATTCGACACGACACAAGAACGAAGTGTTTTTATGGTATGCGGTATGAGTGGTAGCGGAAAATCAACCTATACAGCCCAACTATGTAAAACATACCATCAACAATACCCAAAAAATAAAATTATATTATTCAGTAATAAACCAACAGACCCCGTATTTGATATTCTTTCATACATAGATAGAATTACTATCACAGATGAATTACTGAAAGACCCAATTACACTAAACGAACTGGAAAACAGTCTTGTAATATTCGATGATGTAGAATGTACCACATCGAAAGAGATAGACAAAGAACTGATTAGAATTAGTGATTTAATACTACAGCAGGGTAGATCATATAAATGTAGTTTTGTTTATATAACACATCAATCTAATAACTACAAAGCAACCCGTAATATATTAAATGAAGCACACCATGTAGTCGTGTTCCCCGCGATGTGCACAAGATATTCACTAAATTATTTATTTGGTAAATATTTTGGGTTCGATAAAAGTGTTATTGGTAAGATATGTAAATTACCATCACGCTGGGTTCAAATAACAAAAGCCCCAGCATGTGTTCTGTATAGAAACGGGGCATTTATACCAGACTGTTAGTTACTCGGGGTAAATTTTAGTTCTTTCCACATCAATCTTCCGTCCATATTTTTGTTCTTCTTTTTAGCCGCTTCTATAATATCTTCTACAGAGTGTAGATCTAATAGTTCCTGAATTGTAATAGGGCTATCTTTTAATTTATTGATGGGTCTACACGCTTTACTAACTTTATTACTATCACCACATACAATTATCTTACCATCTTGAAGTAGTGGTAGGACTTGAACCCACCGCTCTTTGACCCAGTTTTTTAAACCAGTATCTTTTTTATAGTATTCACCCCCGCGTTTCATATACTCTTTCTGGACCCACATGGACGCGTAGGCACTCGGCCACGTTTCAAATTTACTTTTAGCATCTTTAACCACATCTTTATACAATTCTTTATTTTTTGCATTTTCCATATATATATATTTAATTAATTATTTGTTTAATTAATTATTTGAACCAATTTGTTATAACTTCTAATACTGTTTTCTTTTTTGGTTTTACTTCTATTGTTTGACTTGTTGAAACTGATTTATAACTTGATGGTTTTCCATACATTATTATAGAGAATATTCAAATGTATTTAAATTGATTTAATAATTTAAAAATAAACATTAATATAAAATGAGTGCCCAATTTCTTAATCAGTCCTACCCGTCACAAGATATTAGAATAAATAATATCGTTATAGATAAGTTCGCAAGACCAGCAACATTTCACAATCAACTGGCTAGTCCCACAACCGATGTGGATGTAGGTGGTTCGCACACATGTGTTATAGGGACACAAACGTTTATTACCCCATATGAAGAAGAAACACGCTTTAATATTAAAAATCTTGGTAATACATCCAGAAGCGCATGGAAAACTGGGGATATAGTAAAATACACTATCCAGACATATAGTGGTTTCAACGGCTTCCCAGTTATTTCTGGTGAAAAACTGGACGATGGTAGTTTTAGTGTGAAGATTGCCAATGTTGCGAAGACTGGGTCGCCTCCTGCAGCGGCTGTGCTGAATGGGTTTTTCCAGATCTCCGTTGAACTAATTAAATATAATGGTCTTCCGTAAATTGTTACGTAGTATTTATTTCATAAAGACGTAGTATTTTTATTTAATTTTAAAATTGATTTCGTTTTTATTTATAATTTATTTTATTTTGTTTATAATATGTTGCCGTTTCTTGAAGAATTACGATATATTACAAGACGAAACTATCGTGATAATAGTAATGTGGGGTGGGTGGGGTTTAGTTGGTTTGGTGAACCAGTATATGTTGTAGATGAAAATAATGAACCAGTCTTTATGCCAGACAGCGATGAAGACGAAGAAGAATATGCGATGTATCCAGATGATAGTTGTGATTGTATTACAATAAATATGTTAGCAGATCCACCCGCATTTACAAGACTACAACATAAATCACAACAAACCCTCATAAAACTGGCTGAAGAACATAAATTAAAACTTATGGAACTTGTTAATGTTCTTTCACAATATATGGAAACACAGAAAACTCTAACCGAAGATGATTTTATTGCTGCTTGGACAAAACTAACAGAACAAAAATATATTGATGATTGTAATTCACTAATGGAACATTTTAAACTGGAAAATGATTGTATAGAAGATTATAAAGTAGATGTTTATATTCAAACTATTCGTAGCAAGTATGTTTATGAAGAAATGCTACAAGATTGTTATGATAATCTGGATACAACTAACAAAAGTATTATACACTATAAATATCAAATCGAAAGAATGGTTGACTACCTACGGTAAAATAAACGGAAAATCCAGAAATAACTGTATAGATAATACAACATTATAAACTTATTATAATTATAAAAAATCAATTTAATAAAATACAAATACATATTTATATAATGGATGATATCTCAAAATCATTAAGTGGAACCGAAGTTTTAATGCTACTTAATAATAAATGTAATCTTGTCCAGTATGCCGATGTGCATAAAACAAAATCTATTGATGAATTACTTGGGCCATATAAAAAGTGTGTGTTGTTATATCACACGAGTGAAAATTATGGCCACTGGTGCTGTGTCTATGAATATAACGGTATAATCTTTTTTTTTGACTCATATGGATCTATCCCAGATACACAGTTAAATTTTCTTCCCAAAGATTTAAAAACCGAATTAAATAGTAACCACAACTATCTTATAAGATTAATGTATAATTCTGGTAAGAAAGTTGAATATAACCAGTACCAGTTTCAAAGTAGAGAACCGAGTGTAACAACATGCGGTAGATGGTGTGTAAATCGATTAAGATTTCCAGAAATTAGTATAAATGACTATCATGATATTTTTAAACAGTCCAGTCGTTACATGCCAAATGATGAATTAATATGCTATTTGGTTCCAATACCGTAGGTATTTGTCGTAAAAAACAAAGTTTTGGTTCCAACATAATACGAAGTATTTTGAAGTATTAAAATATTTAAAAAAAGAATCTTATAATATTTATATAATGTCTAATTTTAATAATAGCAATCAGTATTACAGCGACGCGGTTTCCAGCGATGAACATGTATACTACAATTTAAGTATTGATAATGCATTTGACGGAATAAATAGTGCTACTACGAGTGATTGTGTGTATGAAAAACAAACACCCAATATATTACAGAAACAGAGTGACTATGAAGTGGCAGTGGATAGTTGGCAGGTTAGAGCACAGTTACCCATTTTTATTTGTAATATAAAAGAGGGTGTTTTTGCCACTAACCGAAATGCTACACCGTTTAGTGTCTGTTATGAATTTGTAACGGGTGGCGTAACAACTCGGTTTCAAAGTGAATTAATCTGGTTACCAGACCCGAAATTTTTAGACTCAACGGAGGGCCCACTTCCTAAACCACCCTCACAAAATAATGGTATTCAGGATCTATTAACAAATCCTGGCTACTATTGGGCTACAAAATACAACACAATGGTGAAAATGATTAACACATCACTTACAACAGCATATAATTTATTTAATGCGGCCCACCCTGGAATACACGCTTCGGCGGCTTATGTCCAATACAACGCACAGACTGGGTTATTTTCTATGGTAGCCGAAACAACTTATGCAACAGGAGCCAACCCTGCCAAAGTATTTGTTAATACACAGTTATATAAATATCTGGACACAATCCCCGCAAGATTTTACGGATTTAATCGGCTAGGGGGGTGCGAATACCAGATTGATTTTGAATTACGAACAGCAAATAGTAATGGCTGGGTAAATGGCAATCCAGACGCTGGTCAAGTCCCTACGGGATTAACTACACCACCATTTAAAATAATTATGGAACAGGAAACAGATAGCAGAAATCTATGGAACAATATTACACAAATTCTTATCACATCTAACAGTATTAGTGTTCGTGACGAATATCTGCCATACAGAAACAAACCACAACAGATCGCAAACAGAGATTTTGACCAGTTTAACCAGTCTAAAAGAAGTGTTATAAGTTATTTAGACTACAACGCAACTCTGGCCGCAGAGCAGGTGAAAAGCAGTTTAACCCGTGATATTAGATATTCACCAAAATATAGAAAGTATATAGATTTAGTATCAAATGACCCATTAAATAATATCAATATAGAAATGTTTTATGTTGTAGATGGTGTTAGTATTTTACCACTAAATTTACCCATAAATGCTTCGGCAGATATTGGTTTAATGTTCCGTAAAAAGAATTTCTAGTACTATTTATAGATTATTGTCATTTACTATGTAACAACTAACTAATGACTCATTATTCACAAATAGAATATCTAAACGGTTCTAATTTTACTGTATATTATCCAGATGGGGTAGAAGAAGCCGTGATTAATTCTATTAAATCTGGACGTATATGGGAAAAGAAATTACTGAACCACTATAAAAATATGATTAAAAACGGTGATACGGTATTAGATATTGGTGCTTATCTTGGAACACATACACTTGCATTTTCACAGTTAGTAGGTGATACTGGGGTAGTTCATTCTTATGAACCACAGACAGAAATATTTAATTTATTAAAAAAAACAATCACAGAAAATAAAATAACTAATGTAAAATTATATAATAAAGCGGTCTATAACGAGAATGGTGAGATAGAGTTTTCTAACACAAATAACGGTAAAGCATCTATAACCCATATTAGACCAAGACTACATAAACCAAAAATACAGAAAGTATCTACTGTAACAATAGACAGATTAAATTTAAATAAGTGTGATTTTGTTAAAATCGACGTAGAGAAGTGTGAGTGGCATGTGCTTGAGGGTGG
>Ga0114915_1000822_pt1 | contig 13714 bp, 12 predicted proteins | sample MalvirAntarct_55_FD_87288 | JGI IMG/M metagenome (GOLD analysis project Ga0114915, IMG submission 87288) | Marine viral communities from the Global Malaspina Expedition - Malaspina viral metaG Antarct_55 | ecosystem: Environmental > Aquatic > Marine > Oceanic | place: South Georgia Island...
ACAAATGGAACTTTTTCATGATACGTTTTAAACAGTTCTTGAGCATCTTCATACTGCATTCCTAATTGTTCTGCTAACTTGTTCTTACCCATACCATAGAACAAGCCTAAGTTAATATCTTTAGCCTGTTTCCGTGGTACACCTACAATGTCAGCCGCCATCTGGTGGAAGTCTGTACGTGGGTCGTTATTGTACTGCTCTGCAAAAGTTTCTGCACCTTGGAACTTCATAAGTTTGGCATAGTGAACAACGATGCGAGGTTCTTGGCTACTGTAATCAAACACACCCCACTGCTGTCCTTCTTCTGGTTGAAATATACTACGGATCAATGGACCTATGTCACCGTTCCTGCTGGGTACTTGTTGCAGATTAGGGTTGCTGTAGCTGAACCTACCTGTCACTGTGCCACCGCCATCGCTTCTTAGTGGGTGTAGCTCTGCGTGTATACGACCCTTCACGTTGTGTTTAAGTATAGTGTCTACAAAGGTAGTGTGAGCTTTGTTGAATTCTCTTGCGGCTACAATGGCCTGTGGTATTTCATGAGGGTGATTAGCTAAGAAGTTTTTAGTAAAGCTAGGCTGTTCGCTTTTCTCTGTTCGTGCATAAGTCAAACCAAGTTTATCAAACACTTTTGATACACTATCTGCCGCCCATACTTCTACGTCTATACCTGTGGCTTTCTTAACCTTGGCAAGCATATCGTTTTCTAACGTGCTGAACTTCTTTTTAACTTTTTCTGCTTGGTCTAGGTCTACGCACACACCTTTCATACGCATAGGTATAATTACTTTGAGTACCTTTAACTCTAAGTCAAAGATATCTTGTATCTCTTCTTTAGCCAACAAAGATTTAAAATGGTTCCAGAGTTTCAAGGTCAGTGCGGCATCTTGCTCGGCATACAGACCAACGTGTGCGGCTGGGAGTTTGTACATCTCACTCTTTGCATTTACACCAAACGCTTCTGCGGCTTCACGTAGTTCTTTCTCTGACTTACGTTCCTCTAGGTAATCTTTACCGAGGGCATTCAAGGCATAGCTAAACCTATTTTCATCTAACAGTGGTGCTACGATCATCGTATCTACCCACCGCCCTGCTACAGTAATACCTTCTGCCATTAGCCACCCTACATCGTACTGGGCATTGTGGAATACATAATCACGGTTCACGTTCACTACACCTTGCAACCACTTGAACGTCATCTTGGCATCAAAGTTAGGACCAAGCTCATGTCGTATAGGGAAGTACCAGCTTGCACCTTCTACTGCTATAGCTATACCGATAACGTGGCCATCACCTCTTGCCCACCCTGCGCCATAGGTTGTCAGGTTAGGATCTTTTGTTTCTAAATCTATTGCTATTTCTCTATACCCACTTAGATCAGGGTAACTATCTGGCATCACCCACTCAGTCGGGGGTGTGAACATTGGCATCTGCATCTCTTATGACTCTCATTGGTCTTTTGCATCGCTTACACTCAGGCCATTTGTTTTTCAGCTTACGGAAAGTCAACACTTTCCTTTCACCACAAGAACAAACAGCAACTATTTCTTTGTCTAATTCTTCTGTCATATCCTAGGCAGTTTACTCATATCTGTAGACATGTGTTCTTCTACTAACATCAAGTACCTACGCAAGTCTTGTATATCATCTATGATACCTTCTGCCCTGCGGTCAGACTCAATCGCATGAAACACATCGTACTGGTGTGCTTTGACTTGGTTATCTATACGATCCCACTTACGCGCTAACATCATAAACGCACCCACTCCACCACGTTTACGCCAGCTATCACCGTAACTTTTCTCAGCTTCCTCTAAGGCAACTACATCACTATCTGCTATTGTTTGTAAACTCATTTGTCGTATCTCCTACCTAGCCATTCAACACAAGCCTGTGACCAAGCTTCATCTTTTATTAATGCTGCTTCAAGAACAGCTTCTACCTTTTCTTGTTTTTTGTGGTGTTGCCAAGAGTACAACATTGGGGAAGCTACATCATTCAACCATGTATTCATAAACTTTAAATCTGGGTTCTCAAACCATTGCTCAAGCTCTTCATCAAAGCCGTCTGGGTCAGTAACAATGGGTGGTGGAATGTAGTGTGAACCATCTGTATTAATACACGCATAAGGGTCGTAGTCTGGTGTGCCTAATATGCCTGACATCTTTTCTAACACATCTACATACGCATGAAGGTTATTGCTAAATTGATAATACCTGCCTACGTTCATACCACATCTTGCGGCCATGTACTCTTGTAGCACAGACATATGAACTGCGTTAGCACCGTATGCTCCCCATATCATATCGTTACTGCGGTTGCACACTGTCATGTCTAACACATCGTCTCGTGCTTGGAAATAAATCTGAGTATTGCAAGGGTAGTCTTTACCATCGTTACCTTCTACTAAATCAGTGTTCGCATCCCACATTGTAATCACTGTACGCCTGTCATTAGCGTAGGTTGTTAAACGTGTGATAGCTTGTTTAAGTTGGTCTTTACCAAACCACTCGCGCCACCTATGTCCATAAGCACCGTGAAAAGTTACGCCATCATCGCTATAGGTATTCATACGGCCATTGAACTGGCTTATCCACTCTACATCATTACGCCCTGCTAGCATCCATAAGCTTTCCATCAAGTGGAAGTACGGGTTAGCATCACGCTCTGGGTAAAACAATACACGCTCAGTAGGAACTTTGTAGACAGTACAGGTAGGTGTGTCAAATTCTGCAACATTACCGCCCCTTGTTTGTACTACCCTGCCACCTGCATCTAATGCTTGCAGACCTATGTAAAACGCCTCTGAGACGTTTCTAGCTACTATTGTACGCATACTTACCCTACCCTTATTTGATTGTTTATAAACGCTTTATATTGCTCACCTATTTTATCAGGATTGTGGTTTTCAACTAATCTGTTGAAACCGTTATCAGCAAGTTCTTTGTGTGGCAAAGACTCCCAGTTATTTAACATATCAGCAAGCTCTTCACCACTGCCTACTACCAAACAGTTTTCATTAGGTATCATGTCATCTGGTTCATCTAATATCCACGCCTTGTTAATGATCGGCACAGTCAACGTGTTCCACGCTTCTAAAAACGTGTACTGAGTACCACCGCCATCACCTTTTATTTCTGTCATATCTACACTGTACCTTGCTGGCTTGAGTATATCTATTGCGGCCATGCTATCCCGTTTGTATGCGACTTTACTTTGCGCCCACTCTGGGTACTTAGGTACTATCTTAAACCTTGTGTATATGCGGTTCTCAAAACCCCATATCTGCACTTTGTTGTCTGGCTCTGTTATCAACCTATTGGCATCTAATATAATTTCTGTGTGCTTGTCAAAGTCAATACGGCTGTTAGAAACAGCCACTTCAGTTTTGTGTATTAACAGTTGAGGTACAGAAAGCATCAACCTAAACGGGTGACGTATGAACGTAGCGTTAGGCATTGTTTTCAAGGCTACTTTACGGATAACAACACAGCGGCTATGATCAAGGTTAGAGGGCAAGTTTTTGAGTTCAGTTGGGTCATGAACAATTATGCTCGCACCGTTGACATACAAGTCAAAGGTTTCTTCTTTGAACTTCTTTGCCGCAGCGACAATCACTTTAGGATTGTTTCTGCTTACTGCTTCTTCCATAGATATGTTTCTATAAAAGGTATTAAAGCCAAACGGTCTTTGTTTCTTTTCACTCTTTGGCCTAATCTTAAATAGCTCAACCTCTACCCCTACCTTAGAAAGTGCATAGGCTAACTGAACAGTGTGTGTCACCCACCCACCATAGGTGTTAGGTGACAAATAAAATAAATCGACTTTCATACGCTACCCTTTTTTATATGTTCTTGTGGTTTAAACAATGAACGCGGTCTGCCTTGGTTCAACCATACGCGCTCGTACTTATCCCACTCACATAGGCTATGCTCTATAGTACGCATGTCTACGTCTTTCCATGGCACATGATCAGCTAACATTGCTTTGGCTATGTTAAGCAGGGCAACCATTTCATCATTACATTGGTCTGGTTTCAAGGACTTGGTTAGTTCCCTTTCATGTATACGGTTTAGTCCACGCTTTGCTCCAGGACCAGCGTTTGCCCATGTGTATCTATCTACAGGGTTTTGCAATACAGGAGTATACATAAGGTCTGTAATAACTTCATAAGACATAAAGCCACCACCACCCCAGCCCTGAAAGTGACTAAGCTTTTTGTGTGCTTCTTGTAAAGAACGGTATGTTTTCATGTGTTCAACAATGTGTTTCCTACGCTCCCATACAGGGGTAAGGAAATTGTCTACCACCACTTCTGACTTAGGCTTTTTAATGCCTTGATTCGTGATGATATACGCTCCTGTAAACGTCTTATCACCAGCCTGTATTCTATCTTGTATACACTTCTTACTATAAGAAGGATCCCAATCAGTAACCCAGCCGTGAACATCAGCAAACTCAGGAGTACCAACCATGCGGAACATACAAGTGTTGAACAAAATTTCTTCATGAGGGCGCAAATCTTTTTCATTAGTCCAATGCTTCCTCATCCAAATAGTTACACGATCATTTTCTCTAAAAGGGTTTGTGAACTTATACGTTTGCAATACCTTATCTGTAGTCCAAGGCGCTGGAGTTCCCTCCAGACGCCTTAGATATATTGCATGTCGTTCGTTAATCCAATTAAAGAAGCTTTCCACAGCTTCTGCTTTCATTATGCCGCCTCTGCGTACTCTAACGCTTTTGCCATTGCTTTACGTTTCACCTGAGCGCCACTACCAAACCATGCACTGTTGAGCGCACCTTCTTGGTTACTGCTACCTTGGTGGTCAACCACATAGGTCACAGCATTGAGCGCACCCCACCATGTACCTTTAGCACTCGGCATCCAAGCTCCTGGACTATTCTCAAAGGCTTCACGTATCTGCGTTGCTTTGCGGTTAAACTGGTCGCGTAGCGGAGGCAGTGTAAAGTCTTCGCCTAGTGTTTCAAGGTGAGACTTACGGTCAACAAGTAACTGAGGTTGGCAAAGCTCTGCAATAAACTGCTCAAGCGTATGCTCCTTAATACTTTTGCTTGATAAAAACTCAGCCTGTTCTTTGAACGAGGTCATTGCCTCACCGCTTAACCCTAGGGCTTGCTCTGCCGCACGTTTAATTTCTTCATCAAACATTTGCACATGGCAAACTCTGAAGCGGTCTTTGGATTTAGCCACGTTCATAGCTAACGTAAGTGTATTGTTGCAGACAACACGTATAGGCGTGAACATAATGCTCATTGCCTTACCTGCTTTGTGACTGTTGTTCAACAATAGGTAACCACCTACGCGGTCATCGCCAATAGCAAAGTTGCTATCTAACTTAGCCAAGCCCCATATTTCCTGCCCGTTTTTCAAACTACCTGCTGTTTCCATTTTCATGTTGCCAGCATCGGTAAACTTACTAAAGAAGTCCATAACCTCAGCATTTTGAAACGGTACATAGTTTGGACCACAGTGGCTCAACACAGTATTGTCAGTGTCGCGCATAACAAAGTGGTTGTCAGGAACATGTATAAAGTTCGACTCGCTAGTGGGGTCGGTTAAACACATGGTGTTAGGGTTGTCTATAGTGTAGGCGGCTCGCTTACTAACAGTCCAGTCGAGACCTGCGGCTACTAACATTTCATTAGGCGACATAGTATCAGATACTTGTGTGCCAAGACCATGCCAAGGTACTTGATTAGCATAGGCAATTGTTTCTACTTCGTGTGACATAACATTACTCCTTTCTATGAGTGTTGGTTGAGGTATACCAGTTGCGGTATGGGCTTATAATAACAAACCAGCTTGCTTGAGCAAGCATTATTTTATCATTGTGGTAAAGCATAACCTTGACTAAACATTGGGTGTACTAAGTGTAGGTTGTTTTTAGCGCGAGTAAGACCTACATAAAATACTCTTGCTTCATCTTCAGCTTGGTGATCATCTTTTCGCCACATGGAGTATGGCCTACGCATAGTGTCTGTTAATAACATAACATTGTCTGCCTGTGCGCCCTTACTGGAATGAATGGTAGAGATACGTATGCGGGGTTCTTTAGTTAGTGACTCTCCCTTACGTAAACAAACTTTCAAATACTGTTTGTCTTTAGAAGATACTTTGCCTAATCCTTCTTCCCACGGTAAAGAATGCAATAGGCCATGGTCAGCCTGTAAATCACTAAGGCCATAGAACTCACCATCTTTTGCATCAGGCATTGTCTTACAACCATAAGCTACTTGCGATCTTATCAACATCATAGAATACACTAACCTAGCTTCATCAGCGGTTACCTTGTCTCCGTTGCGTAACCCTTCCCACAATCTAACAGCATCTACTACCTTTTGATCTATAGAACGTGAGCTGTTGTAAATGTACAGGTGACCACGGCTTCTTACTTCTTCCTCTATTTGCTGTGCGCCTCTGGTGGTACGGGCTAACAATAGCCACTCTCCCTCTGATATATCTACACCAGCAGAATGTCTATGCCACTGGATCACACCATCTTCATCTCTTGGTGCAAACTCTTTCTCTCTCCTACCTACAATCTGCTGAATCACTCTATGTGCCATCTGATGATGCAACAAAGGTATCCTGTAACTCTGGTTGAGTAAGCTAACTTCACCTTCTAAGTTTACAAAGTGGTTGACATCTGCACCTGCGTAACGGAATATAGCTTGGTCATCATCACCTGCAACAAAACACCGTTGGCTGTTCTTCTCTAGTAGCTCAACCATCTTCCATTGTATGGGGGACAAGTCTTGTGCTTCATCTACAAAAACCACATCTAACTTTGGTGCGAGGTTCATAGTCACAAACACTTCTAGCATATCTGTGTAATCATAAAAGTCATTAGTCACTTTCCAATGCTTGAGTCCTCTCGCTACATAATCTACCCTAGCCCAATCTGTTTTCAACGGAACTAACGAGTCTGCATAAACCTTTTTTAGTGGCTGTTGCAGTATGCGAGCCATGTTAATAATCTCTAAGAACTTATCGCCATAGCCTATATCTTTGTACGGACCTTGATCCATAGAGTTAAAGTCAGTGAAGAACTTACCTATCTTCAACCACTCAGCTACTGCTTGGTATCTATCTCCGTTCATAACTTGTGAATGGTTAAGACCCGCTTGCATAAAAGCTAGGCTGTGTAATGTTCTAAAGTAAGGTAGCTCTTTTTTACCTAAGTTGAACTTGATGCTTGCTCTTTCTATCGCTTCGTTTGCCGCCCTGCGGGTAAAAGCAAAGTACCCTATCTTATCTGGCGGCACTCCTTTTTCAAGGTAATACTCTACTAATTTCAATAGCTTAGTAGTTTTACCTGTTCCAGGAGGACCCAGTACAATCTTCACTAAATAATACCTTCTGTAGAATGTAGGCTTGGTAAAGGTATTTCTGTATCTTCTGTTTCAAAATGTTCTTGGGGTAAAGACCACACATGTACTCCCTTACCGCGTATGCGCCAAAACTTCTTCTCTGCGGCCATGTTTTGCAACCGTAAAGTTATCTTGTTACTGCTGTAGTGGTTAAAGTCATTGGTGGTTAAATGCTTCTTAATATCCTTCACTTGGAAAAACACTTTATCATCTAACCATACGGCTACACCCTGTAAAATATCTTCACGCTCCTCGCCCCTTGCTCTTTCACAGCTAAAGGCATGAAGTAAATCCTCAAACTCACCCTTATGTGTTGCGTCTGGCGGCACTTCTACAACAGTTATATTATCTAACAACAACTGTATTCTAGTTTGCCATGCACGTTGGTTGACTGTAACAGGGAACTTATTAATCTGCGCTACACATTCTTTCTGAAACTGAGATTGTGTTGTCAATGCCATAGTACTTAACTCTACCCTACTATCGTCTACGTTAAGCACCCATATAGGCGGGTCACCATCTATTTTAGTTAAGCTACTTAAATTGTTAGACAAGCTCGCTGGACCAACACCATGCTTCCTAGTTTTACATAGCTCCTTGTCACAAAAGGGTTTTATGGGCTGGTCATCACACTTATAAAAATACTCTTTTTTCTTTAACTGCCTGATCACTGTGCCTACTTCACTATGACTGAGCGGAGGCTTTAAGTAATCCATGTTGTAGCGTTGGAGTTTAGTTTCCCAATCATCTTCATCTGCCATTCGTGCATACACACCAAGGTTGAACAAAGCATTGTTCCTGCTACCTTCACCAAACCCTTGAGTAGCTAAATACTGTAGACAAGGTGGACCTTCTGGTAATATATCTTCTTCTACACCAAAACTGCAATCCATGTTAACAAATTGATCTTGGGATAAAAGTCTTGCCCTTGCATAAACAATAAACTCTTGTGGGTTTAACCCATCACCGTTTTCATCAAAAGCATAACGAGTGCTGTTTTCACCGCCATGATACGGCATGTTTAAAAAGTTACCTGTGTCTCCCCTGTCAACAAGAATGGTAGTTTGTTTAGGAAAGATCTCGCTACCTGCATAGCCTAACGCGGCAGATAACTCTGTCATTTTACGCTGTACTGTTTCAGCTTCTTCAGGCTTGTTTAAAAATATCCACACGTGAGCGCCACCTGATTTAGTGCGGCCTACTACTGCTGGAATGTTGTTTGTTTTTAAATTATGAACTAACTCTACATGGTCAACATCATAATCGTCTATATCTATAGCTCCCCAATAACATAGGTTTTCACTATTTATAGGGATAATACCTACGCCTGTTTCACCTTTTAAATGTTCTTGCCACATTTCTACAGTGGTTGGTTCTCTTATTACTTTAGCTGTTCCTTGTTTCTTACCATCGCCAACACGACTACTCTTTACTACAAAAGTACCATGAGCGATGTCACTGCCTTTGAACAGAGAGAAAAACTCCTGTGCTAATGACATATATACTCCTTAACAAACACCCCCCGAAGGGGGCTTTGCCTTACATAAAGTCGCCTTCGTCTGGTAAGTCAGTACTTTTGACTTCCACCTCTTTTTCTTGTTTAACTTTAACATCACCTTCTTTAACAGACTGTGCAAAAGCAACAGCCATATCAAACAGGTCATCTTCAGTATCAAGATCAAGCTGACGATCACGGCTAACTTCCCAGCCAAACCAAGAACCCTTATCATTGGACTCAGCTACACTGGTGAGAGTATACACTTGTGACATCATAGGTAATACAAACACACCATTCTTACCCTTTGCAGTCAATGCTTGCATTTGGCTTAACCACTTACGTGACTTTTTAAGCTGTGTGCTAGACATAGCTATTAACGCGCGTTGTGGACCAAGCTCAGGGTGTAACATCAACACAAAAAACTGTGCAGTATTAGTAAGAATGTTGCCATTAGGCAGTACATCTTGGCCACGCTCATCACGGGTTGCTGTACTACAGTAAGGGTCATCAGGCTGGTACGAGTCAACATAGCCACCACCTTGGTCGCGTTGCCGCCACTCAACCATACGCCTATTATAGTGGCATGGTATTACTTTAATACCCTGCTCACCATCATACGCATCGTTAAGTACCGTGTTGAATATCATACCTGCTTCTGCACCTTCAACATAAGCACCTTCACGCTTATTAACTTGAGGGCTAAGTTGCGCCAGTATACGGATAAAGGGTATTGCTAAATCTTCAGTGCTAACTTCACTAAAACCTGCACCTGCTAAATCTTCAAACCCTTGATGAACAACTACGTCAGTAGCTTTTTTCTCTGCTATTTCTTTAGACATATCTATACCTTTCTGATTTTGGCTTTGTTACCAATGAATAAACCAAACAGTTCGCTCGGAAGCTCTTTACCTTGCTCCGTTTGGTCTTTGACGAATGCTTTCAAGGTCATAGGTTCAACCCACTGTCGTGTGTTTACTGCCATACCTCTACTTACAAGTTCTTGTGCAAATTGTTGCGCCTGTTCTTCTTGGCCACGCACAAACTTCGTACTCACTTGGTTTTTGATTAAGTCACCAAAACCTTTCGTGTTAAGCCACTCAAAAGCTTCTTCCTGCCTAGCTTTTGTAATTGAAGCACTGTAGAACTTTCCTACTGATATTTCAGAACCATCACTTAGTTTAAGCTCAGATATACCATATTCGGCCATTGCATTAGGTAGTAGATCTTCAGATACCTCTCTGAGGTTTTTCTTCGCATCACTAACCATTTCTTCAAGGTCAGCTATCCTACGTTCAATAGAAAGCTGTTCTTGAGCGAGTTTACTCACTGTACTCAAGCCAGTTTCATCTACTGAGGATAGGGTAGCCGCAGCTTCTTCAAAGCTCGCCATTGACTATTTCTCCTAGTTTAGTATTAAGATTAGCATTTAAAGGGAAGTATTTTGCTTCTTGCCTATCCCATTTAAGCATTTTGAATCGACCATTGTTTTGTCTGGCTGCGACTGCCGCTGCAAGAGCGATTGCCGCTGGGTCACCAGTCAGTAACAAATAGTCATCATCGCTGAAGTTAGCCAGCATCCTATTCAACTTACGTATTGTAGGTTGTGTAGAAAAACTAGCAGTTTGTTCATCAGCAGTTATGAGTATCTCAAGGTCACCAAAGTTTGTAGCATCGGTAACATTGCGACCACGCATTTCTTGAACTATGTACACTGTCATACCTTTCTCCGTATGTGTTTTTGTTTGGGTTTGTATAATAGGGGTATTTACCACTGTGGAGCAAACACTATTTTATCTATGTTGTTCTATCAACGTGAAAACCGTTTATTATGTAATCAGATATTGAGATAGTGAGATATCAGATATTATAGCTTTATAAAATACGTATTTTACGTTTATTGTTTTTACCTGTATATAGCAAAGTGCGTAACTTAGATAAAATAACAATTGCTCTAACAAATACCGTTTAGTAAACTATAGCCATTGCCAAAGAAAGGGGCTTGTTATGAGATACAAATTTAAATATGAACCTTACGCACACCAGCTTGAGGCTTTAAAACGTAGTTGGAATAAAGAATATTACGCTTTGTTCATGGACATGGGTACTGGTAAGTCTAAAGTGCTTATTGATACTGTGGCTATGCTGTATGACAAAGGTAATATCAACTCAGCTTTGATAATAGCACCTAAAGGGGTGTACAAGAACTGGGAGCGTAAAGAGCTACCCATGCACCTACCTGATCATGTTAAAGCAAAAATCATTACTTGGTCACCTGAAAAAACTAAAAAGAAAAAACAAGAGTTAGATGAGCTGTTTGAAATAACCGATGACCTTGTTATATTCCTTATGAACGTAGAAGCCTTTTCTAGTAAGCGTGGTCAAGACATTGCCAAAGCCTTTGTAAAGACACACCATACATTGCTAGCGGTTGATGAAAGTACAACAATAAAATCTAAGGGTGCTGGGCGTACCAAGAACCTTATTAAGCTAGCAAGGGAAGCCCGCTACCGTAGAATACTTACAGGCTCACCAGTAACACAATCACCTATGGATTTATTTACACAGTGTGAGTTCCTTGAGCCAGAATCCTTGGGTCAGAGTTCGTTTTGGACTTTTCAAAACCGTTATGCCAAGATGGTAAGGCGCACGTTAGGCGCACATTCGTTCAACCAGATCACTGGCTACCAAAATTTAGAAGAACTTAATGAGCTTATGTCCCCGTTTAGTTATAGGGTGCGTAAGGAAGATTGCCTTGATTTACCCGACAAAGTGTACATAAAACGGGCAGTCGAGCTTTCCGTAGAGCAAAGGAATGTGTACCAACAGCTACGTAACAACGCTCTGGCTCTCCTAAAAGGGGGTGGTATGGTCACTGCACCCACTGCTTTGACTGAAATATTGCGCTTGCAACAAGTCTGTAGTGGTTATGCAAAACTAGAAGATGGTAGTGTGGTTAAGCTTCCTAGCAAAAAATTACCTGAGCTAATGTCCGTGTTGGAAGAAACTTCTGGCAAGGTTATTATATGGGCTAACTTCACACATGACTTAGAGCTAATCTATGAGGAGCTAACTAAAACCTACGGTGAAGATTCAGCGGCATTGTTTTATGGTGCTACTGAAACAGAAGAACGCCAAAACATTGTAGAGCGTTTCCAAGACCCTAACAGCCCACTCAAATACTTTGTAGGGCAACCTAGAACAGGCGGCTATGGCCTTACCCTAACAGAAGCTAACACTGTCATATACTACAGCAACGGCTATGATTTAGAGGTAAGGTTACAAAGTGAAGATAGGGCGCATCGCATAGGGCAAACTAACAAGGTCACTTACATAGATATAATTGCAGAAGATACAGTAGATGAAAAGGTATTAGCGGCACTGCGGAGTAAGATAGATATTAGTACTCAGGTGCTGGCAGAGGGTTACAAAGAATGGCTAGTGTGAAACTAGTCCACCTTTAGCAAAACGAAAATCACTAACATGGGGTAGAAAATCACTTGCATCTTTAAATTTCAAATCAGATCCAGGATTTAAAGATATAAAACTATGTTGACGACCTAAAACTGGGGAAACCTCACCTAAATTTTCGTATTTAACAGTGTTGTACCCTAACTTTTGCAAAGTTTCACGGACTTGATTGAGTTGCTCTTGATTTATTTTTTGAGCAGCTCTTTGGCCTTCTGTAAATATTTTTCTACCTGTTTTCATGTAATCTTCTTTTAAAGGATACGCTGCATCATCTGCTAACCCGCGAGTGACATTGAACAATTCTTCTGTAAATTGCTCTGGCATATCTGCACCAAACTGTTCTTTATAGCCAAGTAAATCATCTATTGATTTTTGAGTGAATTTTTCAGAACCTTGTGCTACGTTTTTATTTACAAAAGTATCACTCAATATAGACTCTGTAGGTACATTAAAATAATCCATTTTACCACTACCTAAATCTCCAGGAGAATAAGTAGGTAGATCTAAACTGCTAGATAATCGATCAGGAACATATAAACCAGACTCCGATTTCCTTAAGCCTAACCGCATTTCTTGTACTTTTTGTAAATATGTTTCTAACAAATTGTTGTACTGGTTTCTGAACATATTACGTTCATATTCTGTTAAGTTAGGATTGTTTTGTAAATCGCCCAACACAGCAAAAGGATTGTGATGACTACCCACATCTTTCATTTCTAATACATTGCCTGAGCGCATCACATACTCAGGCATTATGAAATCAGACTGCTCGCCACGAACAGTAGGCTTACCTGTAACAGGGTCAATAGCAAGTACAGGTTTTTGCCTCATCATAGCAGAACTGCGTAATAAAGCTTGTTCTGGTGTTCCTGTGTGCATACCCAAACCAAGTTTGTCCATGTCTGCTTTCTCAAAAAACTTGTCACTATAATGCACTAGCTTAGGTTCTGTATATGTGTAGTCTCCGTATAAACTAGGGTCTTCTATGCCTAACCGTTCCTTTAACTCTAAAGCGGTTTCATATTTATTTTCTGCCCTTGCAAAATCTGCATCTAAATAATCTTTAGTTTTTTTGCTTTTTTTAGCTACAACATTATCTAAAGTTTGTTCAATATAATCACCACCGTATTGTCTTAACTCATCTGCAGAAGTATCGTCAACTAACGCTTGAGCTTCTCTTAATTGTTGTTTATCTGCTGGTGGGTATGCGAACTTACGTAAATTAGGAACAAACGGTAACATAGCCAATGAAGCTAATCCTGCATCTAATTTATTCCCAGATTTGATAGCCCTAGGAAGGTCATAGGTCAATGCTTTAATGTCACCTGCGGGGCTAAAGTCAACAGCCGTTTC
>Ga0114915_1000823_pt1 | contig 13710 bp, 12 predicted proteins | sample MalvirAntarct_55_FD_87288 | JGI IMG/M metagenome (GOLD analysis project Ga0114915, IMG submission 87288) | Marine viral communities from the Global Malaspina Expedition - Malaspina viral metaG Antarct_55 | ecosystem: Environmental > Aquatic > Marine > Oceanic | place: South Georgia Island...
GAAGAAAACGATGATGACATGCCAATTATATTTAGTGCCATTCCGCAAAAGGGAATAGCGTTTGAAGAAGGCCCATTTGGAAACATCGAGACTCATTGGCGTAGATTCAAGGTTAAAGCGCGTAACTTAGAGCGTCACTGGCCCGGATTTAAAGCCTCGCCAGAAATTCAGAATGTTATTAAAAACTCACCTGATACTGAGGTAGATTGTAGTGAGGGTGTAGTGTATATGCCTGACGCAAAAACATACTATGGTTGTGTGTGGATAGATAAAGAAGACCGTATAAGCTGGATGCAAGATTATGGGGAATCAAGCCCGTGGGTAAGTGGTCGGTACTCTAAAGTATCTGGTGAAATTCGTGGTCGTGGCCCAGCACTACAAGCACTTCCTGATGTCCGGTCTTTAAACAAAGCCAAAGAGTTTGTACTACAGAAAGCTGCTATTGACCTAGCGGGTATGTACACAGCTACTGATGACGGTGTAACTAACCCGTATAACATCTCTATTAGTCCCGGTATCGTTATTCCTGTAGGTTCTAACAACTCTTCTAACCCATCCATTCAGCGATTAGACACTGGCAGTAACTTATCACTAGCTCAGTTTGAAATTGTTGAACTACAGAACGCTATTAAACGTGCATTGTTTAATGATCTGCGTGATCCAGGTGGCCCTGTACGGTCTGCTACTGAAGTTGCTGTAGACGCTCGTGATCTGTCTAAGCGTATTGGTTCTGCGTTTGGGCGCTTGCAGACTGAAGTGTTAATCCCTATTATTAAGCGCGTTGCTTACATCTTGACTCGTAGAGGTTTAATTACCCCTATACAGCTAAACAGTAGAGACATTGATATTAAGTTTTTGTCTCCATTAGCTAAAGCTCAAGACGGTGAGGACTTAATGTCTGTTCAACAAGCTGTTGCCTTTGTGCTTCAGACTGCTGGGCCAGACCAAGCTAAGATTGCGTTTAAGCTTGAGGACTTCGGTACTTGGGCAGGAGGTAAAACAGGTATGCCAGCAGAGTTAATTAGAAGTGACGCGGAAAAAGCACAGGTTATTCAAGCTGGTGCTGAAGCTGCACAGGCTGGTATGCCACCTGCACAGCCTCCAATGCAATGAGTTGGGACGAAATAGACAAAGTATCGGTTAATCCTGATGCTGCTAAACAGCAAAATGCGGCCAAACGGTCGCAGGCTGCTGAGTTGGCTAAAGCGTACAACAGATGTTTTAACTCTGAAGAAGGAAAGCAGGTTATTGCTGATTTGCACAAAAGGTTTATTTACGACAACGATACATCTTTCGGTTCTATTAACGCTGATTATGAAGCTGCTTATCATAATGGTGAATCTGGAGTAATTAAATTTATTATTAATCAAATCAACCAAGCAGAAATTCTATGACTAAAGAAGTTACAAAACGTGCTGTCAAAGTTACGCCAAAAGTTCTTATAGGCGAAGAATCTAAAAGGTATTTAGACAAAATTGAATTTCAAATGTCATGGTTAGATGATCTAGCTAAAGAATATAAATTTGATAGCTTTGATTATGTACACAAATTTTGTGCATTTCGGTGTAATCGGAATGGCAGAAGCGTTGAATGGATTGACGTTAACTCTCTTGCCTTGCTAAATGGAAAGCGCAGATTATGCGAGATTAAACTTAAACACCAACCACTGGGCAAGTTAAGAAAGATTATTGACTTACCTTGGGAGCAATTATGTTAGAAGAACAGGCCGCACCAGAAGAAACAACCAGCGATACCCTGTTGGATCAAGCATCACCAACATTAAATGAAGGCGAATACTTTTTATCAGAAGGAATTAAAGGCGCTGGGGATATGCCAGAATGGTACAACCCTAGCAAATACAAATCTGTTTCAGAACAAGCCAAAGCGTACACAGAGTTAGAAAAAAAGTTTGGAGGATTTACAGGCGCACCTAAAGATGGATACAGTGGCCCTGAAGGAATAGAGTCTGATGATGGATTATTATCAGAGTTAACTGAGTTTGCTAACAAAACTAATATGTCTCAAGACGCATTTAATGATGCATGGGAATTGTTAAGCACACAAGGTGAAGTAGCTGAAGAATACAATCAAGAGCAAGAGTTGTCCAAGTTAGGAGACAACGCACAACAGCGAATTAAAACTGTTGAGGGCTTTATGAAAAACAATATGAGTGCTGATGATTTTGAATCTGCTCGTAGTTTGGTAACTTCAGCAGAGTCAGTTCAACTAATTGAAATGTTAGTTAAAGCTACAGCCCCAACTAAACTGCCAATTGAAGGTGGTGAAAGCCCTACGGGTCTAACTTGGTCTGATATTGAATCGGAAATGTTTAAAAAAGATGAGCAAGGTGGTCTTCTTCGTAGCTCTAGTGTAAGCCACGATGCAAAAATTAAACAAATGATGCAGGATTACGGTGGAAATACGCCACATCACCGGACTGTTGGTTGATAACATAGGGGTATTCAAGGTATAATTCAATAACTGGATACCCTTTCTTAAAGGCCCGGTAAATTTAGGTTGAATGCTGACCAATTTACTGGGTACTCAGCACAGACCTTGAAAAACTTTTTATTAATTACTCTTTTTCGAGGAATCTCCCATGAGTAAAAATCTATCTGCTGTAGCTGTCACCGAATTTGACAGTATGGTCAAGCATGCCTATCAAGGTACTGGCCTATTGAGAGGTGCTGTAACTCAGCGCAACAATGTAGTTGGTGATACATATAAATTCCGTCGTATGGGCAAAGGCCTTGCTAACCAGAAGTCTACTTCTGACCTAGTAACTCCTATGGACGTATCACACGAATTTAAAACTGCAACTTTAAGTAACTGGAATGCTCCTGAGTACACCGACATGTTCGATGCTCAAGATGTTAACTTTGATGAGAAGCAAGAACTAGCAAGCACTATTGCTATGGCTCTAGGTCGCAGAACTGACCAGCTTGTTATTGATGCGATGGATGCCTCTACTCCGCTAACTGCTACTATTAACACTAACGTGGGTGGAAACAACACTAACCTTAACATGGCAAAGGTTATTAAAGCTCAAGTTGAACTTCGTAATCAAGGTGTGCCTAACTCAGAATTGTTTGCTGCGGTAAACGCTCTTGGTCTTGGTGGACTTCTTAATGACGAAACCGCTACTTCTGCTGACTATCAAGCTATTAAAGCTCTAGTAAGCGGAGAGATTGACACATTAGTCGGCTTTAAGTTTATTATTCTTGAATCTCGTATTGAAGGTGGTTTAACCACTGCTGGTGCCGTAGTCGATTCTTACTTCTTTCAACGTCCTGCTATTGGCATTGCCATTGGTATTGACATGAAAACAGAAATTGATTGGGTTGCTGAACGTACTTCTTGGTTGTGTAACGGAATGCTGAAGGCTGGCTCTGTTGTGCGCGATGAAGGTGGTTTAGTTAAAGTTCAATACACTCAAACAGCATAAGGAAAATATTATGGCATTTGCAAGAGCAGGATTTTGTCGCATTGGCGGCAGTGGTACAGGCGGCAGCACTTGGCAGTATACTTCTACTGATGCTAAGGCTGTTATTGATAACGCAGATTATTTTCTTGCGGCCCTCAGTGAGTTAAGCATAGGTGATCTAATTATTTGTAAAGACACCACCAATGCTGCTGCACCAGTAGTGCATTTAACTTACATCAAGACTCAAACCGCTACAAGCATTACAGCGGCTGCGGGTATAGTAGTAACCGCGTAAAGTAAAAAAGCACAACGTCTGGGGGGTTCGCCCCCCTTTCTTTAAGGAGAGAAACATGCCAAAAGGTACAGGTACATACGGAAGCACTAAAGGCCGTCCACCAAAAAAAGTTAAAAAGCCAAAATAATAATCTGAGGTTTATATGGAACTTAGAAAATACTCAACAAAAGAAAAAAAGGCAATGAATGCTAAATCAGCATCTGATAGGGCCGAAAAAAAAGCAAAAACAAAAGCTGCGCTTATTAAAAGACAAAAAGCAGTAACAGCTAGACAAAAAGTAGGCGAGCAAAAGCGAAAAGAAAGGCAAGAAAGAATAGATGCTAGAAACGCTAAAATAGCCGATGCTAGAAAAAACCGAAAAAAAGTTGGCGATAAAAGGCGTTCAACAAATAAATCTATGCTAGATCATTTAATTAAGCATTAAATAAAGGCAAGAATAATGGCAACAAAGATTGGGTTAATTTCTAACGCTTTGATTTTGATTGGTGATTTACCAATTACATCTTTAAGTGGAAACTCACGAGCAGAAACTGTTGCCAACAACCTGTATGACAACATTGTCCAAATGGAACTTACCAAGCATCGGTGGGGATTTGCTAGGCGTAAAGCGCAGTTAGCATTAACTACAGAAACTCCAATTGGCACCGAATATCAAAACGTGTATCAGTTACCTACTGATATGCTTGTTCTTATTAAACTAGACCCGGCAATCCAATACAGGATATATGGTAATAAGGTGTATGCAAATACGTCTGGCCCTTTGTATTGTGACTACATTGCTAATGTGTCTGAAGGCGAGTGGCCTGTCTACTTTGCTAAAATGATTGAATACGCTTTGGCTATGGATTTTGCGCCTTCTATTAGAGACAGTGCAGCATCAGCCGAAGTTAATGCGGGTAAGTATATAAACGCCTCACGAATGGCACGATACACAGACTCCCAGCAATATCCTACCGAGCCGCTTAGAAGCCAACCCTTTATTAATGTGAGGCGCTAATGCCTAGATCAAGTTTTCTTCAAAGCAGTTTTGCTAGTGGCGAACTGTCTCCGTTATTAAAAGGCCGTACAGACCTAGAGCAATACTATGCTGGTCTAGCTACTGCTGAAAACGTGGTTATTGTTCCTCAAGGTGGAATGAAAAGACGGCCTGGAACCGAGCATATTGGCGATGCTATTAGAAACACTACGCATTACACATCAGGGTTTACGCTAACAGTTCCTAACGGTGGTACGTTGTCTCATGTAAATGATCTTAAAGATTCAACTAATAGTGTTACTACTGCTAGCATTGGGACTACTGGTGTAGGTGCTACAGAGTATATAGTTGCTCATTATGATCTAAGCACTCAAACTACTGGCGTTAGATTTGTAGATGTAAGGGGTATTAAATTATCTGTTGTCAATACAGACACAGCACAGTTTAAAATACAAATATCAAACAACAATTCTACTTGGGTAACATTGCATACTATTGCAGTAACTAGTTACCCGCAAAACATTCGGATTAGAAACAACGTAGTTTATTCTAGCCCTTACGTTAGGTTAGTAAGAACAGGTGATACTGGCGATCTAGGCACTCAAAAGCTGTCTATTTCTGATTTTAATACTTATCTAGAAACTGGCAGCGCATCTCCTGTTAAAACATTTGATTTTAGCATTGAGGACGATAGACGTTACTTAGTTGTTATTAGTCAGGGTAATGGTGCTTTCTATCGGATTCCTTACGAGGGCCAAGCAGGTACTACGTTTGTAGGTGACATTAGGCTTCCATACACTGCTGCTCAAGTAACTGGAGTGCGTGACGCTCAAACAGAAAATGTTATGCTATTGTTCCATGAGGAACATCCATCTAAACGAATTATCAATGACGGTGCTAATAACGCAAATTCTTTTGTTGTAGATAACATTCCATTCTTAAACGTCCCTCAGTACGATTATGATGATGCCAGCAGCCCTACACCTACTAATGATGTGCAAATTTTGACGTTTGGATCGCAATTTGTTGCAGGAGATACATATCAAATTGATGTAGAAGGCGTGTTAAGTAAAAGCATTACCTTTGCTGGTGACACTGGCGGTAATCAAGAATCATCTACAACTTTTAACTTACAAAAGAATCTACAAGAAATGCCTGTGTTTGGTGAGTCAGGTGTTGATGTAGCTAGAACTGGTGTTTTGCAATACACAATTACTATTAGTGGCGAGTCTACTAAAAACTTTGAAGTGTTTACTGGATTTCCTACTAGTGGTATTAGCCATGCAAACCAAAAAATCACGTTTGCTAAAACTCAAAATGGCTCCCCACGCAAAGAAGATGTTTGGAGTGCTACCCGTGGTTATCCTAAAATGGGCGCATTCCATGAAGGCCGCTTATGGTTAGGTGGTACTAGGTCTAAACCGCAAAGTTTATTTGCCTCTAAGTCTGGATCATTTTTTGATTACTTCTTTGAAGAAGGTTCTGATGATGAAGGTATGTTTATTACTATTACTGCTAGAAGTTTAACTGACATTGTAGATATTAACTCTGATCGCGGGTTACAGATATTTACTACTGGCGCTGAATTTCTTGTTAAAAACAACACTCCATCTACAGTGTCTATTGTTGCTCAGACTCAGCATGGTGCAGCAGACCTAGAAGCTCAGTCAGTAGATGGTGCTACTTTGTTTGTAGACCAGAACGGTAGAACGCTGAGACAGTATCTGTTTAATTTTAACGAGGATGCTTATACGTCTAATGACATATCAGTGTTGTCCTCTCAGCTTATTAATAACCCACAAGACATCTCTATATTGTCAGGTACTACTTCAGAAGATGCTAACTGGGTATTTATTATCAATCAGGACGGCACAGGAGCCGTTCTAAACACCGTTAGATCTCAGGACATCAATGGGTTCACTAAGTGGATTAATGGCGACACAGGCATCTCAGACAAGCTTAAACTGGCTTCTGTAACGTCAGTTAACAACGAGATGTATATTGTTAACAGTCGCGGTGGATTAACCCCCTGGTACTTTATTGAACGGTGGAGTTTTGATCACCTAATGGATTCGTCTGTTAAGCTGTCTAATGTCACTACTAATGTAGTTAATTTGGGTACAGACCACCTAAACAATAAAGTTGTTAGTGTTCTAGCTAATGGAAACACATTACCTAAAAGACAAGTAGACCTTAACAACGGCACAATTACATTAACTAATGAAGAGCTTTCTGGGGGTGCATTGAATTTGGAGGTAGGGTATAACTTTGTACCTAAGATTGTGCCAATGCCGTTAAACACCAGTTCTCAAGCTATTAGCCAAAACGCTATGCGAGAAAAGAAGATTACTCGTATGAACATTAGAGTGTATGAAAGTGCTAATGTGTATATTGATGACAACCCTGTTCCAGTAAGAGCATTTGGAGAGTCTGCTAATAGCCCTGTAGGCACCCCCTTTGAGATTAAAACTGGTATTATTCAGGATAACAATGGTGGTAACGGTTGGGGTGTAGACGTAGTTCCTGTAATTACTGTACCTGATGCCGCGCCATTCCATATTCAGGCTATTGAATACGAGGTAGAATCATCGTGAATCTAGCAGTTCAAGACAACATCTATAAGTTTCAGTCTATGCTTCAGTCTAGCGACACTATAGAATTAGCTGTAGAGCATCATTTTTCTGATGGCCTGTATGCTAGAGAATTGTTTATTCCTGCTGGTGTTTGCCTTGTAGGGGCTTTGCATAAGACTCGTCACATGTACATGGTGATGAAAGGTAAGTGCAAAGTATCAAGTCAGTTTGGTGAACAAGAAATTGAAGCGCCTTTTATTGGTGAAACAATACCGGGTACTAAACGCATTATCTATGCAGAAACTGATTGTGTCTGGGTAGGGTTTCATCCTACAGACCTTACAGACCCAGAAGAAATTGGTAAACAAATTTTAGAACCGGAGAAAGTTTAATGTGGGCAATCGTAGCGGCTATTGCTGTCTCCACTGTTACAACAGCAGTGGGACAGAGAAACGCTGGTAAAGCACAGCAAATAGAAATGAATCGAGCCGCAGAAGAGGAAAAGATTGCTGCCGAATCTCTTGAGCTACAGCGTAAACAAGAACTAAATAAAGTCTTAGCTGCTAACAATGCTGCTTTAGCTGCTGGCAATATAGGCATGGAAGGTACGCCTTCTAGTATTGCTTTAGCATCTGCTGAACAAGCTAGTCTTAGTGAAGGCATGGCTGGTCTAAGCTCTCGTTTAAAGCAAGCTCAGTTTAAACGCCAAGGTGCAACAGCAAAAAGTGCAGGTAATCTTTCTGCTGCTAGTACATTGCTGTCTGGTACTGCACAAATTGGACAAGCATACAATGCTGCTCAAGATCGAAAAACATAAAGGGTAATAAAGATGGCACAAAAACCAATTGGCTTTTACGGTAAGTTTACCCCTACTAGCATAGACAACACTGTTGGCAATAGATTTAAAGCATTAGCAGGTTTATCTTCAGAGGTAGGCCAGCTTGCTGTGGGCATAGGTAAAGCTAAAGCCGAAGAAGCAGCCCCTGAGCAGGCAGAACGAGCAGTCGCTAAAGCCAGGGAAGAAGGCACAGAGTTAGAGAAAAGGAGCGCATTATCTTGGGGTGGCACAACGTATAACAACGCGGCAGTTGGTGCTTATTATTCGGTCATTACTTCCGATATGGAAAATGCCATTCTTGATTCTAAAGCAAATAACCCTGATGACCTTGTTGCTTACCAAACTGAAGTAGATGCTAAAATTTCTGGATTGCTTAAAAATGCCCCAGAGATAGTTAAAGCCAAAGCAGGTCGCTATTATGAGCAAGCTAATGGAACGGCTGTTAGAGCAGTTAACAAAGCTGCAAAAATTAAAGCTGACAACAAGATTGGCGCTGATCTTTTGGTTGGCGCAGAAACGCAAAGAACAAACATTTCTAATTTATCCCGCGAAGGCATGCCTGACCAAGTTACTGAAAGTCTTGCTCAACTTGAATTAGATATGCAAGAAGGCATTGACGCTGGAGTGTTAGACCCAGTTAAAACAAACAGCTTCTTAAACTCAGTAAAAGATGACATTGTTATTCAGCAAGAATTAGGCAAAATTGATAGAACATTGCTTAATGAAGACCTGCCCGTAGCCGAAAGAATTATTAACGGCAAAACACTTGTTGAAACTTTGCGTACAACAGAACTAGCAGACTTAGATGCTACTCAAAAAGCCCAGCTAATTGATAAAATAGAAGCGGAAATATCTCAAGTTGAAACTAATTACCTTAAAGAACAAAATAAATTATCTGCTGATGAAATAAAAGTATTAGGTGATTTAGACGTAGCCATAACAAACAATGACATTTCTGATGAAGATGCTCTTGCACAAATTTATAAACTTCGTGAAGACGGCATAATTAAAACACCATCTCAATTTGCTACTCTTGTGAACAAAGTTAGGTCAGTGTCTGTTGCTCAACAAAAGAAACAAAGAGGAATGGCTAACGTAGGCGCTGCAATTGCTGGTGATTCCCCTATTACTGACGAGCCTATAACTCAAGCTTCTGTAGATGATTTCTATGAGCAGATGATTTCTGGGTTAAGCAATGAACCTCTTGCGCGTACTGTTCAGCAAACTATGATTGTTCAGCAGACTAGGTATGTTCCTACTATGCTAAAACAAGAGTTACGAAATGATTTGCTTTCTGGAGATCCTAATAAAGTTAGCGCGGCAGCAGACACAATGGATAGAATTTTAGAGATTCCTGGCCAAGCAGCAGCCTTTACTAATCAAGAGACAGCTTTTGCGGAGCAGGTTGGCTTAAACATGGAATACATGGATGGCGAAAAGGCCATTGAAATGGCTAGAAGAAACACTGACCCAACAAACAAAGCAGACATTGATGCTCGTGAATTATTTATTAAAGACAACAAAAAGAAGTTTTCAGAATCTTATTCTTCAGAAGTGGAATCCGCGTTTACAGGAATGTGGTCTGATTTAACAGCAAACGACATTAACAAAAATGACATGATTGCTGATTACGGCAAATTAGTAGAAGCAAACTATAAAGCGGGTACTACGCTGGAAGGCTCAAAACAAAAAGCAATGGCTCAAATACAAGCCAACTGGAACGAAAGCAGTTTTGGTTTTATGAAGTACAGGCCAGAAGATTACTATGGTGTTGATGGAGATGTGTCTTATTTAAAAGATGATCTTTACAATATTTTAGAAGAGTCTTATACAAGCCAAGGTTTAACTTTTGATAAAGAAGATATTTTCTTAAAGTCTGACAGCATTACGGCAAGAGAAGCTAACAGTGGGCAGCCTAGTTATCAGGTGTTTGTTCGTCTAAGTGATGGCACTTTAGGCTCTCCTTCTTTTATGGGTGAGAATGGCAAAGTATTAAACCGCTATCAGCCCGTAGAAGAAAAGGCAGCACAAGTTAAAGTAGTTGAAGCTGAAAACCTCATAGCCAGTGAAGCTGACATTGAAAAGACAGAATCATATAAGTCTGAATATGCACAATCACTTCTTGGGTTTGATACAAAAGAACCAACTACAGGCGGTAGATTTGAAGGAGGTTCAGCAGAGTTAGATGCTCGATTTAGAACTATGGGTATTGGCGAAAGTATAGACACCTTAGTCTCAGCGGTAGACCCTTATGTATACAGTCCGGGTGAAGCAATGGAAGATATGCTGACGGCAGCAAAAGAAGCTAGTGATGCTTACATTTCTAAAGTTAAAAAGAATAAGGGTAAATAAATGGGATTTGTAGCCACTCCTGAAGTTCCTCTTTACGGTGATAAGGTTCAATTTGATCCTGCTCAAGACACTGATGGCCCAAGTGTAGGCGATATTGCGGGAGCTTTTTGGCGGCAAGAGAACATTATAGGTTCAATGCTTAACCAAGAAGTTGGCCTTCCTAAGACCAAGGATGACCCTAACTTTGATGCTTACTCTTTCTTTACTCCAGACGAGAGGTTAGACAAGGGGTTTGTAATTAACGCTATGTACGCTGACAATGAAGATGAAATTATTGCAGTTCGCAAGCAGATGGAAAGAGAAAGAGCTGATAAGCAAACAATGGCTGAAGGCGGCGCAACATCATTTGTTGTTGGTCTCCCCGTTATGCTGGCTGACCCTATCTCTCTATTGTCTATTGGCGGTGCTGTAGTAAATACTTATAGGGCAGGTAAAGGAATCCTAAGTGCTGCTGCTGTTACAGGTTCTGTTGTAGGTGTTGAGACTGCGGCACAAGAAGCTGTATTGCATACACAGCAATTAACTAGAACCTTTGGTGAGTCTGCTATTAATATTAGTGCTGCTACTTTACTAGGTGGCGTATTAGGTGCTACCGCGCAAAAGCTGTCGGGGTACGGAGTAGATCAAAAGTTTATTGATAAATATGCTGATGTAATGGAAGTTGAGCCAAAGATTAACAATGGAATTAACCCTACTACCAATGCTCCCACTGAAGGGCAAGATAGTGTAGGTGCAATGCGCGCTTTTGGTTCTACGCAAGTTTCAGGAAAAGTTCCTAGAGCATTAACCAAGCTTTTAGCTTTTGACCCTTTATCAAGATCAATCACTGCGGATAAGAATATTGTTCGCGTTATTACTTCAATGATGGCTGAAAACCCTACTATGATGGATGGCCAGGTAGTGCAAGCAGCAGAATCATTAGCAAAAGCTCATTCGGGGAAACTTGGAGTTGCATTGCAAAGAAACGCAGATTTGTTTGCAGAGTATAAGAAAACTGATGGCTCATTAACTCGCAAAGAGTTTAACGTAGCAGTTGCTAGGGCTATACGCACTGGAGATAGTGACGTACCACAGATTAAACAATCTGCCGATACTTGGAATGCAGAATTATACACTCCCCTTAAAGATGACATGGTAGAACTAGGTCTTCTTCCTAAAGATGTTGAGGTTAAAACTGCTGCTAATTATCTTAATAGAGTCTGGAATAAAAACAAGATTCTTTCAAACTATTCAGGTTTTACTAACACAGTATCTAAATGGCTTGCAGATAAGGATGTTAATTTGTATGCCAAAGCTGCTGCTGCATCAAAAAAGGTAGGGTCTGCTACAGGGAAAGAGCAAAAGGAACTTCAAGCTTTGATTGATAAAGCTGAATTTAAACAAGGCAAAGATTTAGAAACTCAAGACTACGATTCTATAGCTGAAGAAATTGCCCAAAGAATTATTGGTTCCCCTGATGGCAGATTACCTTACGATTGGACATTGGGTAAAGGATCGCCTGGTGGAGGCGTAAACAACAAAGGAATTTCTGGAACAGCTTTACGCGGCCCTCTTAGAAACAGAGTATTTCAAATTGATGATGAGCTTGTTGAAGAGTTTTTAGAAAACGATATTGAAACATTGGGCGCTAGGTATTTGCAGAATGTTGCTGGAGACATTGAGTTAACCAGAAAGTTTGGCGATGTTAATATGACCGCTCAACTTTCAGAAATTACCAGATCGTATCAAGCAGATTTGCAAGCCGCTGGTAAAGGCACTCCAGAAGGAATAAAAATACAAGCTAAGTTGGCTGGAAATATTAGAGATATTGCAGGAATGCGCGACAGGATTCGTGGAGTTTATGGATTCTCTGAAGACAACATTTGGACGCGAATGGCTCGATCTTCAAGAGACCTAAACTACCTTAGATTGCTGGGTGGAGTAACCGTATCCAGCTTGCCTGATGTTGCTAGAGTATTTATGGCTGAAGGTTTCGTGAAAACATTTAGCGTAGGTCTTGCTCCTTTAATCGCTAATACCAAAACATTTAAAATAGCTGCGGCAGAAGCAAAACGATATGGCGTTGGAGATGACGTAATTAAGTCAGGGCGATCAGATGTAATTGCTGACGTAAACGATTACACCCAAGGCGGCACAATAGCAGAGCGAGGGTTGCGATCTGCTGTTAGTAAGTTTGGCAAGATTAACATTCTTGATTATTGGACTTCAGGAATAAAGCAGCTTCATGCAGTAACTATGCAAACGTCTATTTTTGATGGCCTATCTAAAGGAAAATACGACAAACGATTAGCGCGGTTAGGCATATCTGAAGCAGATGCTAGAAACATGTGGCTACAAGTAGATAAGCATGGAACAAAAACGGATGGGGTCTGGATTACTAACGCTAAGAACTGGGACGTTCCAGAGTTAGAAAGAATGTGGGGCGCTGCGGTTAGAAAAGAAAGTGATCGAGTAATCATTATTCCTGGCCAAGAGAAGCCTTTGTTTATGTCTAGGGAAATGGGCAAGACTATAGGCCAGTTTAGATCGTTTACTTTATCATCTACCCAGAGAGTATTGATTGCTGGACTTCAAAATCAGGATCACAACGCAGTAGGTGGTTTTGCAGCCCTTACGTCTATGGGTATGTTTTCATACTACCTAAAGCAAAAAATAGCAGGTCGAGAAATCAGTGATGACCCAGCAGTATGGGCTATGGAAGGCATAGATCGGTCTGGAGTTGCTGGAATAATAGGTGAAATTAACAACACTATAGAAAAAATATCAGGTAATAATGCAGGAGCTAGAGCCTTACTAGGTATTGATGCCCCTGCGTCTAGGTTTGTATCCAGAAGCGTAGCAGAGTCTATGCTAGGGCCGACATTTGGCAGCTTGTTAAGCACTACAGTAGCGGCTAGTAACGCCATAACTTCTGAAGGGCCAATGACAGAATCTGATGTAAGAACACTGCGGCGGCTAGTGCCATTGCAAAATTTGTTTTATCTCCGAAGGGGGTTTGATGCAATACAAAACTCAGCGGCTGATCTATAAACTCGAATGTAGTATAATTAGCACAATTATTGGGGTGCAGAAATGACAGTAACAGCAGCAACAACTAGGGATGACTTTATTGCCTCAAGTGGGCAGACGGTATTCCCGTATACGTTTACGGCTTTAGCTGAAGGCGATATAAAGGTATTGCAGAATGGCGTAGCTTTATCGCTGGGGTCTAAATACACCCTGAGTGGCATAGGTTCATACGGTGGTAATGTA
>Ga0114915_1000825_pt1 | contig 13708 bp, 10 predicted proteins | sample MalvirAntarct_55_FD_87288 | JGI IMG/M metagenome (GOLD analysis project Ga0114915, IMG submission 87288) | Marine viral communities from the Global Malaspina Expedition - Malaspina viral metaG Antarct_55 | ecosystem: Environmental > Aquatic > Marine > Oceanic | place: South Georgia Island...
ACAAATGGGTGCTGGTGCTGGTGGTTGTTGTTGTGGTGGGTCCAAGAATTCACCGCTAATGTCAAATGTATATGAAACATCATTTGTATCAGTGATTGTAAATGTCATTTTATATATATATATCTTAAAATAAATTATTATAATATGTGTATACAAATAATATTTTAATTTCGTGAATCCTTTTCCAACTATACATTTTTACTAATTAATATATACCAAATGTTTTAATTAATAATTTAATTTCATTTTTTATTCTAAGATTTTTTTACTTCAATGAAGCATACAATTTTTGGTATTCAGGGATATTATTATTCGTTGTCATCAAATTGTAATGCATACGCGTCATCAACACCTTCAGCATATTCGTCATCTTCTGGTAATTCGTCCATTGAATAAGCATCTTGATTAATTCTATTTTCAGTAATTTCCCTCTGTTGTTCTTCTAATATATCTATTTCTCTATTCGCAGCAGATGTTTGACCTAACAATTCTCTTTCATCAAGATGTTGTGCCATTATGTCATTTTTCTCGCGTTCTTCGCGCTCTTCATCATATGTGTTTGCAACATATTGGGTCAATCCCTTTTGTAAGCCTTTATTCCATCGCTCTAGACGATGATTTTTGAATAAATTTTCAACTTCTCTTTGTTCTTTTGTCATCTTACCTAATGTAGATGTAATTTTCTGTCTTTCTTTATCTTTGGAACGGTTAATTTTAAGTTTAATTTCTTGAGAATTATAGTTAATTTTATCCTTTGACCTACGAATCATTTCAACAAGAGTCGTGATTAAGTCGGCTATTTTCTCTCTAACTCTCTTTTGTTCGCCTCTTGTAATATCAATATCAGGTAACTCGCCAGAAGCATCTTCTTCTAATTCTATAGAGGTTGTTATAATATCATCAGATTCTTTTGGTGTAATAATTAATTCATCTACAATTGTCAAATCATCGGTAAGATGGATTAAATATTGGATCATGTATAAAAAGTAAAACTCGAATAATTGGGAAAGAGTATCATTATTCATTATTGAGGATATTTCGCTGCCATCTGGTTTAATAATATCCGCATATAGATATGATAATTGTGTAATTTTATAGAAATCGTGTAAGTCGTTTTGTGATTTATTTAAATACGGTGAAATTGTTTTATCATCATAGAATTTTTTTAATGGGGCATATATATCGCGAATTATATTTTTAATATCTGAAGAATGAAAATCTGATAAATTCCAATGACGAGGTATTTTAATTGAATCATAATCTACGTTATTTTCAATAATAGTAGGAAATACATAAATAAAGTCGTAAATAGCTGTTTTTGTAAATTGAATAGCTTTATATAATGTAGCATCTTGATCAGTAACTAAATAATTATTGTCTATATTTGTATATTCCATAATATTTAAAATACACTCATTAAAATTGCCCTTTTCTCTCCTAGTAATATCCGCAAACTTGTCAATAAAGCTTGAAATATTACTCCGATATTCAGTATTTTTAAGAGAAATATAATTTATCAATTTTTTAGTATCACTTGTATCATTACTTACAATATCGTATGTATCTAACGCATTCTTAAATAATGACAAGAATTCATCGCCAATATGATTTTGAGAGTCTTGCATATGTTGGATTAGATCCCGTAATTGCTGCATATTAGAAATCTCTCGATCAACCATGTCTAACGGTATAATATTCATACTATTTACAGTATTAATCAATTCATTGAATGCTTCAATAGAGTATACTTTACCTTCCTTTTTAAGTTTATCAATATTTTCTTGTAAAGAAGCGAATTTATCAAAATCTTCTGATTTACTTAAGCAAATTGATAATAATTTATCACTAATAGGAATATCATTGGAAAAATTACAATATTCTATAAAAGCACGATAAATTGTGTCTTCAGAAAAATCAGTGGATAAAGGAGGAAATATCATTTTAGTATTTGTAGGATCCCGCAAGATTGTTGCTTCACTCATATTTACCATATCAAACACAAGATTATATAAATAGGAAACCCTGTCATTGTATGTTAAAATATCAGCATTTTTATTAATAAAATAATCAATAGTTTTATAGTCACCTGTATTACAGCAAGCATTTTGTAAAAAGGGGATATTGCTATTGTTTGTGAGAAGTAATTTTTCCTTTTCAACAACAGTCTGTATAGATTGAATAATTGCCATTGAGAAATAAATAATTTTGCTTCGGATTACTCTTAATTGTTCAAATTGATTTTTCGAACCGCTCTTAACGTGATCTAATAAAGAATTTCTGAATTCAGTAGATAAATTGGAAGGTGTTTTATTAACAATATTTTGTAATGGAGGTAAAAAATTGATCCAGCCTTTAATATCTAATTCAATTGGAATAAAATCGTCTTCATTGAGGAGTAAATAATTGCGTTTTTGTTCAATGAGAGCAAGTATTTCGGTTTCATTTAATATAAATACATCAATCGTTTTTTTAATAGATATTGCAATTTTGTCTTGCTTCTTTGGAAGAGTTTTCCATGGTTGGACGGAACTTTTAATACCTGATGCAACACAAGCAAGATATTCAATATTGGATAAATCTTCTTCACCGGTTAATGGGTAACCCTGAAATGATTTTTTACAACCGGGAAAGGTTTTCTTAGATTGTATAGATGGGATGGAAGTTTGAACAAATACACATATATAAGATAGTGTGAATGTAATTAGTGATGTATACAATACGTCTTCATATGATTTTTGTTTCTTCTTACCTTCTTTAACCATTCTAGCAATTTTTGCTTCATAAATATCTGGCGCATCTACGGTTTTATCAAGAGCGAGCAATGTATGTTTAATAATATTAGGTCTGAGATTATCAATAGAAATACCCATATAATTACTAATAGTTGTAATTATGTTGTTTATCATTTTACCTTTTGGGTTTGATAATAATTCAAGAATTTCTTTTCTAGGATCAACGTCTGATGATTGTAAAAGTGCAGATCCGGCGTCCATTTCCAATATTTCTCTAGATTGTAATTTGAATCCAGACGATTTATCATATTCGGCATCTGTATTTAAAGCAATCTTTTCAATATTCCATCCACTATATTTATCTACAACTTGGTCGTCAATATCAACACCTTGTTGGGATTTTATTTCATTAATAGTTTTAATATAATCTCCTTTTAGAACAAAAACTGATGCTAATTTCAATACAAATGTAGGCATTAATCTGGCATTTGTATCAATACAATACAACCAATATGGTCCTGATCCTTCTGGGTTGAGGTCACTATCTTGTCCAGGTATATATTGTCGTGTACATTTATTAGCAAATTTGACAATATCATTTTGCTTTTTGATAATATCACTTTGTCCAAGTATAGCATCAAGTGCCTTTGTATATGGTGATACAATAGCATCATCTTTTTCATCGACTTTAAAGCTCATAATGGAATGTTTTAGTTCATATTTATATAATACATAACGATTGATTGTTCTAAGTTTCATGATTCGATCACTTTCGGTTTGAAATTTAGCATTTATTTTTTTCTTATAGTTTTTAAGTGATTCTTGATATTCAGAATCAAATTCATCATACATATTTTTAACCAAATCCTTCTTTAACAATTCAGTTCCAAGTGAAGAATCTGCACATGTATTATCAATTTTAATACATTTTTCTTGAATATTGCAAAACAATTTATTTGTCCCGAAGAAAGAATTAACGGGAATAGATTCGTCACGGATCCACTGTTCGTTTTCGCGCTTATAATAATAATATTGAACAGTATCAATGTTATCAATTTCTAATACGGCATATTGTCCATCTTGAATTTGTCGTTTACCATCAAGCATAGATGTAGCTTCATATCTGGCTTCAGGTTTTTTTAGTCCTACATTTTTCACCAATTGATCAATTAAAAATGTTTTAAAGCCAACCGGGTCCATTTCAGATTGTTCTGTATCATATTCCTTAATTATATCATATACAGTCGAGTCGTATTTTTTGTCAAAATAAATAGGAATATTATTATCAGCATTTAAATCGTCCAAGTCGATATATCGTTTAGTCAGTACATATTCTTTACAATCATTGCTTGCCTTTTCCTTTTCTATGTTTTTATCAAATTCATCTTGTTTTTGATTTAATAAATCTTCAAAATCAAAAGGGGTAATCAAATCATTATTTAATATAGAAATAGAAGTGTTATAAAGCGCAGTATAATCAACAGCCATCATTTTATGTATCATTTCACTATTAGAGAGAACTGGTGTATCGGCAAGATTACCTTTATATTTATAAGCATTATTGACATTGAATCCATAATTTTCCAGAATCATGTCGGTCAAATCGTGTCTACCTTTTAATAATTTATATAACATGGATTCGTATACAATATTATTGTTTGTTTTTTGAACTAGGCCCGAAAATAGTTCTTTTTTCTCGGCAAAAGAAATTCTGTAGTCCCGAATTCGCTTTTCAATAAATTCGATAATTTCTTCATATTGTTTAAATGATATATCATCTACATAAATTAAGAATGGTTGTAAATAATTGACGACGGAAACAAATGTTAGTTTACCGTCAATATACTGTTTAATTAAATTAAACAATACTCGTGTTTTGGGAGTAATAATATCGAGATATTTCTTATATTTATCCGGATCGTTATTATCGTCTGACAAGATAAACTGGGTTGAATGTTTTAAATAGTTATTTTCATCAAATTTGATGGAAGTATTAAGATTGTCAATAAATGTAGTAATAATATTGGTATTTTCTCTGAAAAGTTGCCAATAATTCAAATATTTTAAATTATAATTAGATTTATCATATATTGATGTGTTTGGTAAATTAATATTAGAAAACATCATGGTAGATTTAGGTAATGTCATGAATGAATTAACTGTCATTAAATCATTGTCAGTCATAGGGACCGTTTTGGAAATCATACCAGAAGACGTTATTTTAGAAGCTCGAAGTTTGTTGAGGCCAAGATTATATTTGGAAATTAAAAATCTCTTGCGTTTAATTGAATCTTTTTTAGCAACAGAGGAATAGAAATCACCCAAGTTATCAACAACAGCATCGATATTTTGCATAACAACTTGACTGGTTAAATTGTCGGTATTATAATCAGGTTGGAATGGTGTAAGATATGGTTGCATTTTTTTCATATAAGTTGAAAAATTATTTGTATTTGTTTTGTAAAGATCTCTAATATCATATTCTTCTATTCTTGAGTTTGCAAGTGTCAATGAAACAATATCAGGTATTCGGTTATCTTCATCAATATCCAAATCGTAAACGTTTTTAGCATTTTGAACAACAGGTAAGATCCATTTTAATTTGTAATTAAGATTTAGTAAATGAGATACGAGAGGTTTATATGCTGCACCTTTAATTTCAGGTTTATTGGCGTTTCCGTTGGAGTCAAAATTAGAGAATTTCTCTCTTAATTGTTTAAATCGTTCAATTTCAGTGTGTATATTATTTTTAACTTGTCTAGTTCTTTCGGCATTTGGGATAGATGATAATAATTCATCTAATAATTCATTTACTTGTGTCTCAATACCAAATCTTTTTCTCTCTTCAGGAACTTCTATTATTTGAGTAATACTTTCAAGTTGTGAACCAAATTCAATTTGATCGGCGTCTAATAAAATATCTTTTAATTGGTTTTTAATATCTTCGATTGGTATTTGGACAGTTACAGATTCGTCCTCAATATCATCAATACCTTCTTCATTTGGTATAGATTCTATTACAGATTCTCTTTCATCTTCAACCTTAACATCACCTTCAATTAGTGAATCCATTTTAACCTCAGGTGGGGGGCGAATAATAATTTTTTCAATAGGGATATCATCAGGAACACCTTTATACCCAAAATCAATATAAATTAGTTCACCAGAATCGTTAATTTTAATTTCTATCATATCTTCTTCTAAATTTGTAATCTCGCCAGTTATAGTTAATGGTAAATCGCCGTTAAAATAAACATCAACGAATGTACCTGGTAAAAGTTTTTGTTGTTTTGCGTAACTATTGCTTTCAGGGCGACTTAATATATTAATGGACGTAATACTTTCATCTGATAAATCACCAGCTGGTGTTATATTTAAAATGGTTGGCTTAGTTTCGTCTGGTTCTTTGAGTTTAATTTTTTTAGTATCAATATATTCGATCAAAAATATATGTTCATTTAATTCTTCATTAGTTGGTGCTTGAATCTGAATAATATCTCCTAATTGTAAATAAATAGTATTTGATGATTCCATTACTTTATAATTACAGTAGAAATTATTATGATTATGATTTACGAAAAAATTGATTTATAAAATGAATTAAAGAAATTGTATTAATAATAACTAAGATGTCGTATAGTTTAAATACAGTACCAAAGATTAATGATTTGCTATATTCTACTGACGGTGATAGTAGAAAGAATACAGCAAATTCACTAAATTTGAAATATAATCTATGGAAACATAAAACTGGAGATAATTTTCATATTCTAAAGTATAACAAAGAATGGTTAATCAATGATACTGTAGATACAGTTGGACTATTAAGGTCATTGATTTATAAGGATGATGGAACTGTAGTATCTTTTGCTCCTCCAAAGTCATTATCTTCAGACAAATTATCTTTTGACAATGATAAGAAATATGTAGCAGAGACATTTGTAGAAGGAACTATGATTAATATGTTTTACGATAATACTGTAAACTCTTGGGAAATTGCTACGAGAAGTAGTGTAGGTGGGAATATGTCATTCTACATGGATGGTGGTTTTAAAAAAGAAAATACATTTAGATCCATGTTTGATGAAGTATGTAACTATATTGGGTTTGATTATGTTAATCATCAATGTGACAATAAAAATATCGTTTACAGTTTTGTAATGCAACATCCAAAGAATAGAATTGTAAAGGTTATTAGCGAAATGAAATTATATTTGGTTGATGTATTTGAAATTGACGATAAAATTATTAATATTATTGATTTTAGAAAATTAGACTTAAATATGTGTGATAAAATTAAATATCCTCGTCAAGAAATGATCACAGATGCGAATTCACTGGAACAATGTAAGGAATCTTGTGCTTCTATGAACACACCGTATCATATTCAAGGTGTAGTAATCAAGTCAAACGACGGGCAGAGATATAAATTTAGAAATCCCAATTATGAACATGTTAGGCGTTTAAGAGGTAATCAACCTAAACTTCAGTACCAATATTTGGCACTAAGACAGTCTGGTCAAGTAAAGGAATATCTACAGTATTATAAAGAACATAATAAACCATTTGAGGAATTTCGCCAATTAATGCATGATTATACAAATAAATTATTTGAGAATTATAGAAGATGTTATGTAAAGAAGGAGTGCGAACTAAAAACATTTCCAGATAAATATAAAACACACATGTACACACTTCATCATGAAATATATTTGAAGCAATTAAGGCCAGAGCAGAAATATATAAATAAGGAGGTAGTTGTTAATTATATTAACAGTCTGCATCCTGCAAAGCAAATGTTCGTAATGAATTATGATATGAGAAAGGCTCATATTGATACAACACGAAGCGACGAACCTCTAGAAGAGAGTAGTTCAATTGAACAATAATAATAATAATAATAATAATAATAATAATAATAATAATAATAATAATAAACTAAAATAAAAAATTAATAATATTAATAATTTTTTATTTTGCACATATTTATCTAACTATTCAGAACTAATAATTACTTTCCACTATTGTTTATTGTTTGAAATTATCTTTAATTTTAGAAAATACGCTAATAACATTTTCAGCAGAGTCAGAAAGATATTGAGAAACGGTAGTTGCATCGCTACTTACACTTTGAAATGCCATACGAATAATACCATTAGGAATATGTGGATGTGGAACCTTGAACCCAACAAAGGAGACAGTCTTATCCTTTACAAAATATTTTTCGTAGAGGAAATAAGCAAGAGGATTTCCTAGAGTGTAATCTTCATTTTTAAGGGTAATTACATATTCATTATTAATAGTAGTGTCTTCATTTTCTTTAATATCAATATCACCACTTTCAATCAATTCAATAAATGCCTTACATTTATGAATCATAATATCACACGCCTTGTAAAGAATTGTGAAATTGGTAAATACACCAATACTTTCAACTGTAAAATCAAAACTATTTGGTGTACTAATACGCTTGGCGTCTAATAGGAGCCAATTGCGATATTCGAAATCAATAGATTCTTCATCCATATCCTCATTTTTAAGTTGAATTTTACGCTCATTCCAAACGTCATTGGCTTTAATAGAATCTGGTGTATTACCATAAGCACAAGTGGAGACAATATTATACATTCCATCTTGTTTAGCAGTACCAATATCTAATTTAGCAATAAACTGTAATTGTTCGCCATTAATAGATTCCGATAGTTTAGGTCTAAGACGAGTGATGGGAATAAAATCGCCAGTATAAGGATCAGGTTGGAAAATATCTTTAGTAGCAGCATCAGAAAGGTATTGGTCAGTAGCAATATTTTTAATTTTTAGGTCACCTGTAGTGCATAATATAATAGTATCAGAATCGTTTTTCTTATCACATTCAACTACATATTCTTCATATGGAAAATCAGTGTCTGTAATATGAATAGGAATACATCCGATACGCTGTTTAATAATTTCATTATTAAGTCGAGTAGTATTTGTAATAATATCAACTTTACTTTCATTGTGGGGAAATGTGCGAAATACTAATGTAGGGACGTCAGAAAGAACAATTCTCCTAAGTGAATTTGCTAAACTATAGTGAGTATCAGATATAGTAAACTGGAGGGTATTATTCTCTTCAGAGGTAATTGTGATTTTAGGATTCATCATTGCCATAATTATTTATATAATATTAGGAATAAATTTTAATATCAATTTTTAATTAAATATTTAATTAAATATTTAATAAGTTAAAAGAATTGTAAAATAATTAATCATTAATATTAATGAGTAGTGTTTTATATTATAGCAATTATTGTGATAAATGTAAAAATATTCTACGAATAATGGGAAAAAGTAGTGAAAAGGACGATATGCATTTTATTTGTATAGATAAAAGATTTAGAAACAATGACAATGGTGCAGTTTATGTAATATTAGAAAATCAACAGAAATTAATATTACCACCACAAATACAAAAGGTTCCAGCATTGATGTTATTAAAAGAAGGAAATAAGGTAATATTTGGAAATGAGATAGTCGACAGAATAAAACCAAAAGAAGAATATAGTCAAGCCAAGGCGACCGAGTTTAATGGTGAACCATCTGCATTTGCTTTAGGCAATGATAATATAGGAGGTTTTGGTGTAGCAAGTGATTCATTTAGTTATTGGGACCAAGGAAGTGATGAACTTTTAGCACAAGGAGATGGTGGAGCTAGACAAATGTATAACTATGCGGGAGTTGATCATAATTCAACAATGGAAACACCACCGGATACATGGGCACCAGATAAAGTAGGTGAAAACGCATACGAACAAATGGAAACGCAAAGAAACCAAGATTTGCAAATACAACAAACAGGCAAAGGTCCTCAAATATAATATAATAATTGCGATAATACATTTAAAAATATAAAACTATAATAATCTACAAATGGATAAGACAACTATATTGAAAGCATTCAACTCTCAGTTTGAGGAGTTTTTAGAAGATATTGAATTATTATTTCCTGAAAACAAAGATATTCGAACAACAAAGACTGGATTAATGATGATGCGAAAAGCAAATCCTAAAAAGATGGTCTCTGTATGGTATAGGCATATCTGTATAAAGTACGAGGATGAGATTGAAAACGAAAACTTGGAATATTTTTTGACAAAAGACTATAGTGCTGATTTAAAAATGGAAGATGGAGCTGTTGATAAAGTAATGGCTGCTATTGATAAATTAAGAGAACCATTAAGAGAATTGAATCCTGAAAATACAAAAAAGTGCGTTCAATATTTAAAAAATATGAATCAATTATCAAAAATATATAATAATTAATTTGATTTAAACAATAACCATTAGGTTATGATATAAATGTCTAAACCAAATAATGAGGATAACGAGGAAAGTATCGAACAAATTCCCGAAGAATTTACAAAGGTGATATATGATCTAACAAATGACATATTATTCACCTTTCCAGAATACAGGGAAAGTATGAATGTAGATTTATTCAATATTAAAGAAACAAAAGACGAAGATAGTGTTAGAAATGTATATGAACATATTAAAAAGGTATTACCTGAGCGATTTTTTGATATTCTTTATAAAAACGAAGACATGTTTACAAATGATGATGTAAATACTGAATTTTTACCAGGAATTCATTTTAAAGATTTATGGGCTAATGATATTTCAGAGAAAACAAAGGAAATTATTTGGAAATATTTACAACTAATTTTATTTACAGTAATTGGTAAATTAAATGACCAGGATTCATTTGGAGATACTGCTAAGTTATTTGATAGTATTAATGAGGAAGAGTTGAAGGGCAAATTAGAAGAAACATTGAATAATTTTCAAAATATGATGGGTAGTGATGATCCAATTATTGATGTATCTGGAATAGATATGGATCAACTACCTAAACCAGAACAAATTCAAGATCATATTAATGGATTATTAGATGGTAAATTAGGTAAATTGGCACGAGAAATTGCCGAAGAAACAGCTGGCGAATTAAATTTAGATGCAGAAAACGCAACATCTGTTAATGATGTCTTTAAGAATTTATTCAAGAATCCTGGAAAATTAATGAACTTGGTTCAAAATGTAGGTGGGAAATTAGATTCCAAGATCAAGTCAGGTGACATTAAAGAAAGTGAAATTATGCAAGAGGCAAGTGAATTATTAACTAAGATGAAAGACATGCCTGGTATGGGCGATATTCAAGAGATGATGAATAAAATGGGTATGAATCCTGGTGGTGGAGGTCGTGGTATGGGTGGTGGTATGGGTGATATTCAAGAGATGATGAAGAAAATGGGTATGAATCTTGGTAATCTTGGTAATATGGGTGCTGGTATGGGTGATATGCAAAGCGCATTAAATCAAAATACGAAAATAGCACAAATGAAAGAACGTATGATGCAAAAACAGACTCAAAAACAGAGTCAAAAACAAGCAGAACAATTACGACTACAAGGCTTACCAGATGTTAAACCATTAACATCTGAAGAATTAGAACAATTAATTTATTCAATTGAAGGAGATAAACCAGAAAAAACAATGCGAACATCAAATAATCAACCTAATAAGAAAAAGAAAAAGAAAGGGAAGAAAAAATAAATAATTAAGAATATATATATATAAATGACAATAAACAATACTAATATTTGGTTTACTGACCCATCTGTTTTATTAAATAAAAATCAATTGAATCAATTATGGCCTACAGAAAATATGTCCCGAAATGAGAAAATAAATGCCATAACAAGACTAGTTGTTATATTATCTATTTTAGGATATTTATTAACAAATACCATTAATTTCTTTATAACTGGCTTTGTTACTTTAGGTGTAATTGTAATTTTATATTATGCAAAAGAATCGCAATCATCGAAGTCATCACAATCATCAAATATATCAAAGACATTAGACGATACAACAGAAGGATTTACAAACCCAAATGTATATAAGGAATTAAAATCTGAATTTACCAATCCCAGTGAAAAAAATCCATTAATGAATGTATTATTGCCTGAAATAAATGACGATCCTAATAGAAAACGAGCAGCACCTGCCTATAATAGAGCAGTAGAAGAAAGTATAAATAAAAAAACGGAAGATTTTATTGTATCAAATTTTGATGATGATCCGAAAATAAAGAAGAGGTTATTTTCTAATTTAGGAGATAGTTTTGAATTTGAGGAATTTGGACAATATAATTTTTACGCAACTGCAAATACCAGAGTTCCAAATGATCAAAAAGGATTTGCGGAATTCTTGTATGGTGGTATGACCTCAGCTAAGGAAGGAAATGATTTTGCTTTAGCTAAAAATCTTCCTAGACTTGGTGCTATTGGAGGGCAAAATTAAATATATCTTTAATAAAATATTATCAAATATATATATAAATGGCTGCTTATACAAAAGATTTTACATTTGATCATTTAACCAGAATTGGTGATGATAGTTGTGGATTAAGTCAACGAAATATTCAAAACACATCTCAAGGCAATTATTTATTGACCAACTTTTTCGCCGAAGATTGTGGCATGAAGAGACCTATTGAATTTGCTACAAGTCAACCTAATATTAATTTTAGCGGAAGTCATCAAGTAGGTATGGGTGGATGCAATATTGATACTAACTCTGATTTATTAATTGGAACTATCAATACCCACCCCAAATGCCGTATCAGTTTATACGAGCGACCTTTTAAAACGGTTCCGTTCTTAGGAAGAGGTTCTTCTAATCCTGTATTAGAATCTCATATTCAACAAGGCGATATGATTCAAAATAAAAAGAGTATTAATACTACGACCGAACAATCTTATATGCCTTATTTAAATTATCCGTTAATCCCATCTATTGAGAACTCTATTACAAACCCCGCCAATTTAGTAGAAGGTGTTGCTGCTGAAGGATGGATTCGTGGAGGAGTTCCTTCCCGCGAATTACAAAAAGATAAAGACTATAAAAGCGGACATTCAATGTATCAATATTAAAATACTTAAAAATAACAAATTAGATAATGTAAATGTGTAGTTTAGAATTAAATCATATATTTACTTACAAATTAATTACTGAAAATGGTGAAGATGAGAAGGGGTTAAAAGAAATGTTGTATAAAATACAGCTATTACAATTATTCGGTTTAAATGAATTAGACGAAACTGTGATGAACGAAAAAATGAACTCACTTTATGAAACTATAAAAGAGGAATCATTTATAACAGAATTATTACAAGAAAATCCATACAGACATAGTTTCTTTAATTGTGAATTACTATTTAGAACATTGTTTTCATATGATTATTTAGACTTATTCCACAGGTGTTTATATAACCATTTTAATAATTTACCAATGGAAGATAGTTTAAATAAATTAAAGGTTGAACTTACATCAAAATAAATTAAAGGATAATTTACATCAAAATAATATTCGTATATATTATTATGGCTTCAACAAGTAATAAAAATACTGCAAGTGATTACTGCTTACAACAACGTAGTTATACAGATTCCTTAAAATATAATGAATATAAATACTCACAATCAGGAAGAGCTTATGTAAATGCTATTCCTTGTGTAGGAATTACACCAAGTCACATGCCTAGAGAAGCTTTTTCTAATAATTCTGTTGAAATAGAATCCGCATTATTTGGAATAAACTCTAGTAATTTAGTAAATCCACAAGCTCCTGTACAACCCAGACTCAAACAATTACCCGAAAGATCATTTTTCAATAGAATGCCCATGTATATGCCCGAACCCATGGTAATAGAGAAAAATCAAAGACCATTTCCAATACCTAATTAATTTAGAATAACTTTAGAACAATTTATTCATTGTTAAATGATGTAATAATATAATCAATACAATTATTTGATTATATTTTGACATTATATAATATATAATGTCATATCCTAGTTACGCAAAATATAATCAATACAAAAATTGTTGTAAGCCTATTGGCGCCCAAGGAGCAACTGGTCTTCAAGGAG
>Ga0114915_1000828_pt1 | contig 13690 bp, 10 predicted proteins | sample MalvirAntarct_55_FD_87288 | JGI IMG/M metagenome (GOLD analysis project Ga0114915, IMG submission 87288) | Marine viral communities from the Global Malaspina Expedition - Malaspina viral metaG Antarct_55 | ecosystem: Environmental > Aquatic > Marine > Oceanic | place: South Georgia Island...
TAATATAAGAGGAGATTTAAGTCAAGCTAAATTTTTCACAGGTATTGTTAATATGTTTAATTTAGTAATCTTACAAGATAAAACAAATAGTAATAACTTACTTATAGAACCATACGATAAAATATTTAATATTACTACAAGTGGTACTTCATTAAATAATAGAAGCATACAACACGATTGGACTAATAAAATAGATATAGCAGAGATAAAATTATCTCCTTTAGAATTAATAAAACAAACTAATTTTAAATACGAAGATGATGATGATGATTATACATTTAATGAATACAAAAATAGTAAAAATGGATTTAAATATGGTTCTTATAAATTTGATGCTTATTCACAAGGCTTTACTTTATTAGAAGGAGAAGATGAAATAAGTGCTGCACCATTTGCCGCTACACTTGTTAAACCTTTGTTTGGTTTATTTCCTGATTTTATAACACCATCTATTTTTTCATCTAATGATGATAATTCAGAAAACGAATCATTTGATAATGAACCTAGAATATTATTTAACAATGGTAAAAAAATTAGTAATACAAGTTATTACATACCAGAACAAGCAGGTCTAAATAGTGAAAATCAAGAGTATTTTTTACAGTTTAGTCATTTAACTGATATACCAACAGATAATACTACTAAAGATTATAATTTTGGTGCTTGTCAATTAATAAATCCTGTAGGAACTCCTCCTGCTGATAATTTATTTACAACTTATTGGTCTAGATATTATTTTGAACTATATGATGTAAATACTAGGGTTATGGTTTTAAAAGTTAATTTAACACCTGCTGACTTAGCTAATTTTGAATTTAACCATAAAGTAATGATAAAGAATAAAGAATTTAGAGTAAATAAAATAGAATATAAAGCTAATGATTTATCAACTGTAGAATTTATACTTATACCATAATGGAATTTAAAAAAGGATTTAAAATAAAACCTGCAGAAATTAGTGCAAATGGTATTGTTTCATTTACTGATGGTGTTAATGTAGCAGAAGCAAATCAAATAACTTGTGAATCCTATGGTTATACTTATAATCAAGAGGCAGCAACTTGTAGTGCTTTCACATTCAGTCCTAATATCAATAAGAATTTTAAAACAAATTCTAATATCCTTAAAGGCTCACGAAATAATTTAGAAAATGCAACTGAAAATTCATTAATATTAGGAGAAAATAATACTACAAAAGGTAATAACAAGAATTTATTTATATCAGGAACTAATAATAATTCTTTATCAGGTATAGACAACAGTACAATAATAGCAGGTAGTCAAGGTAACGTTTCTAATCAAGGTTCATTAGTAATAGGTGGTGGTGGGTTTGGAGAAGCTAATGGATTATCACAGGTTATATTTATTCAACAATCTAATAAGACATTAGACAATACTGAAACTGCTTTACTTACTCAATATTTACCATTAACTTATATACAAAAAGTAAAAAATTGTGTTATGGGATTTGAAGCTAATGTTATAGGAATTAATTATGGAGGAGAAGGAGATATAGGTCAGTATATATACTTACAATTAAAAGGTGCAGTAGTATTTAATAATGGATTAGCATCAACATATACACAAACATCAACAACAATAGCAGCAGGAGGTTTAACTGCTACTGCTACTATGAAAGATGTAACTGCTACATCATTTGGAGTTAATGTAACAGGTGCAGCAGAATCAAGAGTACAATGGACTGCTAGTATTAAACTCTGGCAAAATAAACTACAAATAACTTTTTAAGATATGGCTGAAGAAATAGTATTTAATGTAAAATCAAATGTAAAATCTGTTACTAATGATAATAAAGATTTAATAAAATCAGTAGTTGATGCTGAAACTGAATACAAGAATTTAAATGAGCAAATGAGTATTCAAAAAGAAGTTATTAATGATCTTGAAAAGAACTTGGTTTTAATGGAAGCACAATTACGAGATACACCAATGACAGGTGCAGCAGGTTTTTTTGCTTTAGAAAATGCTATAGAAAAAGCTAACGATGAGTTAAAATTAGAAAAAATAGGTTTAAAAGATATTGAAAACCAGATAGATGATAATAGAGATAGTGTTAAAGATTTAGAAAAAGCTACTGAAGATGGTTCTAAAGGTTTTAAATTAATGGGTACTGCTGCTAAAGGAATCGGTGGTGCATTAAAAGCTATGGGTATTGGTTTGCTTGTAGCAGGATTTGTAGCTTTAAAAGAAGCATTAGAAAGAAACCAAAAATTCTTAGATACTATGAATACTGTAGTAACTACAATATCAACTACATTTAACCAATTAGCTGAAACATTAACAGATGTTGTTGTTTGGGTTACTGCATCTTCTGATAGGTTTAATGGTTTAGGTTCAGTTATAAAAGGAATAACTACTTTAGCTTTAACACCTCTAAAATTAACATTTTTTGCATTAGAATTAGCAATTAAAAAAACTGTATTAGCTTGGGAACAATCTCCATTAGGTGGTAAAGATTTAGATAAAATTACAAGGTTAAACATTGAAATAGGAGAAACTATTGTTAAAATAGAAGAAACTGCATCAGCAGCAGTAGATGCAGGAAAAAATATAGTAAGTAATTTTGGAGATGCAGTTACAGAAATAGGTGCAATTTATGATAAGGTAGCTGAAGGTGTTTCTGAAATAAGTATTAAAGGAAATTTTGAATTAGCTAAAACTATTACTGCTACTGCAAATGCAGCAAAATTAGCAGAAGCACAGATAACAGGATTAATAGAAAAAAATGACAAACTTGCAGAACTACAAAGACAAATAAGAGATGATGAAACTAAAACATTTGCCGAAAGAATAGCAGCTAATAATGAACTAAATGATGTTTTAGATAAGCAAGAAGCAGAGATGCTTAAATTAGCAGACACAAGAGTATCAGCAGCAAAGTTAGAATTAGATACAAATAAAGACAATATAGAATTACAAATAGCTTATCAGCAAACATTAAATGATAGAGCAGGAGTAGAAGCACAAATAGCAGGATTTAGAAGTGAGCAAATGACTAATCAAGTTTCTTTAGAAAAAGAACTATTAGATATACAAAATCAATTAGCTGCCGAAGGTCTTAATGGTATTGAAAAAGAATTATTAGAATTAGAAAATTCTTATCAGGAAAAACTTAAAATGGCTGAAAAGTCAGGAACAGATATTACTGAATTAACTAAGCAAAATGAAAAGCAAAAATCCCAAGTAGTACAAGCAGGGATTAACGATCAATTAGATGCTTATTCAAGTTTAGCAGGTGCATTAAGTACATTAGCAGGAGATAATAAAGCATTAGCAGTAGCATCAGCAGTTATAGATACTTATGTAGGCGCAAATAAGGCTTTAGCACAAGGAGGTGCATTAGGTTTTATTTCAGCAGCAGCAGTTATAGCTTCAGGTTTAAATAATGTTAGAACAATACTATCTACAGATGTAGGAGATGGGGGAGGAGGTGGTTCAGTTCCTACTTCAGAAACAAACACACCTGCACCACAAATGTTAAGTGGTAAATTTGAATTAGGAAACAGTCAAGAGCAGCAGCCAGTTCAGGCTTATGTAGTTACAGATAATTTAACAGATAATCAAAATAAACTTGCTTACATTAGAAGGAGAGCAACAATATAAATCAAACAAATAACAATTAAATCTATTATATATTATGCCTTGTACAAAATGCGAAAACGGAAAATATAAGTGGGGAGAAACTGGAGAGTGTAAATACGATTCAAAAGCTGCTTGTGAAAAAGCAAACCCACAACATTATAAAAATTTAAAGACTACTAAGATAGTTGAATTAGTAATAGCTGATGAAAGTCCAGAACTTACAATAGATGCTATTAGTTTAGTAACTTCTCCTGCCATAGAAGAAAATTTTGTATTTTTTGGTAAAGAGAAAAACAATCTAACCTTTGCTAAGATAGATGAGGAAAAAAGAATGTTAGTTAGTCCTGCATTAATACCTAACAAACAAATCTTTAGACACGATCCTAATACTAATACTGATTACTATGTTTACTTTTCTAAAGAAACTGTTGCTGAAGCAGCTAGTCTTTATTTAGAACATAATAATCATCATAAAGCTACATATCAGCACGAAGAAGATGTATCAGGAATTTTAACAGTAGAAAGTTGGATAAAAGAAGGAGATATGGACAAATCTAAATTATACTCGTATGATTTACCTGATGGTACTTGGTTTGTTAAAATGAAAATCAATAATGATGAAATGTGGAATAAGATAAAAGAAGGAGAATTAAAAGGATTATCTATAGAAGGGTTTTTTGTGGATAAAATGGAAAAAATGTCAGAAACACCAAAACCTACTAACGAAGAAATACTTACTGCATTAAATGAAATTATAAAATCAGTTAAAAATCAAACAAACAATAAATAATTCTATTATATAAAAAAAGAACTTACTATGGATTTAAAAGAACAAATATTAGTTGCACTTGGTCTTGATAAGCAAGATGAAGTTAAACTTGAATTTCAAGCAAAACTTGAAGATGGTACAATCATTGTATCTACTGCAGTTTCATTAGAAGCAGGTAGTGATATTTCGGTACTTACTGAAGATGGTTCAACAATATTATTACCAGAGGGTAAATATCGTACAGATGAAGGTATGACTTTTTCAGTAGAAAAGGAAGGTATCGTTGCTGAATTGTATGATGATGAAGTAGAAAAAGAAACAGAAGGAAATCCTGTAGAGGAAGAAATGGAAGAAGAAGCAGATATTGCTGATTGGGCTGGAATGGAAAAAAGGGTAAAAAATCTTGAAGATGCAATTTCTGATCTTAAAGGAGATAAAGAAGAAATGGCTGAAGAAGGAGAGGAAGCTGATGTAGCAGATTGGGCAGGTTTAGAAAAAAGAATACAAAACCTTGAAGATGGAGTTGCAGACCTTAAAAAAGATAAAGTAGGAAATGTAGAAGAAGAAGAATCAGATGTTGAAATGGATTCTGAAGCTAGTCCTACTCCTAAGAAAATAAAAACTACTGAAGAAGTAGAATTTGAGTATCAAGCTAAGATAGAGGAATTAAATTCAAAGGTTTTAGAATTATCTAAAGAACCTGCTGATATTCCTGTTGATACTAATAAATTTAGCAAAGAAAAAGAACAAAACACACCTTCAGGTAGAAAATTATCAAGAAGGGAAAGAATTTTAAATAACATTATTAATAATAAATAAATAAAAAAAAATGGCGTTTACATTAACGAGTAACTATGCAGGAAAGGCAGCAGGATTTTACATCTCTGCAGCTATGGAAGAAGCAACTTCTTTAGAATATATGACTATTCTACAGAATATCAAGTATAAAGAAAATCTACAAACTATAAATGGAGATTCGTTTATTAGAAACGGAGATTGTGATTTTACAAATGTTGGAAATTTAAGTTTAACTGATTCTGTACTTGAACCAAAATCATTACAAATCAACTATCAAATGTGTAAGGATTCTCTTTTAGCAGGATGGGAAAGCGAACAAATGAAGGCAGGTGCTTGGAATAGAAATGCACCTAAATTTGATGCTTACGTTCTTTCATATATGGCAGAACATATTGCTGATGGACTAGAAAGTTCAATCTGGAAAGGTACTGCTGCTACACAAGGACAATTTGCAGGATTTACTGCTGCAGGTGGTGCTTTTGCTACAGGGGGTGCAGTACAAACTGCTAATGTAGGTGGTGCAGGAACTGCATATACTGCTGCAAACATTATCTCACAATTACAAGCTATAGCTGCTTCAATATTATCAACTGTTTATGGTAAAGAAGATTTAAGAATATATATGAATTGGAAAACTTACAGATTCTATATTTCAGCAATCTCTGCTTTAGGATATGTTAATGCTTATTCAATGAATGATGACTATACTCCAACTTTTGAAGGAATTAAGTTAGCAGTAGTTTATGGTATGCCAGATGATACTTTAGTAGCTGCTAGAACATCTAATCTTTACTTTGGTACTGATTTAATCTCTGATACTACAATGGTTAAATTAATGGATATGAGTCCTTTAGATGGTTCAGAAAACCTAAGATTTGTTGCTAAATTTACTGCAGGGGTACAAGTAGGTATCGGTGCTGAAGTAGTACAACAAGACTAATTATACAGATAGGGAGAGTAAAATCTCCCTTTCTTTAACTTTAAAAAAAAAAAATAAATGGCTTGTAATTTGACACACGGAAGGGGAATTCCCTGCAGGAATCTCATAGGGGGAGTAAAGTATGTTTACTTTGCTAAAAAAGATGAGTTTTTAATAACAACTCTTAATTCAGAAGTTACTGATATTGAATTAGTAACACCTGCTTCAGATAAACTATTCAGATATGCTATTAGGAGAGGTAATGCAAGTGTAACAGAAACTATAACAGGTTCTACGGAAAATGGTACTGTTGTATATGCACCAACATTAAATTTAAAACTAACAGGACTAAGTACACAAGACCAAAATGAGTTAAAAATGATTGCACAAGCAGATTTAGTTATTTTTGTTCAATTAAATCAAGTATTAGCTGCTAACGATCATAATGTAATATTATGTTTAGGTGCGACTAATGGAATGGATTTAAATTCAGGTTCAAATGCTTCAGGTGGTGCTTTTTCAGATTTAAATGGTTACGATTGGACTTTTGAAGGACAGGAATTTGCACCAATGCAAACAGTAGCAGATTATACTACTACTCCGTTTGACAATACTGCATTTAATGGTGGTACACAAATACCTATTGTAACAACATAATAGAATTTTATATATAATTTAAAGAGGGCTACTTAGGTAGTCCTTTTTTTTTTCAAACAAAATCAATGTTTTTCTATTATATAGTATGATACACGGACAATATGGTCAGGCTTATAGATTTTACACAACAACAGAAGAAAAAAGAATAGATAGATCAGTACCAAGTTCTCAGATTAGGTTTTTGTTTAAGTTTACTAATGATATGGATAGAAATGTAGTTTATTCTTATGGTCAAAGTCAATTAGTAAATAATAGATATACAAGAGTAGATATGACACCAAACACAACAGAAAATGTATTTACAGGTGCAATTAACTTTATGCCTAATGGGTATTGGTCATACGAAGTATATGAGGTAAGTTGGCAGAGTGCAAATCCTACTTTAGCAACAGGAGAAGCACCAATAAATGAAACAGATGTATTAACTCCTCCAAGCAGTTCTAAGGGAGTAGTACAAGGATTAGTAGAGTTAGGTAAGCTATACATAAAAGAACCTACAGGTGGCGAAGAAGTACAGTATGATTCTTATACAAGACCTGCACAAACAAATTACGTTTACGTTAGTTAATAAAATAAAAAAATGGGAATAAAAAATACACAAGCATTATTAAATGAGCAATTAGGTGGATTAGGTGGAGTAGAGGTTTTTACAACTACTGCACAAACAGGTAAAGATTATTATGCAATATACTTTGTTCAGGAAAGTGTAATATCTTCAATTACTATGGCTAATTCTACAGGATCAGCAGCACTTGTAACGACAATACCTTCTGGAATGACTTTATTTGGTAATACTACTGCTATAACTCTTACGAGTGGTCTTGCTATTGCTTATAAAAACTAATATATGTTAGCATTAGCAAACAAGCTAACCAATTCTACGCAGCCTATTTATAGGTTTGTAAATAAGTATTCTATTGACTTTGATGGAGTAGATGATGTTATAGTTACTGATGGTGCAGATACTGTAGCACAGAATACTACTTATGCTTTTTGGTGTAAGGCAAGTACGACTACTGACAATAGAGGTGTTTTTGGACATGGAAACATTAGCGAGGGTGCTTTTCATTTTAATTTTGGTGGTTCTGAACCAGTATTATTATTAGGAGCTGCTCAGTTTATATTTTGGAATAATACTCCTGCTCAAGATGATGGTAAATGGCATCAATGGGTAGTTTATGCTGATGTTACTAATATAACTAATTCAAAGTTATATGTTGATGGAATATTACAAACTTCAACCTCAGTTAGTTCTTCAGGAACTATAAATGCTTACACAGAATCATTAAGTATAGGTGGCGACAGAGCATCAGGAGGCTCTTACTTTGAAGGACAGATAGATGAGTTTGCAGTATTTGATAGAGAACTAAAGCAAGATGAGATTACTCGTATGTATAATACCTACTATACACCTAACCGAGTAGCTAATGGTAACTTTAGTCAGATAGGAAATGAAGAAGTAAGTAATGGAGATTTTAGTCAGGAAGGTTCAGAGTTGGTAGTTAATGGCGACTTTGCAACAGATTCTGATTGGACAAAAGGAACAGGTTGGACAATATCAGGTGGAAAAGCAAATAATGATGGAAGTGCAAGTGGTAATAGTTATTTAATAAATTCACAACAAACAGTAGTAGTAGGAAATACATATAGAGTAGAGTTTACTATTTCTAATTATACTCAAGGAATCGTAAGGGTTAGAGCAGGTACTTCTTTAACTCCAAGTTTTATATCTGCAAATGGAACTTATATTGTTTATATGGTAGCAGCATCAACTGAAACGTGTAGAGTTCAAGGACAAAACAACTTTATAGGCTCAATAGACAACGTATCCATAAAAGAGGTTGGGCAAGATTGGACTTTTAGTGGTTGGGGTATGGGAGATAATAACCAAGCAGTATTAACAGGAACAGGTCAAGGAAATAATTTATTTCAACAAGCATTAACTCAAAATGATAGTTATGAAGCAATAATAGATGTTGTTGTAACGCAAGGTAGTGTAAGAGTATTGATAGGTGGTGGTACAGGTGGTTATAATCAAATTGGAGAAGCTACATCTACAGGAACTTTTACTTATTATGGAAAGTCTAGTGGTAGTTCAAATAATGTTTTATTACAATCAGGAAACAATAGCATACCAAATAGTGTTAAAATAAATAGCATAAAAATCAAAGAAGTAGGGCAGAATTGGACATTAGGTGCAGGAACAACAATAGAAAATGGGGTTGCTAATATAACTGCAGCTTCATCAGGGGGTAGTTCATTATCACAAGCAGGAGGTGTTTTTGTTTCAGGGAAAAGTTTTAAAGTTTCATTTACTATATCTAATTATTCTAGTGGTAGTATAGCAGTTAGTAACCTTTCTCCTACAACATTTAGAAATGCAAATGGAACTTATACTTTAGATGCAGTAGGTGCAGGTGGAGATTTTTTATTTTTTTCTAGTGGTTTTGTAGGAAGTGTAGACAACATAGTAGTACAAGAACTAAAGAGTGATGCTACAAACCTAATGCTTAATGCAGGTGCTTATCAGTCAGCTAATCCACTAATCACTTCTACTAATAGTATGGAGTTTGATGGTGTAGATAATTATTTATCTTCTACAGGTAGAGCCTTTGGAACAGACAATGTTTCCGTAGCTTGTTGGATAAATTTAGATGCTTGGGATAATTATGATGGTGTATGGTCTAATAGAAATAATACAGGAACAAATATAGGTTTTCAATGTAGAACTACTGGAACAGTAGGTAATATAGAATTATTTGCTGATTTTGGTTCTTCTACAATAACTTCAACTGCAACAGGTTTATCTACAAGTAAATGGCATTATATTGTTTGCACTATGGATAGAAGTGGTAATCAAGTTATATATTTAGATGGTTTTGCTAAAGATACTGATGATATATCTACACATTCTGCAATATCTATGTCTAATGTTGATGTACCATTTTTTATTGGTAAAGACCAAGGTAATGCAGAAGCAGATGGAAATATAACAGAATTTGGAATATGGGATAGAGTTCTTACAGATTTAGAAGTAGCATCACTATACAATCAAGGTATGCCTACTAATCTACTTGTAAATAGAAATGACTATCAATCAGGTAACCCTACAGTATTTAATACTAAGCAAGTTGATTTTGATGGTGTTGATGATTTTTTAAAAGTAACTAATGACTATGGCACTCAATTCACAGGTTCTTTTTCTGTATGGTTAAAAAGAAATAGTTCAGGTTCTTCTATGTATTTAATAGATGCAAGAGGAGAGGCTGCAAGTGGAGTTGGTTATATACTTGTTCTTGCAACTAGCATATTTATAAGTTCAGGAACAATATATGTTGATGGTGTAGCATCTACAACAATTCCTGCAGACACTAACTGGCATCACATAGTGATAACAGGTATGACTATAAAAATTAATTACGATTTAACAATAGGTGCAAGGTATAATTATCAAGAGGAATTAGATGGGGAAATGAGCCAAGTAGGAATGTGGAACTCTACACTAACTGCTGATGAAGTATCTTCTTTATACAATCACGGATTACCAGTAGACTTAAAGACAGATCAAGCAGCTTATACATCTTCATCTAACTTAGTAGGTTATTGGAGAATGGGTAGTGGTACACTAGATTCTTATCCTCTTATTGCAGACCAAACAAATGCTACATTAAGTGCAGAGTATGTTAAGAATGGAGATTTTAGTCAAGAAGGTAGTGAGCTTGTAACTAATGGTGGTTTTGAAACAGATAGTAATTGGGCTTTAAATACAGGTTGGTCTATACACGAGGGAAGTGGTATATATGGTTATGCAGAAAGTGATGGTACTAACTCTCCTATGGATCAAGCAGGTATATTAACAGTAGGCAAACAATATAAAGTAGAAATAACAGTTACAAATATGACTGCTAGTCCTCTTTCTGTTAGATTAGGAAGTTCTAGTTCAACCCAAATATTAGCTATTACTTCTGATGGTACTTATACTGCTTATGGAACAGCAGGAGCAGATAGGTTAAGATTACGTTCACAAGGTTTTAATGGTAGAATAACAAACGTATCAGTAAAAGAGGTATTGCAAAATTGGACTTCAGCTACACAAGATGGTGCATATCAAGAATTAACTGCTAATGGATTAAAAATGTACTCAGGTTCAGTAGCAGGTGCTTCAAATGCTATGTCTGCAACATCAGCACTTAATCTTACAGGTACATTAGGTAAAACATATAAATTAGAAGTTACTGCATCTGATTTTGTTAGTATGAATAGTTGTACTATAAGATTAAACAATCAATATGATTCAAATAATGTAATAAGTTTTGTAGATGGAACTCAAACTGTTTATTTTGTTGCTTATGTAGATTTTACTTTTATTAGATTCTATGGAGGAAGTACTGAAGATGGTGTTACTATAAAAAGTATATCAATAAAAGAAGTAGGTGGTAACCCTGCAATAATGACCAATATGACTGCTAGTGATATTGAGAATGGTAGTCCTTATGCTCAATTAGTACAGAATGGTACTTTTGCTACAGATACTGATTGGGATAAAAAAAATGGTAGTACTATTAGTGGTGGTGTAGGTAATGTTATAGCTAATGGCGATTTAGGTAATACAGGTGGTAATTGGTCTTTAAATCAAGATGTTGGTATGATTGTCGATAAGTCATATAAAATAAGTTTTAAAGCAAGACAAACAGGTGGTACAGGTAATTTTCAAGTAGGACAAGCATATAAGATTGGTTTTAGTCAAAGCATAACATCTAGTTTTGAAAATTATACATTTATTATAACTCCCAATGATTTTAGTGGTAATACAGGTAAAATAACTATAGGGGGGGCTACAGTAGGAAATACATTTGAAGTAGATAGTGTAACAGTAACAGAAGTAAACACAGGATTACAAGGATATTGGAAGATGGGAGATGGTATTAATGATGAGTTCCCTGTTATCTATGACCAAACTAATCCTACACTTGGTGCTGAAGAAGTTACTAATGGAGATTTTTCAAATGATTCAGATTGGAATAAAGGAACAGGTTGGACTATTGCTAATGGAAAAGCAAGTTCTAATGGAAGTGGTGGTTCTTTTATTTATCAATCACTTTCATCTTTAACTACAGGAGATACATTAAAAGTAGTTTATGAAATTGTAGATTATACAAGTGGACAAATAAGAATAGGTTTTGGTAGTGGTTTTTCTAATTTTGGAACTTATAGAAGTGCATTAGGAACATACACAGAATATATAAAAAAAACATCAAGCAACACTACTTTTGGTTTAGTCAATAACTCAAGTAATTCTTTTATAGGTTCTATTGACAACGTATCAGTTAAAGAAGTACAAGGCAATAGTGCTTATATGACCAATATGGTAGAGGGTAATATCACTAACCAATATCCACTAACTAAGATTAGAAACTACTATAGAATGGGAGATGGTATCTTGGATGGTTTTCCTATCATACAAGACCAAACAAGTCCTAATCTTGCACATATACCTACTACTAATTTAGCAACCTATTCAGAAAATTTCACAACATTAGGTTGGGGTCATAGTCAAGTTAATGTAGTATCAAATTCAGTAATTAGTCCTGATGGAACTCAAAATGCAAGTACAATAACACCTACAACAGTTAGTGCTGTTCACTTAATAGCTACTACAGGAACTAATACTGTTGCTATGTCTGTATATGCTAAACAAAATGGATATACTAGATTTAGATTTAATACAGGTTCATCAAGTAATGGCTTTGCTTCATATAATTTATCAACAGGTGTTATTATAGCTAGTAGTGGTACTTACTATTTTGATAGTGGTATAGAAGATGTTGGTAATGGTTGGTTTAGATGTTTTCTAGTTATTAAAGGAGGTAGTGCTACTAATACAACAATAGCAATAGAGAATAATTCAGGTCAAGTTGCTTTTGCAGGAGATGGTACATCAGGCTTACATTTTTGGGGTGGACAAACAGAAGAACAAACACAACCTACTGCATACTTAAAGTCAGATGGTATAGCAGCAGTAAGAAAAGCAACAACTACTAACTTATTACCTTATAGTGAAGATTTTGAAAATGCAGCTTGGACTAAATATAAAGATGGAACAGGTAGTATACCTGTTTTAACTGCAAATAATATTTTATCTCCTGATGGATTACAAAACGGAACTAAAATAGTTTATAATGCAGGTTCAGGAACATCAGGTAGCGACCAATCTTTAATAACTGATTCTGTATCTGTTCCAAACAATTCTATTGCAACTGTTAGTATATATTTAAAAGGACAAAATGGTGGAGAACAAATACTTTTAAGAGGTGTTGCTGTTTCTTCATATAAACTTTTAACTTTAACTACTGAATGGCAAAGGTTTAGCACTACTGAAAATTCAGGAACAACTAATGATGCGATTGAATTTGGTATAAGACAAAGTGTTAGTGGACACGGAGTAATAAATTCAAGTGCTACTATATATGCTTGGGGTGCGCAAACAGAAGAACAAACACAAGCAGAAACTTATGCTAAGACAACAGGATTACCTGTAACAATAGATTTATTCACAGAAAACAATTACGGAACAATGACTAATATGGTAGCAGGAGATATAGTCTTAGATACACCTAATAACCCTGCATAAAAATAAAATTATGATATATACAACACCATTAGTAACATTATTAGCTGAAGTAGATGCAGAAGGAAATCCTGTATGTGATTTCTCACAAATAGTAGAAGATTCTGCTGCAACTGTAAGAAGGTCTGTAGATGGTACTTTATTTATTGCTAAATTTGAAGGAGATACTCCAACTTTTTTAGATGGATTAGATCAATATACTCACGAGGAAATTCTAGTATTAGTAAATACTGCTGCTTGGACACCAGAAAATCCTGAATAAATGAAAATAACTATTTACATATTAATATTTATTTGTATAATTATATCTTGTAAA